>Ga0208261_1000368_pt1 | contig 18332 bp, 18 predicted proteins | sample Knorr_S7_td_DCM__FD_185595 | JGI IMG/M metagenome (GOLD analysis project Ga0208261, IMG submission 185595) | Marine microbial communities from Southern Atlantic Ocean transect - Knorr_S7_td_DCM_ad_131m_LV_B (SPAdes) (version 3) | ecosystem: Environmental > Aquatic > Marine > Oceanic | place...
CAATTTCAGGTTGTGATGGAAGAATCTCAAAAATTGTCTCATGACGCATCAGAATCATTCTTGTGTGTGTTTCAATTCGAAGGAGAGCCGGGCTCGTGGTCTAGGGGTTATGACGTCGCCTTGACATGGCGAAGATCGCAGGTTCAATTCCTGCCGAGCCCACCAATAGAATCGATTCTACTAAATTTATTTATCAAATTCGTATGAAATTCTCAATCTTCCCTTTCCCTTGTTCTTCTTTGAGATGAACTTCACCTTGGGTATCATAGACGTGTTAGAAGCGTGTGTTCCAGCACACGGGCACAGATCGATATCTTCGATCTCAACGACTCTGAGGTGTGTGATTGAATCTGGAATCCTGTGCATGAACTTTGTATGCCTCATTTTCTCGTGAGACATTATTTTCTCCCTATCCCATTCATGGATGTTCACGGGAATTTTGGAATTAAGGATAGAATTTACTTCGTCGATTATGATATCCGGATCGAAAACGTCTTTGTCATCGAATAGTAGGTCTACTCTGGAGCTTTCTACTCCAATTTGGTTTCCCACGGTTTCAGCCCCCCAAATATCTTCAGATATTGCAGAGAAGATATGCTGTGCGGTGTGCATGAGCGTGAGTTCATTCCTTCGATTTCTATCTATGGTGCAAATAACTTCTTGACCGTCTGTGAATATGGAAGCATCGTCAACGGGATGCAGGATCATTTCCCCTGGCAGTACCTCGTTCATGTTGCATGATTCGCCTTCTATTGATGTAATCTCCCCAGTATCTCCTGGCTGCCCACCCCCCCTTGGATAGCAGTAAGTTTCCTCCAATAGAAGCGAGTTCCCATCCTTCCCTACGATCCTGGTATTGAATGGTGGAGGATCGGTTCCAGGATGTTGATTCATGTGCAATTTTTCTTGCATTTATTCACCCGAAAATTTCAGTTAATCCGCCGTCTAGAATCGATTCTGATAGTTGTTCGCATTCACTTGTCATTGATCTGTCACCATCCAGTCTATCGACATGGGAACGGACCCAACTGACTAGCTTTCTGACTCCTATCCCCGGTAATTCTTCTATGGCCTCTAAGGCCTCTGTAGAGCAGATGAATTCATTCGCTAAAACCTGGGACAATAGAATTGACGATTGTAGTGACCTATGTGCTCCCGTGGCGCCCATTGAAACATGATCTTCCTTGCCCATGCTAACAGGGACATTGCTAATTGTAGCTGGACTGGAGAGAATATGTAGTTCCGATATGATTGCCGCTGCTACGTACTGAACAATCATTAATCCGCTTTCTAATCCCTCATTGCCGGCGAGGAAGGCTTTCTGTCCACTCCAATTTGGGTCAAGGATCTGATTAATCCTTCTTTCAGAAATACTAGCAAGCTCGTGGCAAGCTACGGCAATGGCGTCACTGGCTAGAGCCAGGTTTTGGCCGTGGAAATTGCCCCCGCTGATTATTGATGCTCCGTTATCCTCGACAAACACTAGAGGGTTGTCTGTAGCGCTGTTGATTTCTATCTCTAGAATTCTCCTTGTTTCCCTTATCAGATCCACAACTGGTCCGTGGACCTGTGGGGCACATCGAAATGAGTAGGAATCTTGCACCCTTTCACAGTTCTCATCGGAAATTTCAATGTTTGACTGAGAAAGGAATGCAGAAATTCTGGCCGCTGAGATTGATTGTCCGACTTGCGGTCTAGAATCGTGTACTCTCCTATCGAACGGCTTGTGAGAACCTCTAATTGCCTCCACTGAACATGCGATGGAGGCGTCTGCAGTGAGACATAAGATCTCCATGTTTAGTACAGTTTGTGTGAGGTATGCACACATTTGGCTTGTCCCATTAATCAGGGAGAGTCCCTCCTTTGCCTGCAGTTTAACTGGTTCCAATCCTGCTTCCTCTAATGCGGTTCGGGAATCCTTGGAGACCCATTTGCCAGCGACTTGCACTAGGCACTCGCCTTCGCCCATCATTCCCATTGTCATATGGGAGAGAGGAGCTAAGTCTCCTGAAGCTCCTAATGATCCTATTCTGGGGATTGATGGTGCTATTCTTGAGTTAACCATCCCAAGAAGGGTGTCCACCACAGATGGCCTGATTCCGGATACTCCCTTTGCAAGAGAGTTTGCCCGAATAGTCATCATCATTAGAACAATATCCGGGTCCATTGTTTCGCCAATTCCACATGCATGACTTCTCACGAGATTGGATTGTAGTTCCTCTAACTGGCTGTCTTCTATGCGGACAGATGAAAGCGCCCCGAATCCTGTATTTATCCCGTAAACAACTTCTCCTGAGTCCAAGATGTCTTCTACGGCCTTTCTAGAAGCCTGCATCCTCTCTCTTGAATCAGATGAAAGAGATACTTCCATGGAGCCCAGTGATACGGCCTTGACCATCTCAAGAGTTAGATTATCTCCATCAATGACAACCGTTTCCATGCATCTGGCGTAGCGGTCTGTCAAATAGAGTCATCGAGTCTTTTCAAACAGTTCATCAAGGATGATGGAATCCACTAATTTTGGTAAGGTCACGTCCAGTTTGGAGTCTTTTTGCATGGCTTTGGTAATGGCGAAGGTTGCCCCGGCATTCCTAGCCCATGACCTCCTTGCAATTCCATTATTCACGTCCCATGAAATCATCGAATCTATATTTCTCTCAGAAACTACTGACCCATCTATTACCATGCCGAAGCCTCCGTTGACTACCTCTCCCCAACCGACTCCTCCGCCGTTATGCAGGCTGACCCATGTGGCTCCTCTGAATGAGTCGCCAACGAAGTTGTGTACTGCCATATCTGCAGTAAACATCGACCCATCGTAGATATTAGCTGTTTCTCTGTATGGACTGTCCGTACCGGCTACATCGTGGTGATCACGTCCTAGTACTATCGGTGCGGTGATCAAACCTTCAGAAATGGCCTCATTGAAGCGGAGGGCGATTTGCCTACGGCCTTCCTCATCCGCGTACAATATCCTTGCCATACTTCCCACTACCAGATCGTGTTTTTCTGCTTCAGAAATCCACTTGATATTATCCAAGTACTGCGTTCGAATTTCTTCAGGACATCTAGAAGCAAGGTCTTCCAGTACCTCCTGTGCTATTTTGTCAGTCGTTGCGAGATCCTGTTTGTTGCCGGAAGTACAGACCCATCTGAAAGGACCGAAGCCGTAGTCGAAGCACATCGGCCCCATTATATCCTCAACATATGAGGGGTATCGGAATGAGCCGTCTTCTGAGAATACCTCAGCATCGGCTCTTCCAGATTCAAGTAAGAAAGCGTTCCCATAGTCCCAGAACCTGGTTCCCATCTCAGATAGAGTGTTTACAGCATTGACGTGCCTATTCAGAGAGGATTGAACTAGTCCTCTGAATTTTTTGGGATCTGAGCTTAGTAGAGAAATGCCGTCTTCGAATGAAATGCCTGCCGGCATATATCCACCGAGCCAGGGGTTGTGTAGACTTGTCTGATCGCTGGCTAAATCGGGAGTGATTCCCCTCTCTATAAGATACTCCAGCAAGTCGACAATGTTTCCTAGGTATCCCAATGATACCGCTTCCGAATTAGCGACTGCTGTCTCGGCTCTATTGCAAAGTTCATCAAGGTCATCAAATAACTCAGTTAACCAGCCCTGAGTGTGACGCTTTCTAGCAGGGGTTGGATCTATCTCAGCAATGATACAGACGGCCCCGGCAATGACTGCAGCCTTAGCCTGAGCGCCCGACATCCCTCCTAATCCGGAGGTCACATAGAGGACTCCTCCGAGGCCACTCTCAGATGTCTTACCGAGGTATTTCCTAGCAGCGTTAAGTATCGTAATTGTAGTGCCGTGAACGATTCCCTGAGGGCCGATATACATGTAAGATCCTGCTGTCATCTGCCCAAACTGGGACACTCCTAATGCATTCATTCTCTCGTAGTCTTGCTGTGAAGAATAGTTTGGTATGACCATGCCATTTGTTACAACTACTCGCGGGGATTCTGATGATGATGGGAATAGCCCCAGGGGGTGTCCCGAATACATCACCAATGTCTGGTCTTCCTCCATTTTGGATAGGTACTCCATTGTCACGAGGTACTGAGCCCAATTCTGGAATACGGAGCCGTTTCCACCGTAAGTTATCAGCTCGTGGGGGTATTGAGCGACTTTTGGGTCGAGATTGTTCTGAATCATCAGCATTATTGCAGCGGCACTCTTACTATTGGACTTGTATTCGTGGATAGATCTTGAGCGGATTTCATGGTCTGGTCTGAATCTGTGCATGTATATGTGACCAAGACTATCCAGTTCCTCGAGAAAATCTGTAGCAAGTTCCTTGTGCCATTTCTCTGGGAAGTATCTAAGTGAGTTCTCAACTGCTAGCCTTCTCTCTTTCTGAGAGAGAATCTGAGGCCTAACCGGAGCATGCGGAACTGAATCGTCCGTCTCCCTTTTTGGAGGCAGAGATTCTGGAATTCCATATTTCTCTAGGTTTCCGAACATTACCACTCCAACCTTTTGTTAACCATCAATGCTACAATATTTGCTGATTTTATCGACTGCTCAACGGCTGTGTTTATCTTCGAAGTGAGTAAGTCGACATCTTCCCCTTCGATGTACTCCAAATTGATTCTAACGTTCAATGATGCGATCTTCGCCGCTGAAAGAGCCATCTCAGAAGCAGAGGCCAGGTCAGTAAGTGCATTGGGGTTGCAAGAAGCGGATTGTTTTTCGAGATTGGATAGTAGTTTTTGAGCGCTTGATGCAGTATTGAGTGGTGCCAATGCAGCCCCAATGGTGGCGTTCCTTATTTCCTCTGATCGTTGTTTTTTCTCGTCTTCTGTTTCCTTAGGTAGGCGGTATGCAGACATAACTGATTCGAATGCTTCAGAGTCTGAGATAGCCAGAAGAATTGCCTCTTCCAAAGCCGGTTCTGATAGTTCTATCGTAGCCTTTGCTGCATCGTGCCCTTCTACCCACTTCTCCTTCGCTAACGTTAGTCTCGCCACCATCAACGATAATGAGTGTGCGTGAGCCAAGGAGAGCGCTGCGACCGAGCCACCCCCAGGCGTTGGTTCTGAACTGGCTATAGACCTTAGAACATCCATGTAACCATCGTTCATCAAACCACCTTTTTGATTGCCCATTCGATTATGCTTGACTCTGGCTCGAAGTCATCTAGCATGTCTAGCATTAGGCCAGATATGGCTTTTTGTACAAGCACTTTTTCATCGACTATGGAATCATCGTCGATGTAGAATCTCCCTGCAGAAAGCATTGCTTCTAGCGGCACTAAACCCACCAGCTCGCCTGCTGTTACGTTAAGTCCGATAATGGAGGCCTCCTTCCTGATTGCCTCCGTGACATCGTGAAGTCCGGTTTCAGAGAAATCTAGTAGATTCATGGATACTTGTGCTGTAGATTCATCATACATCCAACCGGCAGCCTGTAGTGATTTGAAGAGCCCGGGTTTTCTAAGAGGCTTGCCATCTTCACCGATGATTTTCTTTCCTTGTTCGTCTTTAACCAGTGATCCGCTAGTCCTTATCGATGAGGCAATAGTATTTGCTTTGGCCTTATCATCGGTATCAAGATTGACATTGTAAGCAATGAGAATTTGACGGGCTCCCGTAGCCGTGACTCCCATTCTGGAATTGAATGAGGAAGGGCCAAAGTCTGGAGCCCAATCAGGATCAGAAATTTTTTCTTCGAATCCTTCATATTCGCCTCTTCTAATATTTGGAAGGCTTACTCTATTTGGATTTGTAGCAGCCTCCGCATATAGGTAAATGGGAAGATCCAGTTCGTGGGAGACTGACTCGGCATATCTCTTTGAGAGATTAACACACTGTTCCATTGAAATTCCGGATATCGGGATGAATGGGACTACATCCACAGCTCCCATCCTAGCGTGCTCACCCGTGTGCTTGCTCATGTCTATTATGCTGGTCGCGATTCTAGTACACTCGATCACTGTTTTGAGTACCTGTTCTGGCTCGCCCACCATCGTGACTACAGTCCTGTTGAAATCTGCGCCCATATCTACATCCAGCAGGTGGACTCCAATCTCATCGAGTATAGGTTGCGTAATCTGGTCGATAATCTGCTGGTCCTTGCCCTCACTGAAATTTGGTACACACTCTACAAGTTGAGCCATGTGCATCGGGAGGGCCTCTTCATCAAGACCTTTCCTTAGGTGTATATTCCCTCGGAGTTTGAGTCAGTGGGGGTCTTCCTGTTATCCTGTACCTTCTTAATTGCTAGAACAAAATCCTCTTTGTTTACGGATTTCCTGTTATCCGAAATGGCTGAGATTCCTGCTTCCAAGACGGCAGACTTAATTTCCGCACCACTGAATCCCTCAGTCATAGATGCTAGTTTGCGGTCATCGACACCCTTTCCCTTAGGCATTTCACCGCAATGAACTCGGAAAATCGCCTCTCGAGCATCTAATTCGGGTAGCGGTATCTCGATGATCCTGTCAAACCTTCCTGGTCTAAGCAAAGCTGCATCCAGAAGTTCAGGACGATTTGTGGCAGCAATCACCTTCACGTCGTCCAGACTGTCGAAACCGTCTATCTCTGACAGCAGCTGCATCAGCGTCCTTTGAACTTCGCGATCGCCTGACGTGGAAACATCGAGTCTCTTTGAGCCAATTGAGTCTATCTCGTCTATGAAGATGATGGAAGGCGACTTTTGTCTTGCCATCTCGAATAGTTCTCTGACCATCCTGCCTCCTTCGCCTATGTACTTCTGGGCTAGTTCAGCTCCTACTAGACCTAGGAAAGTAGCGTTCGTAGAGTTGGCGACGGCCTTCGCTAGCATGGTCTTACCTGTCCCAGGCGGACCGGTCAAAAGAACTCCCTTGGGCGGCTCAATCCCCATGTCGGAGAACGCCTTCGGATTTTCGAACGGTAGCTCGATTGCTTCTTTGAGCTCCTTGATCTGCGCCTCTAAACCCCCTATAGAGGAATAAAGGACGTCGGGAGTGTCGATAATCTCGGTATTGCTAACCAGAGGGTCCCAGGAGTCAGCGAGTATCTCGACCACGGAAAGAGTATCCTGATTGAGTGCTACTCTAGTTCCGGGTTTTATCTTCGACCTATCCAGACGACGATTCACAGAGACTAGGAATACTGTGCCATTTGAGCTTCTAACAATGGCCTGCTCATCTACTACGTCCTGGATGAAGCCCACAATTAATGGAGGAGTTCGAATGTTGCTGAGTTCCTCCTCGAGTCGGTTTGAGCGCTTCTTAAGTTGATTCATCTCGTTCTCCAGGAATAGCTTCTCCGTCAACAACTGTTGTGCCTTCTCAGAGAGATCCTGATAGTCCTTAGTGAGGCGGTCTAGAGCGGCTCTGTTTGGATCGCCTTTTTCCAGTATATTTTCGTCCGGGATAGGCTCACCGGCCTCTGAAGACATGGTTCTGACACAAAGAGGATGCTTATGACCCCTACGAAGCCCTCATGTTGCCCTCATGCCTCGCTATAGCATGGGTGCTTGCGAGCTCTGCGGAAAGGAAGGAGTGGGCACTAGGAGGGCAAAGGTATCGCAATCCGTTCTGGAATGCTGCTCTGGATGCATAGCTTCGATGGGATTGGTAGTAGAGCAAAGGCCCACGAAGGTAATCCAGAATAATGAGCAATCGAGCCTGGTGACCGGCAAGGGGGTTTCAGGAATAGACATCATGACCAAGGATGCAACGGAGCTTGCAGGAGATTTTCACGCGAGAATAAGGAATGGCAGGAAAATCAAGGGCTTGTCGCAGGAAGATTTGGCGAGAATCATGAATGTCAAGATAGGAGTCATCCAGAAGGCGGAGAATGGGAATAGGCCAACCGATTCAACTTTGGAAAAATTCGAGAGGGCTTTGGGGATTTCGCTTTTCGTAGAAGCCATACCAAGAAGCAATACCATGGTGGCAAATGAGTCATCGAGTCAAATGACCATCTCTGATGCTAAGAATGACGTAGCGAACAAGACTAGGAAAAGGCCTGAAAAGAAGAAGGGTCGTCGATTTGGAGTTTCTAGATCGGGTTCTCGTTCCAGGAGATAGTATCGTGCAAAGCGTACCCCTACATGTTATTCATCTAGATCAGGATGATCCGAAGAAGTGCACATCTAGAAAGTTGCATCAGAGTGGTCTGATAAATCTCCATGAATCGGCGAATTCCGCACCCAGGAGAGGGTACTTGTTGGATCCTCGTGCTAAGACTGTACTAGCTCCAGAAGATCGTGGTCTAATTTCGTTGGGCGGTTCGATTGTAGTGCTTGACTGCTCGTGGAAACATATAGAGGAGTCTCTAGATTTGATTAACGGTAGAACCAGACTGGAAGGGAGGATTCTGCCGTTGCTGCTTGCTGCGAATCCAGTTTCTTGGGGCAAGGTGGGGAGGCTCTCGTCTGCAGAGGCTCTTGGAGCCTCATTAGCCATTTTAGGACTATGGGAGCAAGCAAGGGCTGTTGTGGAGCCATTCCCTTTCGGAAATCAATTCTTGGATTTGAACAGGGAGCCATTGGAAGCTTACTCAAGTGCAGATTCAAGGACAGACATCCTAGAAATACAGACTGAATTCTTCAATTGAGAGGATACTCTCGACGGTGTTTCGTGTACAGATCAGGGAGTTTCCTCCCGACCTGCTTTCGTCGTTAGTATCTGTTATTGTTAATCATCTGAGTACTCTGTAACCCTGATGCCGAGCTTGCCGGTACGTGCCTTCCTCGTCATCACCCTGTCCATCTTCTTGTGGAACTCGCCTTCTAGATCCACTTCCATGGCAAGCGAGTGCCCTAGGAGGAGGATGAGTAGGTCTGCTAGCTCCTCGGCTGCCTCCTCATCTGGCTTGCCCTTGGTGATTGCAGCTGAGAGTTCGCCAAGCTCCTCTACAGTCAATGCGATGCGGAATCCCATATCGTGACCATGGTTCTCTTCCGAAGAGAATCGGTGCTTGTGGTGGAAACTGGCAACTCTGGACATCATGGTAAGCCATGAACCATCAGGAATATCGGAATGCTCTACACTCAACCAATCATCAACACTCAGCCTTCTGGACATAGTTCTGCTACAGGCTAGGGGACCATCAAGGTAGTGATTTCATACTTCTCCACTTAGCAGTGCAATAATGCAGTGAGACACCAAATCACGCATATTTGATGCCATTGAATCGACCGATTCGTGGTCTATCTCCGCATCGGGTTCGCCCGGAGTCCGTCCTGCAGCCCAGTTAGAAGAACAGAGCAATGACACGTGAGGAATGTCTGTCTCGGATACCAACCTCTGCTCAGGACCAAGAGTCATACCTACCACATTTGCCCCTAGTCTCTCTAGTGCATCTATCTCGTGGGGACTCTCGAATTGGGGTCCGATGCACTGGGCCACCACTATCCTTGGTGGGGCGCTTCCTTGTTTGACAGTCAGAGTTTGCGCGCAAATTTCTGAGTAGAGGTCGTCGAATGGGTTGGTTCTATCGGAATGGAACGCATCCTCGTCGTGGAAAGTCCATGGCTTTTCTGAGAGGTCCAGTATACCACTGCCGACCCCTATTGTCCCCGGAGGCATAGTTTCGATCATTGAGCCAACAGAGTTGACGCTGACCAACAAATCCGGTTTGCAACTCATTGCAGCGTGGACGTTAGCCCGATGCTTGATAGCATGTGGCGGGGTTCTTGATTCTCCGAGGGAGTGGTGCCTGTCAATGACAAAAACCTCCCCATTTGCAGTACAGACGACGTTTATGGGGACTTCTCCCCATTCGGATTCTACGACAATTAGCTCCGAAGTTGCTTCTACGGAGGATGACAGGGCCGTGGAGAAAGCACTCATGCCAGTTCCGCACAGCACCGCTATGCGGTTCATCTCCTCACTCCGTGAGTCGTGCTATCAGGTCTGCCTTCTTGCCGGAGACAGGTAGGCCTTCTTTCTTCAGCAGTTCCTTTAGTTGTGCTACGGTCATTGATCCATAGTCTGGTTGTGCGTCTTCTGATGTATCCTCCTCCTTTGGAGGGGCTTCATCTCCGACCTGAGCATCAGTAGTAACCTCATTGTCTTCGGTCTCTGTTGAGTCAATGGATTCTTGGGTTTCGTCGAGAGATTCTTGGGTTTCCTTGGCTGCCTTCTCCTCAGCCTTAATTTCCTCCAGAGTCGGGCCATCATCCACCACTACACCTTCCTGAATAAGCTGACTTCTCCTGAAGAATACTGCTCTTACCGGTTGAATCTTGGAGATTGCAGCAGATACGCTCTCCTCTAACGAACCGTCCATGAGTGCCTTCTGGACATTGATCCAAGTAGATTGCGCGCAAAACTTCAGTACTACGTCTCTAGCTACGCTTCGAGTCTCACTCTTCTGACTGGCCTTTACGCTAGATCGGGTCACGATGAATGGCTTGATTCGAACGAAGAAGCCGTCATCGGTAACCACATCTATCGTATCGTCTATCTTTCCCCTGTCTCTTCTGATCTGGCGCCTTACAAAGTCCTTCATAACGTCATGACCAATGAACTCGGTTATTGCGTCGTTGCCGACCACATCGGATATCCTAAACTTGAGTTTGACATGCATCTTGGTGAAATCACCGTCAAGTTCGTTCTGCATTATCTCGTAGGGACGCCCTATTAGCAACGCCTCCTCCTCTGCCAGGGTTTCCCCTATCACCTTGAAGGACCATGGGTTTCTAGGGGCTCTTATCGAGTACCATCTCTTGGCCTTCCACTTGTCTTTCTGCCTGCGAGCCGCTGCTCTAGCCGATGCGCCTTTGGCCATTGAAATGTCTCCATAATCCGGGGGCTGCCCCGTTTGCGAGCCGTGCGAACTACAACCAGTATTTGAACGGAGTGCTACGAATTGTTTCTTGAATGGGTGGCATTCAAGACATGTTCCGGATGGGCGAAGACATGAGTGTGCATCGAGGAGAGTGGAGAGTTCACGCTAGTGCCGTAGACAATATTCGGGTTATTGAGGACTCATTAGCCTGGTTATGTGGGGATGGAGTCATAATATCTACACAAGAGGAAAAATCCACTCTAGGGGCTCCTATGTACACAATCTCAGCAATTATGACTGCGAAGCAATCAATGTTCTCGCTGGGTAGATTGGAGAGAGTTTCTATCGAGGGAATCCTAGACTCAGGAGTGGAGTCCAGGATAGACGAAGACAAGTTCCTTCACTTGAGGATAGATTTAGCTGCACTGTCTAGAGGTAAGGGGGAAGTAACTCTAGACAAGGACACAATGGTTGCGAAGGGGAGATTCAAGTTGGAGGTTTATCCTGGTCAATCGGCATATGAAGTAGCCAGGAGTATTTTCGAAGGTCTCATTTGAAAATGATACAAGTATTCATATGCCGATAACTAGGCTTGGTACATCATATGACTCACGTAGTGACCAGTGCATGTGTTCAATGTAAGTATCAAGACTGCGTCCATGTTTGCCCAGTAGAAGCCTTTAGGGAAGCCGAAGAATATCTCGTTATTGATCCTGATGAGTGCATAGACTGCGCGGCTTGCATTCCCGAGTGTCCTGCAGAGGCAATATACGCCGATACTGACCTACCAGAGGAAGAAATGTCGTGGCTAGATAAAAATGAGGAAGAGGCCCCTGGCCTTCCCATAGCAGAGGGAGACTCTCCTGTTCTAGCCGACCAGTAGTCATGGGCCACTACATAGGTTCTTGAATATCGACTTAGAGGGATGGATATGAAGAAGAGGGTTGATTTAGGCGAAATGAGGCATGGTACGGAGCTCCTCAAGAGAGGTTTCGCAAAGATGCAAGAGGGAGGAGTCGTGATGGATGTAGTCACGGCAGAGCAGGCTCATGTTGCAGAAGACTCAGGAGCAGTCTCTGTGATGGCCCTGGAACGAGTTCCTGCTGATATCCGTTCTTCGGGAGGAGTTGCAAGGATGAGTCACCCTCAACTGATCAAGGAAATCATGGAGACTACGAGCATTCCAGTCATGGCCAAGGCCAGAATTGGACATGATGAAGAGGCCAGAGTGCTAGAGTCTCTGGGTGTCGACATGATTGATGAATCCGAGGTTTTGACTCCTGCTGATCCTTTCTACCATATCGCAAAGAACGATTTCACGATCCCTTTTGTTTGCGGTTGTACCAGCCTAGGTGAGGCGGTGAGGAGGATTGCAGAGGGAGCTGCAATGATTAGAACCAAGGGGGAGGCTGGCACAGGAAATGTGGTCAGTGCAGTCAAGCATGCTAGATTGCTTGAGGCAGAAATTGAGACCTCCAGTAATGCTGACTCAGATTCAAGAGCAGATATTGTCGAGAAGATTCTCGAAGGATACAGGAGGCTGGAAGAAAAATCCGAGATTGGTGCGAAAGTGGGGAAGACACCGTTCGGTGAAATTGAATCCGTAAGAAGTGATCTTACGAGCGTTCTCGAAGAGGTCATTGATCTAGGTAGGCTGCCCGTAGTAACTTTCTCTGCTGGCGGTATTGCAACACCATCGGATGCGGCCCTGATGATGAGTCATGGCATGGATGGGGTTTTCGTCGGATCTGGCATCTTCAAGAGCTCTGACCCTGCAAGAACTGCGGAAGCGATAGTTCTAGCAACTCATCACTTCGAAGATCCGCAAGTAGTTGCAGAAGCTTCTGAAATGGTGGGAGAAGCTATGCCTGGACTAGAAATAGATAGTCTGGAAGTCAGGCTCGACGAACGTGGATGGTGACTATCTCTTTCCGCCACGGGAAGTACCGAGTCTCCTAGATTTCCGCTTTTGTGCTGATTTTTCTTCAACTTGTTGTGATTCGCCCTCGCTAGACACTAGACCTCCAAAGGTGACTGAGTTGCCTTCCAGAAGCATGTCAGCTAGTGAGTCTGCCAATTCTTCGTTCTGATCTGGCCCCCTTAGCGCCTGCCTGACGGATTTGTTGTGATCCCTTACCATCTTCTCTCTCTGCTCGTGCTGAGAACGTAGCTCGTCCCTGATCTCGTTGACTTTGGATAGCATTTCTACCAGGGATGCGTGAGTCTCGTCTGCCTTTCCTCTTTCATGAACAAAAAGTGCATGCAACCTGTCTCCTTCGCCTCTGAGGAAGTCACGCTCCTCGAACATCGGCTTTATCTCATTCCAAATCTCGTCGGCTAGAGAATTCTGTTCGAGCATTAGTTTGTGTTCATTATCGGCCTCGGCCCTCAGCCTCTGAATTGACTCGTCCATGTCACTCAAATCGATTGATATTATCCTCTGCTGCTCGACATGAGGAATTAGCTCGTCCCTTCTAGAAATCAAAGACCTCAGCTTCTTGATCATCGAATTCTCTTTTTCCAGAGTCAACGCGCCATCGGTCATGATTCTATCCTCGATCCTCTCTATCTCGCCTACTGTCTCCGAGAGCTGTATGACTACGGACTTTCCAGGACCCTGGTCCCTAGTCCCCTTCTTTCGGGCGATGACCTCCCTGATACTCTGCTGAATCTCATCCCTACTGGCTTGGTGAAGCTTGGCCTGAGCCCTGACTTTCTTTTGTTCGTCCATCTTTGCGGATATTGTTTCGTGGACTTCCTTCCTCTTCTCGTGAGCAGAGTTCCTCTGCTCTGCAGCACTCCTGGCAGAATCGTTGTGAGAGTCTCTTTGGCTCCTAATTCTGCTAAGTTTTGATTCCATGGCATGGAGTCTTGTCCTTAGGTCGTCAGAACCCTTGTCGTCATGCTCCATGCAATTCCGACTAGTTTCCCCTTATTGAAGAGACCTAAAGGCCGAATAACCTTGCTGCGAAAGGAAGAATGGGAGAAATAACTGCCAGAGCAGCACCAAACATGAATACTGCTCCGGTAGTCATCCTCAACCTAGTGAATAAGTCAGAGCGAACCTGGGATGTAAGCACCTTTCCAGAGATTAGATTGCCCGACGAGTCCTCGAGCCTTACAGTGACAGTGGCATCTCCCATAGAAGAAGGGATTAGAGTTTGCCAGACAATCCTGGACTTCGACATAGAGGAAGAAATCCTATGATAATCTGGTTTACCCCTTTGTGGTTCATTTTGAGGTTCAGACCTCAGTCTATAGACGCACTCATTGGGTCTGAAATCAGGCGTCTGGACGCGGAGAATCAGGTCTTGTACTTCGTCTGTGTGATTGAGGACGTAAGCAAATAGATTAGCCTGACCTAGAGTTAGATTCTCCATGTCAACGTCGAACCAAATACCTCGATTTGAAGGGCTTCCCAGATGCATACGCATTCTGTCATTAAGCCTGAAGAAAGGCGCACAGCGCTCCCTTGCGTGCATAAGTAGGCGATCGAGGGTCTCTTCGCCTAGTTCTTCATGATTGATTATCTGATCGACCGTCCTAGAATCAACCAATTCGGAAAGTGCGAGGTGGAACTCATCCTCTTCAATGAGTCCTGACCGATACATGTCTAAAATCAGGAGAAGGTACTCCTGTAAATCGGAGATATTCACCCCCTTCTTCAGATCTGAGTTGAAAGAGGATACATACTTGGAGAACCTCACTGCTAGAACGGGGTCGACATGAGCCCTAATTACGTCCGTGAAAGGCCTGTTTAGCAAGGCTGGGTGCATTGGGGGTGAGAATGCTTCTAGAAGGCCCCAAGGCTCTACCGTGTTGAACCTGGGTCGATTAGAAACCATGTATACGCTATGGCCCGAAAGGAGTGCCCCGGTGGACAACGCGATTAGTACTGGTATTCCATCGGTTTCTGACGGAAATATTAACGCAAGTCCGAGCATTATTGTGGATAGTGTCATCAGTGTTGTAGTGAGATTAAGTTGGTTTGATGCTCCGTCAATGACGGCCTTCATCTCGCTATAACCGTGTGCGCTACGGAAAGTAACGCCGGTAGAGACGATTTCATCCGTCTCAATTTGGAAAATCCTCTTTGTGACCCATAGCAAGTAATGCAAGACGAATAGCAGAAGTAGATCTGCTACCATAAGAGCAAGAGAAAGCAGGTATACGGATTTTGAAAATGATAAGTCAAGGAATAGCTCTCGTACACCACCTTGCCACCAATCAGGATCGGAGCTTCGATAAGACTGAGCCAATCCAAACAACACTACAACAATGATTGGAAGGAATAGAATTAGACGAGCGCCGCGGCTGATTAGTAAGTCGTCGATGCCGGTGAGTATAGCCTCTCGTCCCTTCAATGTGGACTTTTGATCTGATTCTCTGGGATTATCCTCGGACTTCGTAATCTCTTTGATATCAGGGGCAGGGGGCGCTTCTGACTGAAGTACGGACACCATCGAGTCTATGTCGCTCTCCAAGTCAATAACAGCGGATTTTTCTTCTTTCGCTGACATTTTTTAACCGCCGATAGAATTTATTCTAGCTAGAATTCTCATAGATAGAGAGTCGGAAATAGTGAGGGTGTCGCCATCACAAGTCCTTGAGTCGACAGAGGTTTCGATAATAGATCCAATCGTTATTCCACACTCTCTGATAGTTACTGCCTCGGTATCTGAAGAAATTATCAGCTCCACTGTGGCAGAAGAATGGACGGGAAGTTTGGAAAGAGGCAGAAGGGTGGATATGCCTGTAGTTTCAAAGTCTCGTTCCACACTGGGGATTCTCTTCCCTTCATTCGAAAACTCCGGATATCCCAGTAGACTATCAAGAGTGGATTCTAGATCAGCGCCAACTGCGTGTTCCATCTTACATGCCACTCCATGGACATCTCCATCATATCCGATTACATCAGTAAGAAGTATCTCTAGAAGGATTTCCCTCCTCTTTATCCTTGCAGCAAGTTGGAATCCAGAGGGTGTGAGCCTACATCCGCGATAGGGGATGTGTGTAACCATGTCACGATTCGAGAGGCGTTGTATCATTTCAGTAACCGATGCTGCGCTGACTCCCTTGATGTCCGCAAGTTGAGTGGTCTTTACGATGGCAGCGGGATTATCCGAGTGTATCTCGAACATAGTCTTCAGATACATCTCCTCTATTTCACTAAAATCAGACATTCTATACCCCCTCAGCCTCAGCCATGAACTGAGTCTTACAAACCGGGCATCTAGACATTACCGGTCTCTTCTCAATCTGCACCCTCAGGGCCTGATCGCATGTGGGACAATGGAGTATATCATCAGAAGATTTCACAACTTTGAGTTTTTCAGACGCTTCGTTTGACTCATCTGGTTCTCCAACCATAAATTCCATGGAGCACGATGGGCACCTTACCCCGCCTACGTGGTCATTAGGCACCATAAGTCTCTGATCGCAAAAACTACACTCAATCTCTCTCTTTTCAATTCTAAGTTGGCTGCTCTGTGACTCTTTTGCCTCCCTTAGACGTAGATTGGAAGTAGTGGGAGTCCTAGAGGAAACAGCTCTCCAAGAGAACGTCCCTACCAGTATGATGAGGATGCCCGCGAGAATCCCGTACCCTGCAGCTAAAATGTCGAATGGTAGCTCAAGCCCTTGGTCGTCGATATTTGACTCGATTGAATAGATTCGAGTCGAGATAACGCCGTCTGATGACCATTGGACCTCGACGTCCACGTTATCACGCTCAATCCATTCAGAGATTGACATTTCTGTTATCACAACTGATCCAGGCATTAAAGATGGGACTGTAGTTTCGGCGAGAATCGTTCTCTCTGAAGATGATATCAGTCGCAATGTGCCAGATTGAGTATTATGATCATCAACATTAGTAAGTGTAATTGTAACCAAAACTTTACTTCCGGGAGAGGGTTTTTCTGGACTGAAAATAGCTTCCAATTTGATAGATGATGGATCGATATAGGGAGCAGCAACAGATTCTGTTGTAATGTTCTGAGAAAAGATAGATGACGTCCATTGTACCGGAATTGCCTGAATGGTAATCTCTGTGGTTTCTGGATTTCCTAATGAGAAATCTATCACTCTACGTCCAGGGTTTGCTTCAAGGAGGATTTCCTGTAAATTCTCAGTTCCTCCGGCTACTTCAGAAGACACGGCTAGTAGAATTGGACGAGCCTTTCCCTCGGATAGGAAAACGGAGACGTCAATTTCAAGCCCTTCAGATGTAGACCATGAAATTGAGTCTGTAGTTAGATTCAGAATCTGACTATTTGAGACCTCAATAGACAGGTTTCCCTCCAAGTCAGTATCCCCTGTTTGCCCTAGGACTGAGAGTTGCCAGTTGAATTCATTAGTACCTGGAAGCTCCAAGATGAAGCTGGTAGGAACCTCCCTGGTTGAGCCGGGGGAAATCGAGATATATTCTCCCTGAAATATTTGTTCGCTATCGGAATGTGTGATTTGGAGAGATACCGAACCGCTGGAGTTGCCTTTGTTGGTTACCATCAATGAGGCAGTGAGCGTATCTCCGACATAGGCAGGCTCGCCTGAGATTACTAGACCAGAACCACCTGAAGAAGTGAAATTAGTTGAGTTACTAGGGGTATCAGACTCCATTTCTGAGGTTTTGTCATCAAGAATTTCTGGTTCAGAGGCATTGTGAACGATGAGAATTTGAAGAAGAATAACCGTGACAGAAACGAGGATTTGGTTCCTCAATGTCACTTTCATGTATGATGGCTCGAATGTGCATCGTATGAATCAAACGCAGAAAAACACTCTGCATAGGGCTATAATAGGGGCATTTGCTCGATTCGAACAGAAATGGACACCAGTGAACTGATGAGGGTGACTCCGGATGAGCTTGCATCTGCCCTTCTAAAGAGGAGAATGTTGCTCAAGGATAGCCTACCCGGAGTAATTAGGAATCTTGAGGCTGAAGAAGATACCCTATCTCCAAGGTTGGATAGGATGAAGAAATCCTTCGATGAAGCCAATGACAAGGTTGCCAAATTCAAGGCCGAGAGGGATCAGTTTCAGACCAGCGCTGGCACTCTAATTCCGGATGTGAAACGGATCAGGAAAAAACTGAATGAGTCTGGGGGAATGATAAGTCTTGATCCTAAATGGAAGAAGATGATGTTGCTGGAACAAATTGAAGAAATTGAGAACAAGATCCAGACATCAGCGTTAGACCATAAATCCGAAAGGAAACTACTAGAGAAGAGGAGAGCGTTAATTTCCGAAAATGACAAATGGGTTAGAGATAGGAAGGACTCGAACCCGGAAATGGCGGAGTATCTGGAAAAGAATAGAGAGATGTCTAAGTTATTCAAGAAGGCGGATAAGGCACATTCTCAGATGATAGGTGCCGTTTCCAAAGCACAACCACTCTATGAGAAGTTGACTAGTGCCTCAGCAGAGATTAGAGAAATTAGGAGCCAATTAGACCGTGCTAAGGAGTTGCTTGATCAGAGCGATAAAGCGATTGACTATTGGGAGAAGAGGATAGAAAACGGATTTGGAGATTTGGGGCCAGGTTTCAGAGACCTCCTCAAGGGGCAAAAAAACGTTGATACGGG
>Ga0208261_1000369_pt1 | contig 18293 bp, 15 predicted proteins | sample Knorr_S7_td_DCM__FD_185595 | JGI IMG/M metagenome (GOLD analysis project Ga0208261, IMG submission 185595) | Marine microbial communities from Southern Atlantic Ocean transect - Knorr_S7_td_DCM_ad_131m_LV_B (SPAdes) (version 3) | ecosystem: Environmental > Aquatic > Marine > Oceanic | place...
TGCTGATCAGGCCAAGGTAGTAGCTGAAGTGGTTGATGTTATTCAAATACCAGCTTTTTTAAGCAGGCAGACCGATATCTTAATTGCGGCATCAAATACTGGTAAGCCAGTAAACATCAAAAAAGGTCAGTTTTTAGCACCATGGGATGTAGAGCATATTGTGCAAAAAATTGAAGAAACTGGGCATAGTAATATCTTGTTAACTGATAGAGGGACGCAGTTTGGGTATAATAATTTGGTAGCTGATATGAGGGCAATCCCGCTTATGAAAAAATATGGATATCCTGTTGTGTTTGACGCTACCCATAGTGCGCAGCTACCCGGAGCTAGCGGTGGACACTCCTCAGGGATGAGAGATATGATACCTACATTGGCAAGGTCAGCGGTTGCTGCTGGATGCTCGGGGGTTTTTATGGAGGTTCATGATAAGGTAGATTCAGCAAAATCAGATGCTGCAACCCAGTGGCCACTAAGCCAATTAAAAGATCTTCTAATTGATTTAATCAATATTCATAATGTGGTTAGTTGAGTATGATTGAATACGAAAGAATAAGTCTCATTATTGCGGATGTTGATGGAGTATTAACAGATGGTTCCATATACAAGGGAACTGATAACCTGGAATTTAAAAAATTCTCCGTTTTTGATGGTGTTGGTGTGGCATATGCTCGGGCTATGGAAATGAAAGTGGCGCTTATATCCGCTCGGTATTCGCCTGCGACAGAGCATCGTGCGAAAGAATTAGGTATTGAGGATGTTTATAATGGAGGTTTAAATAAATTACATGCGTATGGAGAGCTAAAGAAAAAATATAGTCTATCTGATGAAGAGATTGCATATCTAGGGGATGATATGGTTGATATTCCTGTAATGGAAATTGTTGGACTTCCAATAGCTGTGGCTAATGCAACACCTGAGGTAATGAAATTAGCCAAGCATGTTACAAAGGTTAAAGGAGGCGAGGGAGCTTTTAGAGAGGCTATTGAATGGATCATACATAAGCAAGGAAGAACAGAAGAGATATATAAAATTATGAGAGAGAAAGTTCTTAATAGTTAAAAATGAAAATTAATTGCTGGACGATATTTATCATTATTTTTACAATAGCCTGTTCAGAAAAAACAGATCTTAATCAATTAGGAAAAGGGGAGGATTACCCAGACCAAGAAAGTTGGGGTGTTACAATAATACTTACAGATTCCTCCATTGAAAGAGCAAGAGTACAGTCCGGGCATTTAGAGAAATATAATGAAGGGCAACATATTATGCTTGATCAGATAGTTAAAGTAGATTTTTTTGATAAAAATCAAAATCATGTTGCCGTGCTCAATAGCGTGAGGGCTGAGGTAAATCAAAAAACGAATGACATGAAGGCAATCGGTGATGTGGTTGCTATATCCGACAGTGGTATCACATTATATACGGATACACTTTTCTGGAATGCTAAAAAAGAACAGATGCACTCTAAAGATTCGGTGATGATAACCACATTGGAAAAGGACACTCTATACGGGGCGGGATTTGAGTCAGCCTCTGATCTTCAAAATTGGAAGATTTTGAGACCCTCCGGTGTTACAAACAGAGTCGCAAAATGAGCGATCAAAAAAATAATTCCCTAATTGCGAAAGGGCTTCACAAGAAATATGGTTCTCGAATGGTTGTTAATAATGTAGACATATCGGTAAACAGAAATGAGGTCGTAGGGCTTCTCGGGCCAAATGGTGCCGGGAAAACGACAACTTTTTATATGATCACAGGAATGATCAAGCCAACAAAGGGTGACATATTTCTAGATGATAAGAAAATCACGCTAGATCCAATGTATAAAAGAGCTAGAAAAGGAGTTGGTTATCTTGCTCAGGAGCCATCTATTTTTTCTAAACTCACAGTAGAAAATAATTTGAAGCTTGTTCTTGAAATGAGAAAAGATTTATCTATTCAAGAGCAAAAAGAAAAATTAGATGGCTTATTAGACGATTTCTCTGTTAGTTCATTAAGGGGTAGTAAAGGCGGAAATTTATCAGGGGGAGAAAGAAGGCGCGTGGAGATTGCCAGATCATTATGTATGGATCCAGATTTTATTCTTCTTGATGAGCCATTCGCTGGGGTTGACCCTATTGCTGTTGAAGAGATACAGTCTATAGTTAATTCGCTGAAAGAAAGAAACATTGGTGTTCTTATTACTGATCATAATGTTAGGGAAACCCTTTCAATAACTGATCGATCTTATTTATTATTTAATGGTCAGATTCTAAAATCAGGAACATCCGAGTTTTTGGCTAATGATGAGGAAGCACGGCGACTTTATCTAGGAGAGAAATTTAAGCTGGATTAATAATGCCACGCTTATCCCAAACACTTACACAAAAACAAAAGCTTGCACCGAGGCAGGTTTTACAAGCCAGACTTTTACAGTTAAACACAGTAAACCTAGAGCAAACAATATTAAAAGAACTTGAGCAGAATCCTATTTTAGAACAAATTGAGCCAGAAGACTACGAAGACAAATCTATGGCTGAAGAAATTCTAGAAGAGGTAGACGCACCTGTCGAGGATATGTACACAGACGAGTCCTCTTATTATCTTGACCAAGAAAAAAGTGAAATGCCCCTCCCTGATAAGACCTCATTTATAGAAGGCGTGATTAGTAAGGTAAAAGATTTAGGGCTTTCTGATTTCGAACAAGATATTGCTGAAGAAATACTCTGGAACACGAATGAGCGAGGTTATCTTGATACCGATCTCGCACTAATAGCAGATAGTTTTGAATTAAATGAAGAGGACATAGAACCAATATTGTATGTTGTGCAGCGTCTTGAACTCAAGGGACTTGGTTCTAGAGATCTTCAAGAATGTTTAACCATTCAATTAGAAAATGAAAAGGATTCTATTGCATTTAATATAATCACGAAATACTTTGATGATTTTATGCATAAACGGTATGATAAAATTAAATCAAAATTAAAATGCGATAAAGAACAGCTACAGGTTGCTGTAGATTACATATCTAACCTGAACCCACGTCCTGGTGAGGGTTATGCAGATAACTTTCAAACGGTAATCCCTGATCTAATTGTTAGAGAAGATGGTGAAGACTGGTTGATAACAACAAATGATGGAGGTGTGCCAGAGCTAAGAATAAGTAAGCTATATACAGAGGGATTAGATAATGGTGAGTACACTGGGAAAGCCAAATCTTTCGTTAGGGAAAAAATGGATTCTGCTAATTGGTTTATAGAGGCAGTTAAGCAGAGAAGAATAACTATGGTGAATGTAATGCGGGCTATTATAAAATATCAGCCGGAGTGGTTCTCTGGCAATATGAATCATCTAAGACCTTTAAAGCTACAGGACATTGCTGAAGAAATAAACATGGACATTTCTACTATAAGTAGATCAACTCGTGGTAAATTTGTAGACACTCCTTATGGAGTTTTTGAACTGAAATATTATTTTACAGATGCAATAGACCTAGGCGATGGCAGAGTTCTTGGAACATTTGTATTAAAAAAAGAGTTACAAAACATTATTAATTCTGAAAATAAACAGAGCCCATTTAATGATGATACACTAGTTGAAAAATTAAATGACAAGGGATATAAACTAGCTAGGAGAACTGTAGCAAAATATCGTGACCAGCTAGGTGTTCCCGTTGCTAGGCTAAGAAAAGAAATATAAAAAAAGAGAGGTTAATATGGCTAAGAGAATCGTTGTAGGGGACCAAGAATTTGTAGTCCCAGATAAATTTCCAAAAAGTGGATTTACAATAGGTCTTATACTGGTATTAATATTCGCAGTTTGGAGTTCAATTTACAGAGTCGAGCTTGAGGAAGAGGGGGTTTTAATGACCCTTGGTGAATATTCAGGCCTGAAACAATCAGGCATTCATATAAAGTGGCCTGCTCCAATACAAACTATAATAAAAATTCCTACAAAACGTGAGTTGGAAATGGAGTTTGGTCAGAGAAGGCAGACCGAATCAAACCGAAGGTCCAATCGTTCCGAGATAGAGGAAGAATCTCTTATGCTTACTGGAGACCTAAATGTTGCGGTCGTGCCATGGAAGACGCAATACAGAATCGCTGAGCCTGACAAATTCTTATTTAAAGTGAAAGACCCTATTGGAACATTTAGGGATATGAATGAGGCGGTAATGCGGGAGGTAATTGGTGATAGAAGTGTCAATGAAGTTCTAACGACTGGCCGTCAAGAGATTGCTGCCAAAATGGAAGAAAAACTTCAAAAAATGTGTGATCAGTATGAGAATGGAATAAAGATAAACAGAATCCTTCTTCAAAAAGTATTGCCCCCAAAGCAAGTTCAAGATGCTTTCAATGAGGTAAATACCGCCGAACAAGAAAAGGAAAAAATGATCAATCAGGCACTAGGTGATTATAATCGAATAATCCCCAGAGCAAGAGGGGAGGCAGAACAAACCGTCCAACAGGCTGAGGGATATGCAATGGACAGGGTCAACAGAGCCAAGGGTGATGCGTCACTATACAAAGATCTTCTAAAGGCATATAAAAAAGCCCCGGAGGTTACTAAGAATAGAATATATCTAGAGACAATGGCAGATGTATACCCAAAGATCAAACAGAAAATAATTTTAGATAAAGACCTAGAGGGGATTTTACCTCTACTGCCTTTAGGAAAGGAGTCAAAATAATGGGGAAATTTATAAGCATATTAATTGCAATTGGGGCGATAGCATTTTTACTAATCGTAGGAGGTGCTTTTTACATAGTCAATGAGTCAGAGCAGGTTGTTATTACACAGTTCGGCAAGCCGGTCGGTGAGCCTATAACAACACCAGGTCTAAAGATAAAAAAACCATTTTTGGAGACTGCAAACTATTTTGACAAGAGGTTTCTTGCTTGGGATGGTGAGCCAAAACAGGTAAGCACAAGAGACAAACGATTTATTAACATAAATACGTATGCACGGTGGCGCATATCTGACCCTTTACAATATGCAAAAAGGTTATTTGATGAGTCAAAGGCATTAACCCGTTTAGGTTCGGTTTTAGAAGGAGCAACTCAAAATGCTATTGCTAATCATGATCTTATAGAATTGGTTAGGAGTTCAAACAGAGATTATGTAAGTAATAATGTTGATAGTGACCAGTCGAAACAGGAAAAGGCAATCATCAAAAGTGGTCGAGATGAACTTACAAAAGAGATCCTAGAGCTTGCGAAAGAGAGCACAAGTGACCTTGGCATCGAGATACTTGATTTTCAGTTTAAACGGATTAATTATGTTCCAGAGGTTCGTAAAAAAGTATACGAACGGATGATCTCTGAGCGTAAGAGGATCGCTGAAGAATTTAGATCTCAAGGTGCTGGTGAATCCGCAAGAATAAGTGGGCAGAAAGATAGAGACCTCAAAGAAATTACATCAGATGCTTACAGGCGCTCACAAGAGATAAAAGGTAAGGCAGATGCAGAGGCCGCAAACATATATGCCGCGGCATACAATAAAGATGCTTCTTTTTATCGATTCATGAGAACTATGGAGATCTACAGAGAAACACTGGATAAGGAAACGGTATTGGTCTTGAGCACGGATGGAGAATTCTTAAAATATCTTGGAAGTACAAAGTGATTGAACAGCGTAAAATAAGATCTACAACAATATTAGGAGTCCGATCAAAGGGAAAAGTTGCTGTAGCAGGCGATGGGCAGGTTACCCTTGGTGATATGGCGATGAAACAAAAAGCAGTAAAAGTCAGAAAGTTCGATAGTCAAAAAGGGGGTGTCGTAGGAGGATTTGCTGGAGCCGCTGCCGATGCGCTTACGTTATTTGAAAAATTTGAACAAAAGCTAGATGAATATGAGGGAGATCTAAAAAGATCGGTCGTGGAAATGGCAAAAGACTGGAGGACAGATAAAATCCTTCGTCATTTAGAGGCGTTATTACTTGTTATGGATAAAAGGGATAGCTTTATTATTGCTGGAGATGGTAATGTAATTGAACCAGATGGGGCTATTGTTTCTATTGGTTCAGGGGGCGGTTTTGCACAGTCCGCAGCAACAGCATTCCTCCAATCTGGTAAGTACTCAGCAAAGCAGATCGCTGAGAAATCCTTAAAGATTGCTGCCGATCTTTGCATATATACAAATGATTCCATTACTGTTTTAGAGATATAGTGAAAGAGCTTACACCAAAACAAATAGTCCGGGAACTTGATAAATTTATTATCGGACAGGATAGAGCAAAAAAAGCAGTTGCAATCGCAATGAGAAATAGGTGGAGAAGGCAGCAGGTTTCTGGATATATGCGTGATGAGATTATGCCTAATAATATCATAATGATTGGTTCTACTGGAGTTGGGAAAACCGAGATTTCTAGAAGACTTGCGGCGCTTACAAGCGCTCCATTTGTTAAAGTAGAAGCTAGCAAATTCACAGAAGTTGGTTATGTTGGCAGGGATGTTGAATCGATGATTAGAGATTTGATGGATACATCCTTTAATATGGTGCAGAGAGAAAAAGAGGAAGAGGTTATTGGCCTGGCTGAGAGCTTAGCGAATGAAAGAATCATTGATATCCTTTTTCCGGATAAAAATAAAAATGGTTCTCCAGTTTCTGATGAGATGCAAGAAAGACACGAGAGAACAAGATCTAGATTGAGAAAAAAATTAGCAAATGGTGACTTTGAAGAAAACATTATTGAGATTGAGATCGAGCAGGATACAATAACAGGGATGCAGGTTTTGGGGCCCGTAGGTATGGATGATCTCGGGATGAATATCAAGGACATGCTCAGTAGTGCTATGCCAAAATCTAAAAAACCTAGAAAAATGCCAGTTTCTGAAGCTCGTGAAGTTCTAATCGAGGCTGAATCTCAAAAATTAATTGATAACGATGAGGTTGTGCGAATTGCAAAAGAGCGGGCAGAAAACAATGGAATTATTTTTATAGATGAGATTGACAAAGTAGTGAACGGGAATGGTGGACAAGGTCCGGATGTAAGTAGAGAGGGAGTTCAAAGAGACTTACTACCTATAGTTGAAGGAAGCAATGTGAATACAAAGCATGGAGTTATCTCGACTGACCATATACTGTTTATTGCTGCAGGAGCTTTTCACATTAGTACCCCATCAGATATGATTCCCGAACTCCAGGGTCGTTTTCCAATACGAGTGGAATTAGAAAAATTAAAAACAAAAGATTTTATAAAGATTTTGACCCATCCAAAATCAGCCTTGATCAAGCAGTATGTCGCTCTCTTAGAGGCCGAGGGAGTTACGTTAGAGTTTGAAAAATCCTCAATCAAAGCTATATCTGAACTAGCTACAGAGGTAAACACAAAAACAGAAAATATTGGTGCGAGAAGGCTACATACAATAATGACAACATTGCTTGAAGACCCTCTGTTTGAGCACCCAAAATCTGGGCAAAAAAATATAAAGATCACTGCAAAATATGTTAAGGAAGCACTTGGAGATATTGTGGTTGATCAAGATTTAAGTAGATACATTTTATAGGGAACTGTTTAATGAAACATTTTTTACACATATCTGACTATAGTGAGTCTGAACTCTGGAAAATTCTTAATCTTGCGAAAGATTTAAAACAAAAATTTCATAATAGAGAAGATTATAAACCATTTCACAACAAATCCTTGGCTATGATTTTTGCAAAACCCTCAGCACGTACTAGGGTATCTTTTGAAACTGGTTTTGAGTGGATGGGAGGGCATGCACTTTTCTTAGGCCCTGATGATATAGGAATAGGGAAGAGAGAAGCGATCAAGGATATATCAAGATTATTTAGCAGATATAATGATGTAATCATGGCAAGATTATTTGACCATGAACACATTATTGAATTAGCTGAGTATTCAACAATTCCTGTCATTAATGGGCTCACTGATTACAACCATCCTTGTCAGATTATGACAGATATTTTTACAATTTGGGAACACCTTGGGGAAATTGACAAACCTAAAATAGTTTACATGGGAGACGGGAATAATATTGTTCATTCGTGGCTACACTTAGCAATGAGGATTCCTATGAATTTTGTGTGTTGTTGTCCTGAGGATTATACTCCAGATCAAACTACATTAAACAACGCAGTTGATTCAAAGATCTCTAATGTAGAGATATCTCATAACCCCAATGAGGCTATAAAAAATGCAGACGTAGTCTACACAGATGTCTGGGCTTCAATGGGACAGAAAGAGGAAGCATTACACAGAGAAAAAGTATTTTCAAACTTTCAGGTGAACGAAGCGCTCATGGCGAGTTCAGGCAAAGAAACCTTGTTCATGCATTGTCTTCCTGCTGAAAGAGATCGAGAGGTAACGGATGGTGTTATGGAGGCAGAATATTCTATAGTTTTTGACCAGGCAGAGAACAGGATGCATATTCAAAACGCAATAATGGTGTACTTATCAGAAAACAATTAAAATTATTTGTATATATAACCCTAGCCTTAATAACGCATCTACACTCTGCGTTTCCCCTTTCGCCTAAAGAATTTCTTGGCTATGAGCTTGGTGATAGATTCACATATCATCATAAAGTAGTTGAGTATTTTAAGCAGGTAGCTTCTTCAAGTAACAGTGTCCATGTGATTAAATATGGAGAAACGTATGAGGGGCGGCCGCTTATTGTTGCAATTATTACTCACCCGGATAATAACCTTTCTGTAGAAGATATAAGAAAAAACCATATGATTTCATCTGGTTTGCAAGAAGGTGAAGAGCCTGAAAATGATTTTGCTCTAGTATGGCTTAGCTACTCGGTTCATGGAAATGAATCGAGCTCTACCGAAGCAGCTATGGAGACATTGTACTCTTTTGCAAATACATCTAATGAAAATACAATGGAATGGTTGAAGCGCACCGTTCTAATCATAGACCCTTGTATGAATCCAGATGGAAGAGATAGGTATGTACAGTTCTATACAATGACGGGAACAAATCCTGCTAGTTCAGATTTTAGCACAAGAGAGCACGAAGAACCATGGCCAAGTGGCAGAACAAATCATTATCATTTTGATCTAAATAGAGATTGGACATGGCTAACACAAAAAGAGACCTCACAGAGGATGAAACTCTATAATAGTTGGATGCCCCATATTCATGTTGACTATCACGAACAGAACTTTGATGAACCATATTATTTTGCACCTGCTGCAAGACCTTATCATAATCAAATAACTTCATGGCAGAGAGAATTACAAAAAATAATTGGTAAAAATCATGCAAGATATTTTGACAAAAACAATTGGCTGTATTTTACCAAAGAGCACTTTGACCTACTATATCCTGGGTATGGCGATACATATCCTATCTATAATGGAGCCATAGGTATGACCTATGAAAAAGCCGGTGGGGGTGCAGGGGGAATTTCCGTAGCTACATCAGATGGAGACACGCTTACGCTTCGATCAAGGATAAAACACCATCATATTACAGGGCTATCAACTATGGAGTCTGCATACAAACATAAGGATAGAATTATTAAGGAGTTTAAATATTTTTTTAAAAAGGGCCTTGATAATCCAATTAGCAAGTACAAGACTTTTGTAATCAAAGCAGAATTAAATGATCCTAAAAGGGAGGATCTTTTAAGGTGGTTAGACAGCCATGGGATAGAATATGGAAGGCCGAAAGATGATAGAGCCCGCTCTATAAGAGGTCTGAGTTATTTTTTAGATGAAAATGTTTCTTTTCGAGTGGAGGAAAACGATATAATTATATCTGCCGATCAGAAAAAATCAGTACTTACGCAAGTTTTATTTGAACCGAAAACACACTACGAAGATTCGCTTACCTATGATATTACGGCATGGTCAATCCCATATGTATATGGTTTAGAGGCCTATGCTTTAGAGACAGTAATCCCTCAGGTGAATATTGAAGCGAATAAAAGCAGCAAGGTCATTCATCAGTGGAACAAAAATCCCTATGCATATCTTAATCCATGGCACAGTATTAATGACTTAAAATTTTTATCTGATGTTTTCAAAAAAGACATTGTGGTACGAGTTTCTGAAGAGCCTTTTGAAATAGATGGCGTATCTTATGATAGAGGAACATTGGTCATTTCAAGGAAAGCAAATGAAAAACTTGGTCTAAAATTCGATACTATACTAAGAGACCTTTCGAAAAAGCATAATACAAATATGACGTCTGTAAAAAGCGGGATGGTCTCAAGAGGAAAAGATTTTGGATCATCTACAATGCGTGTTATTAAAGCCCCTAAAGTAGCAGTGCTCAGTGGGCAGGATGTCAGTAGTTATAACTTTGGAGAAGTATGGCATTACTTCGAGCAGCAGATCGAATATCCTTTATCAGTTTATAGCGCCGAGGATATTGGATCAATCCCACTTGAAAAAATCGATGTGTTAATTATGCCTCAAGGTAATTATGGTTCATTCGTTAATCAGATAAGTCCTTCTGAAGAAATAGTAGAAAAAACAAATGCTGATGCATTATTAGTTAATGATCCGCCAGAAAAAATATTGGAATGGGTAGATAGAGGTGGGCGTCTTATTGTTATAGGTTCTGCCATGGAAAAATTTGTAGATAAAAGTGGATATGGTCTTGTTCGTTATGAGTCTAAGGAATCAAAGAAAGCAGCGCAAGAGCTGAAGAAAAAAAGAAAAAAAGAAAGCAGATTAAAAAAGTATGAGGAAAGGAATCGGTCTAGGCTCCCAGATGCATCCTATGGTAGTATTATTCGAGTTGATGTTGATAATACACATCCGCTCATGTTTGGCTATAAAAAAAATTATTACTCCCTTCGTCAGGGTTCAAGAATGTACCCCTATCTTCCAAACGGATGGAATGTTGGGACAATAAAGAATGCCTCCCATCATGTATCTGGGTTTATGGGATATAGAGTGAAGCAGAAGATAAAGGACAATCTTATTTTTGGTGTACATGATAGTGGACGAGGGAGAATAATATATTTGGCAGATAACCCACTATTCAGGGGTTTTTGGTATGGCGGGAAATTACTTTTTGGTAATGCCGTATTTATTGTGGGTAGTTAATCGAAAACAGACCTGATATTTTCGTCCACGCTATCTCTTGTAAGTAAAATATATGTCTCCTCCAATTGGTTGATATAGCCTATCACGCATAAGATTGGGAAAACTGTTTTCGCAAGTTCTGGGTCGAGGATAGCAGCAATCATAAAGAAATATAGGCTGGCGGAAAAAGTCTTGGCACCTATAGTATGAAAAGCAGGGACATAACCAAATTTTATTTTTCCAGTGACCATCTTAAAAAAATATAGGGCCAACAGAAAGTACACGAGATTCCACCAATCCCCAACGACACCACTTTCAAATCTGTAAAGCCACAAGGCAATTAAAGGATAAAATACCATATCTGCAATTGTATCTAATTTTGCTCCAAGGGCTGTAGTTTGGTTTAGATATCGGGCGAGGGTACCATCTAGCTTATCCGTTATCCCAATTACAATGAACATAATAAGAAAAACAAGTCTGGCATACGGTTCATCATCAATAAGGTATGCGGGGATTAACATAGCGGGTATCAGAACAAGTCTGCTGATACTCAATATATTTGGTATTGTTTTTAGATCACTTAGTCTGATCTCATCAGAGTGTCCCATATTATATCCTTCTTATGTTATGGCTCTATGGAACATAAAGAAAATATTTTTACCAATGAAAGACTATGGTAAAGAATAAAGTATCCTGGCGTGACGCTCAAAACGGTTATATAGATCACTGATCATATCATCGCTCTTAAGGAAAAACCCAATGAAATTCTTGTGGTCTAAATTATAATTACCCATATAATTCCAAACCCCGGGTTTTAGTCTTTTCCCTCGTGCGAATTTAACTAATGGCTCAGGACCATTCTCCCCCGTAAAGGGTCGTACCATCGATATGGTGTTTACTGTTCCATCATTTTCAAACCAGTTAGAGTCTGTAACAAGTCCATCTCCAGCGTTAATTGTTATTCTGCCCATTAAATAGCAAAGTGGATAGTTAGGCAAGCTCAAACTTTCAGCGGGGACGTGATATCCTGTTTTTGGATCTTCCTTGCTACAGCTGGTACTATAAGAGAAATAATACACGCTTGGGTCGATTGATATCTTGTCATTAATTTTTTTTGCACCAGCCAGAGTAGCATCAAATGCAATACTGTTTTGTGTGTCCCAAGAAGAATTAGAAGCCATTCGATTTAAATAGCCGAGGAAGGATTCATTAATTTTCCTGTTAAGGTCCCATTGGTATAGATCAAGGTCATAATAGTCAGTACTTACAATATCAACAATCGGAAGTACATTATCGCTAAAAGGGATGTATTTATTTACTATATCCGCTATGGTTGCACCATTCAATGGAGCCGACATTGTGGTAATTGATTTAACCCAACCTTTAAGATTTCTTTCAAGTAGTAGACTGTTCTCATTTTCTGAACTATTTACTAGCAGATGTTGTAGCATTCTAACTGTTTGTCCGCCAAAGCTATAACCAATGAGGTGAACAGGATTTTTTCTGCTCCATTTAGGGTAGTATCCTTTGTAGTACTTTCCTTCTGGTTTTTGTACTATTTTGTATTTTTCAGAATGAGTCTCACCATAATCTAGTTGGCCGCCTTTGATTTGGTAAAATGTTTCGATAGCACAGTCATAGTTAGAGGAAATTGGACCAACAGAGACTGTATAGACAGTATAGCCTTTAGATCTGAGGTAGGCTTGAATGTCATTTTCACCACCCCAGTATTTTTTTTCGCTGATCTCTTCTCTACCCCATCCCAAAAATCCATGAACTAAAATAATTGGGTCTCTATTTGAAGCTAACGCTAGAGTTTTTAATGTAAATAGTAGAAATAAACCAATGGTGATTCTATACAAAATATATTCTATAGTTTAGATTTGATATGATGGTGATAGACCTAGTAGTCCATATCCATTCCACCGCCGCTACCTCTGCCGCCGCCAAAGCCTCGTCTATTCCAACGTTTTTTCTGTTGTTTTCCAAAGTTGTAGTTGAGATTTATAGAAACATACTTTTGACTACGACGTCGTTCTGCATTCATCAGCTGACTGTAAACCTCATTGGTTATTGGATTGGTGATAATGTTTTCAGTGTTGATAACAAATTTCTTTGTGTCAAACACATCATCTAATTTTAAGGTTACAGATAGTTTATTATCCAAAAATGATTTCTGGAGTCCAATATCCGTGCTGAAGTTTCCTGGGCTGCTTCCGGTGGTGAATTCCATTTTTCCACGACCGCCAACTGTCAGTTCTATTCTTACAATCCTTGGAATATTAAGAGTAAGCATCCCGCGGTTATAGGCGCCTTTGGAGTCCCCATTTAGGTCTGACTCTCCATTACCATAGGTTCTATTACTCCACCCCCATCTGGAAAACATAATACTAACTAATGGCATTGGTCTGTAGTTAATGATCAAACTACTACCCATACTTTCCGAATTTTCTGAGTTGTCTGCGGTGAGTATTTCATATACATCTCCCTCAAATTCAACCATATCTCTGTCCCACCACATAATATTATCTTTCACAAGCTTATAGGAAAGACCCGCATTGATATTTAGTTTCCGAGAGTTGCTTGAGAATTTCAGTTCAGCTCCATCACTATATTCAGGGTCGAGATATGGGTTTCCGTTCCTTATTCTTGAAATGTCATAAGTGTTCCTTGGGAATGGGCTAATCGTCCTACGCCCTGGCCTGTTCACTTTTTTTGAATAGCCAAACTGTAAAGTCTGCATAGGGGAAAGTTTGTAAATTAAGAAAATGCTAGGGTAGATCTTGGTGTAGGGGTTTTTATAAGGCGATTCTTCAATAGCATTATCAATGATTGTAGATATTATATTTACACTGTCTGGAGTTATATTAGTAGACGATGGCTGAAGACTTGCATTTGTTTCAACTTGTTCAAACCTGGCTCCAGCTTTTATTCCAAAACGTTCTGAAATATCATAGGTCAGACTTGCGTATGCTGCATAGATATCTTCTTCATAGTTGTTGATGTATAACTGCTCTAGATAATTATAATCTGTAGAAAAGGATTTTAATGTAGCTTTTAATCCAGTTTCTATAGAAGTTTTTTCATTGAGTTTGTCTTCATAATCAATCCGAAAAGTAGTGCTATTATTTTTTTCTTTCACATCTGTATCTGTATTGCTACTGAAATCATTTATAATTGAGCTATTTTCAAGATTATACTGAACGATATCATCCTCTTCAAAATTTAGATCTAGGTTAGCAGATAGTTTCCGATCTTTTGTCCCAAATTTATTTTCATATGATATGGAATGGTCATGGTGGAGCCCAACGTCTTCTGATCGAGACTCTGTTTTTCTACTGAAAGGTAGAATATAATCGAGTTCTTCTCTGGTTGTTTCCTCGTGATTTCCAAACATATAGGTATACGATATTGTGCTGCTTTTGGTTGGATAGTAGTCCCCGCCTAACCGGAGGCCTATGTTAGCGGGGTTTTTTATTCTCAGGGTATTTTGATACAGTGACGAACTACTATCAGGATATAGATAGGTAAATTCTCTGTAACCCCTTCCAATATTATTACCAGAGCGAGAACTGGTACCGGCAAAAATATTCCAATTATCGGTTCGATAGTTTACGTTACCCGCTAAGTTTCTTTTTTCATATTCTCCGACCATTGTTGAGATACTTCCATTGAGACCTTCAAAGGCTCCTCTCTTAAGGACAATGTTTATTATTCCCCCCACACCATCAGGGTCGTATTTTGCTGATGGATTTGTTATCACCTCTACTTTTTCAACCATGGCAACCTGAATATTATCCACAACACCGCGCCTGTTAGATCCCGTTAACCCCGATCGTTTCCCATCGATAAGGATGGTCACGTTTGCATCTCCAGCTATAGATACTTCACCATCAATATTAACATCAACAGTTGGGACCTTTCTAAGGAGATCAAACCCAGTCCCTCCAGCAGCGGTCAAATTTTTCCCGACTTTGAATATTTGTTTATCAACCGTCTGTATAAATTGACTTTCATCACCTATTACCTCAACAGCATCAAGATTGACGCTTGAGATTTTTAAAGGTACTTCCCCAATAAAATTTTGAATACTTCCATTTTCACCAAAAAATATATTAAGAGGACCTATTTCTTTTTTTGCATATCCGATGAACTCGATCAAGACAATATACTCGCCTAGAGGAATTTCACGAACACTGAAGCTTCCATCCTTTTTTGATAGGGCTCCTGTGACTATGGCACCATTATGATTATCAATTAAGGAAATAGAGGCATACTCTATTGGTTTTCCCGTAGTAGAGTCAGTTACAGTCCCTTGCACTGTCCCAATAGCAGGCATTTTCTCTTTCTTTTTGTGTCCCTCGTGTGCAGTTAACTCATTTGGAAATAATAGAATTATGAGAATTATTGGTGTTAATACTCGTATTAATATTTTGATCATTATGGTTCCTCGAATAATATAAAATTAGACCATTGGTCTTATTAAAAGTTAAAGGTTTTAGTCAGTAGTATTCCAATGAATATCCATTGTGTGATACTGTACTTTTTTTCTACCTTTAATTTTTACAGGGAAATTATATGTTGCAGTCTGCCCAGGTTCAAGAGCAGTATCAGCAATAACGCCTGAGTCATAGATAATTCTGGAGCCTTTGACAAATACAGAATCTTGTCCAGCGGGTTTTGTAGTCTGAGTAAATAAATTTGTAACCACTCTAACAAAGTCAGCTCTTTTTTGCCCTACGTTCTTTACTCTGCCTGAAAACTCATGCCTATCAGGATAAATATTTACAAATGGGTCTCCGAGAAAAATGACCTTTGGCTCTGGTTCTTCGTGTTTGTCTCGCCTGATTACCATTTCTTTTTTTAAAACTAGCTGACCTATTTGTGTCTTTAGAACTAGAGTAGAGTCCGTTTCATTTAGAATATCACCCAATACGACAGTCCCATTCTTTAACTCAATACGATATTGGAACTCGGGGACTTTAATTAGGTCTAAGATTTCTCTACTGACATTGGGCATTGTTTGTTTTTTTTCAAAAGCAGTGACAATGCTTTTTAATGAATCTATTTGGTTTTTTAGGACCCTTAGATTTGATTCGTACTCAAAAAACTGATCTTCAAATTGTAGTTTATCTACTTGGTCAAACGCCCTTACTTGAGGGAGAAGATCTTCTGCTGTTTTTGTTTTGAGCGGAGTGTTCAAAGTTGAGGTATCCTCTCCTTGAATAGTCTCGTTAATAGTGGCTATTTCTATTGAATCATCTTTTTCAGGCGCATTATTAATTAGGGTAACAATGAGATTTTTCACATCGCCATCCATTACATCTACATTGAGCGAGCCTTTCCCATCTGCATCAACATTTATCTGGTATTTGCCTGTCTGTATCTTTTTTAGTTTGAACTCACCTTTTCTGTTGATCTTTGTCTTCTTTATCTCAGACCCATCTTGCTTTTTAACTAAAATAACAGAGCCTTTTTTAATTATATCACCTGCTTCATTTTTGACACTTCCAGATATCGTGTAGGTGTTTTTTGAAAAGGCAAAACCCAAAATAAAAAATAATAAAATTGGATATTTTTTAATTCTATTCATGCTCTCTTTTACTAAAACTCGCTCTGTGGGCCATTCTTCTCACTTGTTCTGCCCATATTTTTTCTTCCCCAAGCATGTAGACCATGTCCAATATATTATCATAATAGACATAGTTTTCTTTTTTCTCTAAGATAGGAAGAATTTTTGGGATTACACTTGCATCCTTAAAAGCCCCAAGGTTATCAATCGCTTTTTTTCTAATATCAATCGGGTAGTCTTCGCTGCTTGCTATTTCCACAACCGCAAGCTTTACCTCTGGTTCATTAAACTCCCCTAATGCTGATAGCATTGTGTTTAACAATGTATAGTACTGGCTCTTACCAGTGTTATATGTATTTAACAATGCAAGGATCAGATTCTCCTGTTTTACCCCTGCCATGGTATTAATAGCAAACTCCCGCACTTCTAGATTTGTGTTTGGGTCGCCTAGTAGTTCGGAAAATGCAGTCGCAACATCTTCCGGGCTTTTCTTTCCTAGAATTTGAACTGCTTTGTTTCTTATGCCGAGTCTAACATTGGGGTCTTTTGCGATTGCGGTTAGGACAGGGATAACCTGATCGCTGCCAAGCCCGCCAAGTATTTGAGTTAGCATTCCCTCTGTACGGCTCATATTTGCTTTTGCTATTTCATATAAATCTAGCAGGACAAGGATCTGGTCTTTTGTTCGTACTTTATTCAAATTTTCTGCAATGGTGAGATGTAGGTTATTTGTTCGCTCTTCAAGAATGTGCATGCTCTCCACCATAGCAAAGCTAGCTTTGGGGTTTTCCCTAAAAAGTGCAAGCATCTCTATTGAGGCTTTTAAAAATGAAAAATCAACCGCGCTTGTTGTCTCAACCATCTTAGCAATAGCATTTAGAGCCATGGGATGTTGTGTGTTGGCTAACATTCTTCCCGCTTCTATTCTTGCTTTAATATGCTGGTCATCATCATTATAGATCTGGATCATTTCCTCCAGAGCTTGTATATCTCCATCCTGATAGGCGCTTCTTAGTTTTTGGATGTTATTCAAAAAATTTGGATCATCAGGATCCATAATTGATTTTTTCCCAAAAAAACCCTTAATGGTAGCACATCCCTGAAAAATCAGAAGGCAACAAATTACTATGGTTATATGTTTACGCATCATCTCCCCATTGATGTAGAGTTAGTTCCTTTCCGTCAAATACTGCATAAGATGGTTGGTCCTGCCAGTCTCCAAGAACAGCGAGTTTTCCTTTTCCTACATCAATAATCTCATTTAGATGATAGTGCCCACAGACCATGTAATCAAATCCTTTTTCAAAATGTTTGGCGGCAAAATTTTTAAGTTCATTTCTGATTTTTTCTTTTACTTCTTCAGGTGGCTCACTGTGGTTTTCAGTTCTAGATACTTTTTTTGCAATGCTATACCCAATTGTTGGGTGGAGCCAGCGGAAACACCATGTAAAAAAAGAGGATCGTATAATTTTCTTTAAGATTCTATAACCATAGTCCCAACTCAAAAGGCCATCTCCATGGGTTATGTAGAAATTCTTGCTTCTTAATGAAAATGTTGTATCATCGTAATAGGTCTGATTCATGATTTTTTCTTTCATAAAATCCATCAGCCAATAATCATGATTCCCAGCTATAAACCTGAGATTTACCCCGGCCTTTTTTAATTGATATGCTTTATTATAAAAATCAAAATAAGCCTTTGGTACCACATCGGGGTATTCAAAATAAAA
>Ga0208261_1000371_pt1 | contig 18217 bp, 17 predicted proteins | sample Knorr_S7_td_DCM__FD_185595 | JGI IMG/M metagenome (GOLD analysis project Ga0208261, IMG submission 185595) | Marine microbial communities from Southern Atlantic Ocean transect - Knorr_S7_td_DCM_ad_131m_LV_B (SPAdes) (version 3) | ecosystem: Environmental > Aquatic > Marine > Oceanic | place...
AATAGCTATGATAATATGATTTCAAGAATCATTAGAGGAAGCGGATGGCAATATCTGATTCCTAATGATTTTGAATATCGTTTTACATATGAAGATGATAATTATGCATGGGCCGCCTATACATCCGGCTCTCTTGTAAGAGTTCCATTTGAAGTTTGGGACGTTACTCAAGGAGTCAGGCTTTCATCATGGTTCTATGATTATGATGGAAACGACAAATGGGGTCTACATGCAAACGACCATCCAGGTTCTGGTGGATCAAACGATCCATATACAGACTGGCACTATCCACACCTAGTGGCGGATATGTCTGCTGGTGAAGCTGGATACCAAGCATGGCTCGCTTCTGCGATTGCTGGCTGTGGTGCGGCACCTGATGCAGATGGTAATTATACCGCTTGTACAGGAAGCGCTCGTGGCTTAGATCAAGAAGGCGCTGAGCTAATGGGTCGTAATATTTGGTTTGTATGGAATCTTGATGATGTAGCTGATGGATCTATTGACGCATTTTCTGGAGAAGATGTTGATGGTGACGGAGTTGGTGATAACACAGGTATGGAAAAAGGTTCAGTACTTAGAATCATTACTAATAAGACAAATCAGCTTACTGATGAGTTCGTAATTGATACTAAGACATTGAAACCTGCAACTACAGATCCTAAAGAAGATGTTAAAATGGTTAATGTATTTCCAAATCCATACATGGGTCGCCATGAGCTAGAAGGTACAGATTCTGTGCTCCCGCTTCCTAAGTATGTGACATTTAATCATCTACCAACATCTCAAGATGTTTATTTCAAAGTATTCAACGTGGCTGGTACTATGGTAGCCAACTTCCAGAAGGATACCAATACACAGTATCAACGTTGGAACATGAGAAATGCAAATGATTTCCCATTGGCAAGTGGTGTGTATGTCATTCATATTGACATGCCAGGACTTGGAACTTCAAAGGTATTGAAGTTTGCAATGGTCACTGAAGAAGAATTCTCAAAACGCTTTTAAGGCGAGAAGGATAACATGATTATGATTAATAAAAGAATAATTGCGATCACAGCTGTATTAGCATTCTCTCTTAATGCCTTAACGGCTCAAGGAAGATTCGAATACGGTGGTGACTTAGCTGGAGGTGCCAGAAATGGTACATCCTCAGCTGTATCTCTACTTATTCCACAGGGCGCTGCTTACTTAAGCGGTGGCGGTGCTGTGGCAACAGCTACTGGAGTTGGTGCTGCATACTGGAACCCTGCGGGTATGGCGAGAGCAGCTAACAATCTAGAAACCACGTTCTCACAGCGTTCGCACTTTGCTGACATGTCAGTAATGTTCGCTGGAGCTGCTGTAAAGCTGGGTAAAAACTCATTCGGTATATCTGTAAGATCACTGGATGTTGGTGAAATACCAGTTACTACAGTGTTTGCACCAGATGGAACTGGTGAGAAGTTTTCACCTAGCAACTTTACTGCTGGTTTAACAGTTTCCCGTATGATGTCTGCGAAGACATCGATGGGTGTAACACTTAACACAACCACAGAAGGGTTTAGACGAGTTAAGGGTAATGCACTGACATTTGATGCTGGTGTACAATACTCTGACTTCCTAAATGTTACTGGACTTGATGTTGGTGTTGCTGTTAGAAACTTTGGTAGACCTATGCGCTACGAAGGTTCTGGCTTACTTACAAAAGCTGTTGAAGTTGGTACAGATCGTCTAACTCAGTTTATGTCGATTGAACCAGCTGAATTTGACGTACCTATGTTATTTGAAATGGGTGCAGCTTATGATGTAATGCCTGGCTTGCAAGTTGCAGGTACTTATGAAAGCAACAACTTTGAACAGGATAAGATGAAGCTAATGGGTTCATACTCATTGCCTGGTCTACTTACTGTTCGTGCTGGAATGCTAGTTGAAATGGAAACTGTCGAACGTACTGATGATTCAAGAACTACAACTGTAGATGAATCTTCAGATAAAGTTCAGTTTGATAACTTATACGATGGCGTTTCATTTGGCGGAACGGTGTATCTTCAAAGATACTTAGGTGTTAATGCATCTATTGATTATGCATATATACCAACCGGTTACGATGGCTTCGACGCGAGCTCCGTGTTCACGTTAAACGTTGGATTCTAGTCTAAACTAGATGACGCTTTTAAAAGCCCCGCATATTTTGAATGTGCGGGGCTTTTTTATTTATACTTAACTTTCACTTATGATTTATAGAAACATAATCGCAAAGTTTGTTATAGCCTCATCCTTATTCATCGTAGGATGTTCTAAAAATTTATCTGATTCCACATTCCCTACACTTAAGTACAATGAAACCAAGATAAGCTTTGCGGATTTTATTGGCAGCAATCAATGCCAGGCCTGTCATGCAGATATCTATGAGCAATGGAAAGGCTCATCGCACGCATTGGCAGGTGGCCCTGCAACGGCGAACAATATTATTGCTCCATTCAATGGACAGCCTATAGTGCTTGATGATGTAGTCGTATATCCTGAACAGGTTGGTTCAACTTATCGATTTAGAATGGTAACACCTGCTGGCGATATAAAACAAACTATTGATGTAGAGTTCGTTGTTGGTAAAGGGTTAATGTATGGAGGGGGAACGCAAACATTTTTCGGTAAATATGAAGATGGCACATATCGTTTCTTGCCATTTGATTATAGCAAGCATGAAGACTCTTGGTTTGTGCAGTTAAAAAGTGATGAGAAATGGGTCAAAATTAGAAAAGATATCAAGCTTGATGATCTTTATAATTGGCCCCCACATCGTACCTTAGGTGAAATTAATGATATATCCAATTGCCAGCAATGCCATGGCAGTCAAATCATTGCAAAAAAAGTTAACGATGTTTATGATGTTAAATTTACTTCGCTTTCAATTAACTGTGAATCTTGTCATGGCCCTGCAAAGGAACATGCAACTATCATGTCTGGCATTGTAAATAATGTGTTAAACAACGATCAGGGGATTGGTATTCAGACTGCGGTGGGGTTAAGCACCGATGAAAGCTTAAACATGTGTTTTCAATGTCATGCGGTTAAAACACCAATTAGAGATGATTATTTACCTGGGGAAAATCTTCAGGAATTTTACTCACTCAAACTCCCTCTATTAGGAAATGAAAATCCATTTGGACTAAATGGTCGCATAAAAACTTTTGGCTATTCCTTAAATCATTTATATAGCGATTGCTATTTAAATGGAGCAATGGATTGTACCAGTTGCCACAACCCGCATAGCAATAGCTATCAAGACATAGCTGGCAATGCTTTAATTGGACGTTTTGATGATAATCAGTGTTTATCGTGTCATATGGCTAAATCCAACGATATTACTGCGCATACCTATCACAAGCCGGAATCAGAAGGAAGTAGCTGTGTTGCGTGCCATATGCCCGCCAGACAGCATTTGGCAATAGGAACAGAAATACAGTATAAACGCACAGATCACACGGTTGCAATACCTAGACCATCTTTTGATGCTGCTCAAGGCCTTGAATCAGCTTGTAAACAATGTCACGTTGATATATCAGAAGAAGACTTGCAGCTTACAATTAATGACTGGTATGGTCCAATTAAACCGCTACACCCAGTGATTGCCAACCGGATGAAGGTAAATGAACGCACTACGGGCGGCGATGCGGCAAAGGTATTATTGCAACCGCAACACGAGCATCCTATGGGTCAGTTTGCCAACCTTACTTATTTTATTAAGCGCTATCTATCACCAGGGATGACCTATTTGGATTTACAAATTATAGAAAAATTAAAAGATTATACTGAAAATGAAGATATTGATATTAAAGCCTTGGCTTATGCAGGGCTCCATTATAGTCAGTATAATAACCCACAAGTTAAACGATTCTTAACAGATGAAATTAAAAAATTAGGTCAAAACGAAGAATCCGTCCGAAGAAGGTGGGGATTAATTTTGGATTACTTTGGAAGCGTATTTTATTTATCAGGTGACAAAGCTAAGGCAATTGAATGCTATGAGCTCGCTTCAGAGGTTTTACCCGATGATCCTACAATAATAAATAATTTATCAAAAGCCAGATCTTAGTTATCAAATAAATTGTTTAGGGCAATCATCAGTTGATTGTAATCAAGATTTTGACCAAAATAATATTCACCACCCTGATTTTGTAATATTAATTCCCAATGCAGGTGGGATTCATTTCGCGTACCTAGCGTACTCGGCTCTGTACCTGTATTACCCGATTGAGCAAAAGTCTCACCAGCTTTAATTTTATAACCAGGGCTTATTTCTGAATTTATACTAGATAAATGAGCGTAAATCGTTATTGCTCTATATCCCTTAAATAGTTCAAAACCATGATCAATAATCACCGCTTGACCCAATAAGAGTTCGTTAAAAATATCAGATGGAGTTCGTTTTAAAAGGGCTGCTCTTTTTAACATTTCCTTACGAAAATCAGGTGCAACTTCCTTATAAAATAAATCGGATCGTATTACAATTCCATCTGCGACGGATCTAACTGGGGTACCCCAGTTAGAAAAGAAATCAATACCCCGATGGGTTCCGGATCGATAGGATCTAGGTGCATTAGGCAACCTTGAAGCCTTGCTCGGAATATCAAAATTCTCAATTGGCATAATAAGTTTTTTTAAAGCTATGATTTGATCAAATTTTGGAGGGTCTGGGTTTATATTAAATAGAGAATGTATATAATGGCCATTTTTGTATGATTTAATTTGTTTTCTGATCCAAGGAAAGATATACGTGGTATCTAGCTCAAAATAAAGATTTACACCGTCCCTATCTTTTGTTATTTGACGTAATGTCCTTTTTGTTATTGATGAATTAATATCCTTTTTTGTTGATGCTACTAACATTGAAATGGTTGAATCATGGATATCCGGCTGAATAATTCTAAACAATATATTTAGCGATAAAGGTTTTTCTGCTAAGATTTTTAACTGATCAACTTTCGAAAAATTAATATCAGTAGTGATAGTTGCATTGAGACTATCATTTGAAAAGGATATTTCCGGTTGAATAAATTGTCGATTTTGCTCAGTAGTTGGGGTGTAAGCAGGTTGAGAGCAGCTACTTAATAAAAAAAGGCAGCTAACGGTATAAATAATTAAAGAATTAAATGATTTTATTGAGCTCTTTGATTCCATCCAAATAGACACTTTTAGGATTACCAGATAATGTTTTCTTACAATATGAACTAAAAATTGATTCCGCTCCATTATTAACAATTTGATATTTTTTATCAAAAAGAATTTGAATGGTCAATAAATCCGAAACCATTAAACATTCTAGTATAGAGTATTCATATAGAGACCAAGCCATCGGTGAAAATAATAAGCCATCTGCCCAATTCCGGTTTCTTTGAATAAAATTAATTGCATTAAACACCTTATGCGTTTGGAGAATTTTTATATCAGATTCTAATTCTTTTGCAGTGCGCTTCAGTGAAGTATTGATTTTTCCTAAAGTAATATTATCTCCAGCTTTTGCAGATATCTTTCCTGCTAAATTTAGATTAGGACCATGTAGAACTAGTATATTCATTTATAAAGGTAATTATCTTATTGGTACGATATGACCAATGATATATCCAATTAATATTCCAATGAACAAAGCCAAAGTAAGAACTCGCGATTTTACCATTTCTTTACTGTAGCCTTTTTTAATCGCTACGGCTCCCACCAAAGATCCGCTGGCATGAATGATCCAAATGATAGGCAGTGCAAAGACTTTCACTATAAAGGGACCAATCAAGGGTAAGGCCCCAACTAAAGCAGCCAGACCCGCGAACGCTTGCGTGAAAACCCCAATTAAAACCGTACCAAACACTACCGCTTTCTTATCAATTCCATACCGTAACGCTACAACAATTACAGCAAGAATAACTGTCCAAATAACTAGATGCTTCCAATGCGATTTAATAAAATTTCTTTTTTCCATATTAAATACCTAAAAGTAGAGATCGTGCGATTAAGAAGTAAAAAGCTACACCCATAATGTCTATTGCGGTTGTGACAAATGGGCCGGTAGCAATTGCTGGATCAATTTCAAACCGATTTAATATTAAAGGCACTAATGATCCAATTGTCGCAGCAAGTATCATTGAAACACAAATACTTAATCCAACCACAATCCCAAGCATTGGAGATGTATCAATAAATTGAAAAATTGCAAAAAAGCCAAGTAGCATTCCGTATAAAATACCTAAAATTAATCCAACGCGCATCTCCTTAAATAGGACAGTTATTGAATTTTCAAAACTCACTCTTCCTGTAGCTAGACCCCTCACAATAATTGTAGATGATTGCGTACCAACATTACCGCCCATACCTATGATCACAGGTATGAATGCAGCTAATGCTATTGCGTTTTCTAGGATATTATCAAAAACCCCTATGATAAATGCGGCAACAATACCGCCAATCCAGCTGGCAAAAAGCCAAGGCAGTCGAATTCTTGCGTTTTCCCAAGAGGATTTTAGTAAAATTTCTCTATCTTTTCCTGCACCTGCAAGCTGAAGAAAGTCTTCTGTTGCTTCTTCTCTAATAACATCAACTACATTATCAACTGTTACAATACCTAAGAGCTTTTCATCAGAATCAACGACAGGTACCGCTAAAAAATTATATTGGGAAACAATCCTAGCTACTTCTTCTTGATCGGTTTCTGGCCTTACCGCTTGAATATTCTTTGACATAATGTCTTTGAGCATAGTATCCCCAGGCGTGGTCACTAAATCTCGCAGCGAAATTACACCGGTCAGTCTTCCATCATCATCTAAGGTGTAAAGATAGAAAACCATTTCTGCCTCTTCCTGATCCTGAAGAGCATAAATTGCTTCCCTTGCTTTTGTATCTTGATGTAGCGTAAAGACATCAGTATACATAAGAATTCCAGCACTATCTTCAGGATAGCCCATCATTTCTTCAAGCTCTTCTTGTTCTTCAACCTGCAAAAGATTGATTACAGAAGCAGCAAACTTATCGTTGACAAGTCCCATTAAATATGCTTGTTCATTGGAACTTGCTTCTTCAAGTATCTCGGCAAGCCTACTAGGCGTTTCATTTTCAATTAATCGAGTGGTTATCGATTCATCAAGTTCATTTAGAAACTCTACCGTCTCTTCCGAAGCCGACATACTTGAAAAAATAGAATCCTGTTCAGTGTCGTTAAAATATCTAAAAATTAGAGCTAGATCTGCAGGGTGCGTTTTATCGATTAGCTTAACGATATTAGTTTTCGCATGTCGTCTAAGCAACCTTCTAAATGTATCCCTTAGCACTGTGATTTCTGAGCTGTACATTTCTTTTTTCATTTTATTTCCTGTATGCAAATTGCATATTTTTTAGAGAGAACCAAAATGTATATGCTCCAAGAATTAATAATAATGGATTGATATGACCTTTCCATAAAAGCGCACTTTCAGCATTTTCACCAAGAAATATGAATAACATTGATGTTCCATTAATTGCCATGTGCATCAAAATAGAGGGGTAGATTGATTTTGTTAGCCATGATAAATATCCTAATAATAATCCCATAAAATAAATTTGAATAGCCCAATATGGATTAAAATGTATTAAAGCAAAAAATAAGCTAGAAACCAATATTGCACGCGTAGGATCACCCCATGACTTTTCAAGATATCTTTGAAGAAATCCTCTAAAAACCATTTCTTCACCAATTGGCGCAACAAATACAACTGTAAGAATAACCAATAATAAAGAAAGAGGATTTCCAGGAGCAAGTAGAGAATCAAGATTTAGAAAAGACTCTGGAATAGGAAAAATAAAATCAATTAGAATATTTATTTCACTTGATAATAAAACTGCTCCAAAAGATAAAATTAATGATAAGAAAAGAGTTTCTTTTGAAATTTTATTAAGTCGAAAATTGTCTGAAAGATTAAGTCCGTTTTTAAATAGAAATAAAGCGCTAGGTAAAACCAAAATTATTTGGGCTACAAATAATGCAATATAAGAAGATATACCAAGATTTGATCCAGAAAGGGCAGACGGGTCTAAAGCACTAAATATCGCAGCGATAAATAGAGAGCACAGAAACGAAAAAATAACGATTCCAAAGGCAAGCCGTACTGTTAATACTCGGCTCATAGGGCTCCAAATCAACTTTATCCATAATCATTGAAATTACTACTTTATTTGCCAATGGTGAAACAAAGCAATTATAGTGCTAATTTGCTTAAAAAAATACCCATTGCAACACCAACATTAAGCGATTCGCCCTTGCCAATCTTAGGAATTGAATACAGCATGTTTAGTTTTGATTTAATTGGTTTTTCAATACCATGTGCTTCGCTACCCATGACAAGTATCCATTTTTGATTTAGACTGTTTAATTGATTCAATGGTTTTCCATCCATACTGGCTCCAATCCAAAGGTGATCATTTAATCGGTCTAATTTTTCCTCTCCCAAAAATTTTAATTGGAAATGCCCCCCCATTGCAGCTGCCAGAACTTTTGGATTAAATGGATCTATACAACCTTTAGAAAGAATTATTTGATCAATGCCAAACCATGATGCTGTTCTTATCATGGTACCCAGATTGCCCGGATCAGAAATTCGATCAAGAAAAATTGCATTTTTATTTGAATCAAATAGATCATATTGAGGATATCTTGCCACGACCAAGACCCCAGGCGGTGTTACTGAATTAGATAATTGATTCATTTCTTTTTCAGTTATCTCATTTAATAACTCATTATTGAAACCACTAATAAAATCAGAGTTTTTTGATTGAAATTCTTGAGTATAGACTACTCTTTTAATCAAAGCGCCATCATTAATTATCGACTCTATAGATCTGACTCCCTCAACAATAATCCTCTGATATTCTTCGCGAAACTTTTTTTGCTTTAGGGATTTAATTTTCTTAAATGAATTTTTACTTATCAATTTGCTTGGTATTCAATTTTACCATTAACGATAGTATATAAAATTTTTGTTTCTAAAATTTTATCATCGGGAACGGTAATAAGGTTTTGAGAAAAAACAGCAAAATCTGCATATTTACCAATCTCAATTGACCCTTTTAATTTTTCTTCAAAAGCGCCATATGCTGCATTTATAGTATAGCTTTTCATCGCTTCAATTCGAGTCATTTTTTGTTCCGGTTCATACCCTGAATTAGGTAAGCCTTTTAAAGTTTTTCTGGTTGTGCTGGCATAAAATGAGGCAATAGGGTCTATCGGCTCAACAGGCACATCAGAACCATTGATTAAAATTGCACCATGATTAATTAAATCTCTCCACACGTATGCGCCTTCAATAATGCGTTTTTGCCCTAATCTATTTATGGCCCATGGTCTATCTGAAGACATATGAATTCCTTGTATGGATGCTATAACTTTCAAACTGCCAAACCTGGGGATATCTTTAGGATCAATATGTTGTGCATGTTCAATTCTCCAGCGATGATCTTTTGACAGTTTTGGAAATTCATTAAACACTTTTTCATATTGGTCTAATATTTCTCGATTAGCACGATCTCCGATTGCATGAGAGTTTACCTGAAAACCATTTTGAATTCCATTTTTTGCTACTTTATATACGTAATCCATAGATTGGGTAGCCATTCCAAAATGACCTGGTCTATCAGTATATTCATCAATTAGCCAAGCTCCTCTAGAACCTAAAGCACCATCTGCATTAAGTTTAATTGAGCGTATCGTTAGGAAATCATTTCCTGTCCCAATTTCTGGACCTTTTGCATACCATTGATTTAGCAATGATGTGTCACGGCTGGTGAGCATGGCATAAACCCGCACTTTTAACAAATTTTTATCAATTGCCGATCGGAGAGTTGTAATTGTTTTGCTACCTGTGCCAGCATCATGGAATGATGTAATACCATGTTCGAGGCACGTTTTTACTGCTAGCTCAATTGCTCTTATGTCAGAGTCTTTACCAAGATTTGTATCTACATGTTTACTGATTAACCCTTGTGCTCTCTCATTAAAAACGCCTGTTGGATTTCCAGAAAGATCTTTAATTATTTCACCACCAAATCCAAATTCAGTTTCTGAGCTTACCCCAGCTATATCCATTGCTTTCTGATTTGCAAAACCTGCATGACCGCTTGCATGTTTAAGCCAAACAGGATTATTTGGAGATATTTTAGAAAGACTATCATGTGTTTGAAATCCTTTGATAAAACTATCTGCATTATCACTCCACTTGCTTTGGTGCCAACCCCTACCTAAGATCCACTCACCAGGGTTAGAACTATCTATCGCATCAGAAACCATCGAGACTAATTCTGCATAACTTTCTGCCGTTGAAAGGTCCAGTTGCATTTTTGCAAGACCAAGTCCATAAAAATGGCCATGGCCTTCAATTAGCCCAGGTGTCATCATAGCACCATTTAAATTTATAATTTTTGTTCTCGGAGTTATTAAATCATCCAAATCTCTATATTTGCCTAGCGCAATTATTTTACCATTTCTTATTGCAACAGATTCAGTAGTGGGCATCAAATCATTCATCGTATATATTGTGCCATTATGAATTATCATATCAGCCTTTTCAGTTTCGCAGCCGATTAATAAAAGAATTAGCGGTAATATTAATTTATATTTCATCTAACGCTCCCTCAAATCTTACAAGAATATGTTTATTATAATGCAATAAATTCATTAATACTAATTCAAATTACAAATTCAATTGGAACGCCAAGTATATCCCGGTAATTTACAGTACAATTTTTTTATGATATAATTATGTCAAAAGGTATTACATCACAAAGCGAAAATTATGCTGCATGGTACACAGATGTAGTTGTTAAGGCTGGCCTTGCCGATTATGGACCCGTAAAAGGAACAATGGTAATTAAACCCTATGGATTTGCTTTATGGGAATTAATTAAAGACTCATTCGATAAGATGATTAAAGACACTGGTCATGTAAATGCCTACTTCCCTTTGTTTATCCCAAAGTCTTTTCTAGCCAAAGAAGCAGATCACATCGAGGGGTTTGCCAAAGAATGCGCAGTGGTAACTCATACTCGCCTAATGTCTGACCAAAATAAAGGCATAATAGTTGACCCTGAATCAAGGCTTGATGAGGAGGTAATTGTTAGGCCCACTTCAGAAACGGTGATTTGGTCAATGTATAAAAAATGGATTCAATCCTATCGTGATCTGCCGCTATTAATTAATCAATGGGCTAATGTGGTACGCTGGGAAATGAGAACAAGACTTTTTTTGAGAACTACAGAATTTTTGTGGCAAGAAGGGCATACCGCGCACGAGTCCTATGAAGAAGCTGAAAAAGAAACGCTTTTAATTTTAGAACTTTACCGTAAGCTTGCTGAGGATTATTTGGCTATGCCTGTCCTCACAGGTCTTAAATCAGAATCTGAAAAATTTGCAGGAGCTGATGAAACTTATTGTATAGAAGCAATGATGAAAGATAAGCGCGCATTACAGGCAGGAACTTCCCATAATTTAGGTCAAAATTTTGCCAAAGCATTTGATGTGACCTTTCAATCAAAAGATAATAAAGAAGAATTTGTTTATGCTACAAGCTGGGGCGTTAGTACAAGGCTTGTTGGAGGAGTAATTATGACCCATGGAGATGAAAAGGGGTTAAGACTCCCTCCTAATATTGCCCCCCACCAAGTAGTCCTTGTTCCTATATTTAAAAATGAAGATGAAATGAATGCCATTAAGGATTATATAAATCCTGTATTAAATGAGCTAAGGGAAAGCCGTATTAGAGTTCATGAAGACTGGAGAAAAGAAAGTCCAGGTTTTAAATTTAACGAATGGGAAGTTAAAGGTGCTCCCTTGCGATTAGAAATTGGTCTGAGAGATATTCAAAAAAACAGCACCATGGTTTTTCGAAGGGATACTGGAGAAAAGAAAGAGGTAGATAAAAACGATCTGGTTAAACAAGTTCCAGAGTTGCTTGATAAAATTCAATCATCTTTATTTAATCAAGCATTAAAATTTAGAAAAAATAATACTCATAATGTATCAAGCTACGATGAATTTAAAAAAATTATAGAAAACAATGGCGGTTTTGTAAGATGTGGTTGGGATGGAGATATAAAAACTGAAGAAGCTATTAAAAATGAAACAAAAGCAACTATTCGCGTGATACCTTTTGATGAAAAACCTAAAAACCTCGTTTGCATTTATTCAGGGAAACCGGCAATGCACGAAGTAATTTTTGCCAAAGCTTATTGATATAATAACAGGCATGATTAGTAACTCCAATGCTATTGTTCTTAAGCGATTTCCTTATGGAGAAAGTAGTATTATTGCAAAATGTTTTGTCAGGAATAGAGGAAAGCTGAGCTTTATAGTACATGGTGCTAGGAGAAAAAAGTCCAGTCGAAGCGCACATTTTCAACCTATAAATTGTTTAGATATAGTTTATTACTTTAAAACAACAAAAAATCTACAAACTATTTCGAAATCAAGCTTTACCTATACATGGAAATACATACCCCAGGACTTTAAAAAAATATCATATTGTATGGCATTAATGGAATTGACTGACAAATGTTTAGGGGAAAATGATCCGAACGATGAACTCTTTGATGAATTGTATAAAGCACTATTAGCAATAGAAAATAATACTCGACATGATAATCTAACATTTTGGTATTACCAGTATCAAATTTTAGCTAAGCTTGGATTTAAGCCAGACTTTACCCAAACAGATGTTGACAATACACCCCTCCCTAATCCTTTTCAATCTGACAATGCAAAAAAAATCTTTAATAGTTTTGAAAATAGCAATTCAGCTATTGATAGAAATTTGACACTTACTTCTAAAGATAGAAGTATTATCGCAAATTATTTAAATACCTGTTTACGAATACATTTTGAAGGGTTGGGTATGTTAAAATCATTAAAATTTATTAAAGAGACAATGAATTAATACAAAATGTATTTAGTATATTTGAAATTATGAGATATCAATTCCAATCAGAGCACGGTAATTACTCTTTTAAATCACATCGGTTCACAAATGTAATAAAAGCTTTGATTTCTATAAATGCCGCATTGTTTTTATTAAGGTATTTGATGGTTAATCAATTTGATTTGCTAGGCCTAGGTCTTTCTTCCAGCCCAAAATTATGGCAACCTGTTACCTATATGTTTATACATGGTGACTTTTTTCATATTTTTATGAATATGTTTGTTTTATGGATGTTTGGCACAGAAATGGAATCAATTTGGGGAAGTCGAAAGTTTTTACGATATTATTTTGTTACTGGAATTGGGTCAGGAATTATTTGGCTTATATTTAATTATGGCAACAACTATAGTGTACTAATTGGAGCGAGTGGGGCCATCTATGGAATATTGCTAGCTTATGGACTAATGTTTCCAAATAGAAAAGTATTGATATATTTTTTATTTCCAATCAAGGTAAAATACTTTGTAACAATTCTTGCAGCAATAGCATTTATTTCTTCTATTGATAGATCTGGTTCAAACATTAGTCACCTTACTCATCTATCGGGAATGATTGTGGGTTTTTTATATCTTAAATTTCCAAATTTAAAATATAAAACATCTATTTTGGTTAACCGTAAAATTGCTGAGTCGATAAATAGAAAATCTGAAAGAAAAAAAGCAAATATGATTAGCTTGCAAAAAAAAGTTGATCGCCTTCTTGATAAAGTCAGTACCGATGGATTTAATTCGCTTAGTGATGATGAAAAGGATCAACTGTACATGTACAGTAAGCGATTAGGCAGAGATATTAAAAAAGACTAGTCCTCTTTTTTTTCGATAACCTTAAACACTTTTTCACCTTTTTTTGCCATTCGATATTTTTCTCTAGCCATCTCCTCAATATACTTGTAGTCAGTTTTAAGTCTAGTCTTTTCATCCTCAAGAACCATTCTTTGATTCCTTAAAAAATCAATTTCTTTTTGAATTCTATTTCGCTCTGATTTTAATGTATAGAGATGGTATAATCCATGATCACCAAAGAAGAATGAAATTAAGAGAACAGACAGGCCCAAGAAGAGTAGCAATTTGATAATTTTCTTTTGAATATTTGATCTATTCTTAATTGAGCCCCTTTTTTGCTTAATCCGTTTCATTTTAATTGCATCCTAGAGATTTTTCTCCTAGAAAAACTGCTTTACTGCCTAGTGACTCTTCAATTCTTAATAATTGATTATATTTAGCAATACGGTCAGTCCGAGATAAGGATCCTGTTTTGATTTGTCCAGTACCCATTGATACTGAAAAATCAGAAATTATTGTGTCTTCAGTTTCTCCAGAGCGGTGTGAAATTATTGTTCCATAATGATGCTTTTTTGCAAGGTTGATTGTCTCGATTGTTTCAGTTACTGTTCCAATTTGATTTAATTTTATTAAAATTGCATTCATAGCCTTGCATTCAACTGATTTTGCAAGAAATTCTTTATTTGTTACAGTTAAATCATCACCAACTATTTGACATTTTTTTCCAATAGATCCATTAAGCTCAGTCCAGCCAGTCCAGTCATTTTGATCTAAACCATCCTCTATTGATATAATAGGATATTGATTAACTAAGCTTATTATATATTCAATCATCTTATCGCTAGATAGCTTTTTATTTTCAGATTGTATATGATATTCTTCATTATCAAATAATTCACTTGCTGCAACATCTAATGACAGAAATATTTCTTCTCCAGCACTATAAGGGCTTCTTTCAATTGCTTCAAGTATAATTTCAATCGCTTCTTGGTTTGATCTAAGATTAGGCGCAAAACCACCCTCATCACCAACAGCGGTTGAAAACCCTTTTTCTTCTAACAAAAATTTTAATTGACAAAAAATTTCAGAGCCCATTTTCAAGGTTTGAGAAAATGACTTAGCACCTAATGGATAAATCATAAATTCTTGAAAATCAATGTTGTTGTTTGCGTGACTACCTCCATTAATAATATTTATCATAGGCGCAGGCATTAAAAAATTAAATGAATCATCAAAGGACTTATACAACGGAATTTTAGAATAACGCGCTATTGCTCTAGCAAATGCCATAGAAACACCAAGAATAGCATTAGCACCCAAACTACCTTTATTTTGAGTACCATCAAGATCAATTAGATAGCTATCTAGCTCAGCTTGATTATAAAAAACTTTATTTTTTATATTCTTGAGTATAGTAGTATTTACATTATCAACAGCACGCAATACACCTTTTCCTTGGAATCTAGACTTATCACCATCTCGTAACTCGACAGCTTCATTTTCACCAGTAGAAGCACCAGAGGGAACAATCGCGCTAGAAGGCATATTATTATCAAGGGTTAACTCAACCTCAAGGGTAGGATTACCTCTGGAATCAAGTAATTCTCTTGCGTGTAGATTAGTAATTTTCATTAAATAATAAATTTATTTGATAAATGTACTTTTGAATCTTAGCAACATATTTAGCTATTACTGAAACGAAAACATCAAAAAATAAAGAAATTTCAAAGTTTATTGATTAATACACTTTTATGTTTAAATTCCAGTAACATAATTAATACAGTGGAATATATAACCACATACACAAACGCGAAAGAATTGAACAAAAAGGGGGCAGGGATACCTGCCCCCTTTTTTCATGTTCGATTAAACCTAACCAAGGAGGAACCTAATGGCTGATTTTACTTCAACCGTATCAGGGATTGCCACTTCAGTAGTTGGCTTAGTTAAAGCACTTATTGTGATGTTTGTATTTGTAAACATCATATATTCAACTGGGTTTGACCCAATTGGAGGAATTGTAGATTTAGTTGAGTCCTTTTTAGATGGTGGATTCTCTGGTCTATTGGCTTTATTAATCTTTGTTTCTTGGGCCGCTTAACCAGTAGAAATTGAAGGGGCTCTTTAAAAAGAGCCCCTTTCTGCTTAAATAATTTAGGAGACAAGAAATGAAAAAGGCCTTTGATACCGTAACAGCATTTGTTGAGGATGTAACTTCCCTTCTAACAGGGCTAGTCATGCTTGGCATTGTTGTTGGCATTCTCTTTGATGATTATTTTGGTGTAGTTGCTGCGATGGGTGAATTGATGAGCAAGTTTGGCGATGCTGGATTTGCAGGGCTACTTGCACTAATGATCATTGTATTTTGGTATAACAAGAATTAGTTAATACCAAAAAAAAAATAAGACGCTCCATGTTGAAAAATATGGAGCGTTTTTATTTTAATTTAGATTTCTCTTTTTTTCTCTCTATCTTTCACCACATTTTATATACTTAATAAATTTATTATATGTCCCTTTCACGTAAATTATCATATTTCTTTTTACTATTTAGCTTAATTATACCTGAAGCTAAATCATCAACGGTACGTGTTGTTAACCGTACAAATAATTCAACAGATCAAATAAGAACATTAGATGACCTAAGAGGAGTTTATGTTTCTGTTAAAGATGTCTCAAGGGTTCTATCACCAAGGCAGCCATTTGTAAATGCGGATCGATTAAAAATGGTTCTTTATATTGGCAATAACAGATTAAAAATATCTGGAAACAGCAGTTATATTTTAGTCGATGAGCGTGTTTATCAGATGCCATCATATGCAATTTGGAATGATGATGATATTTATGTTCAAGCAGAAGCACTTTTTAATTTAATTCGCGAAACAACAATGCCTGGAATTGGTTATGATTCCAGGAGAATGGTATTGGATATCGATATTAAAGAGTTCAATATAACGGGAATTGAAATCAATGAAAAAGCGAATGGAACAATACTAAGGATTAAAACTCGCTCAAGCTTTCCTGAGGGGAATATAAGCTCGTTTTTTCATGAAAATGGGTGGTTTTACATTACTATTGCCAATGCATTAGTTGATACTACTGAAATTCGAAGAAGTGATATACGTGGTGTTGTTAAAAAAATTGCAGCTGACCAATTGGAAAATACTGCCCAGATTGCCCTACAAATAAAGACAAAAGTGGACAGCCATGAACTCTATCAAGGAAAAGACCCCAGTGAGATTGTTGTTTCACTTAGGACACCCATGGATAATAGCGTTGCACGCATTAAAGAGGTAAAAGATCGGTGGAAGCTTGACACTATTGTTTTGGATGCTGGCCATGGTGGTAAAGATCCTGGGACAATGGGCCCCAGGGGTACAAAAGAAAAAGATATCGCCCTTGATATTACTAAACGGATTGGCCTTCTTTTAGAAAAAAATACCAAACTAAAAGTTATCTATACTCGTGAGGAGGATATCTTTATACCGCTATGGAAACGAACAAAAATTGCTAATGAATCAAATGGAAAAATGTTTTTGAGTATTCATTTGAATGGAAGTCCAAATAAAGCAGTTTATGGGTTTGAAACCTATTTACTACGCCCAGGAAAAACAGAGGATGCGATCGAAGTTGCTTCAAGGGAAAATGAGGTAATTAAATATGAAGATAGGTCAAACAACAGATACAAAGACCTATCCGGGGAAAATTTAATTATGGCAACTATGGCTCAAAGTATATTTATGAGAGAAAGCGAAGAATTGGCAGCTATGATTCAAGAGGAAATGGCTAAAAAACTTAAATCAAAGAATAGAGGCGTTAAGCAAGCAGGATTTCATGTTTTGATAGGGGCAAGCATGCCAAATATTTTAATTGAGGCGGGTTATTTAACCAATAGAAACGAAGAGAAAAACCTTAGAAATTCAAAATATAGGCAGGTTATAGCAAATTGCGTATACAAAGCGATTGTAAAATTTAGATATTCACGCGAGCAGTATTTAGCTGAAAATTAAATTCCAGATTTAATTTATTTTCATTTACATTTCTAATTATTAATACAACAAAACAAATAAAAAATAAACTAGCCTATCTCTATAATCTTAAAAGATTGGGAATTAAAGAAGGGTTAGACCACACATTAGATCTTCTAATATCATGTGGCAACCCCCATCATCAGCTAAGGACAATTCATATTGCAGGTACGAACGGGAAAGGGTCTACATCATCCATGCTTGCATCCATATTAAGATCAGCTGGATATAGAGTGGGTCTATATACATCGCCGCATTTGATTAGATTCAATGAAAGAATCACAATCAATGAGCAATTAATATCTGATGATGAAATCATATTATTTTTAGATAAATATCATGATGAAATTGATCGTATTCGATCTACTTTTTTTGAAACAACAACCGTTATGGCACTAAATTATTTTCACCAAAAAAAAGTAGATATTGCAATAATTGAGGTG
>Ga0208261_1000372_pt1 | contig 18203 bp, 9 predicted proteins | sample Knorr_S7_td_DCM__FD_185595 | JGI IMG/M metagenome (GOLD analysis project Ga0208261, IMG submission 185595) | Marine microbial communities from Southern Atlantic Ocean transect - Knorr_S7_td_DCM_ad_131m_LV_B (SPAdes) (version 3) | ecosystem: Environmental > Aquatic > Marine > Oceanic | place...
ATTTTCTATTTCAGCTTGGGCCAGTCCCTGAGTAGGTTCATCCAAAATCAGTAGTTCAGGGTCTGCCGCTAGGCTCATTGCAACTTCTAATAATTTTTGGTGGCCGTAAGGTAAAGTCCCTGCTGTTTGATTTTCCTTACCACTTAAGCCGACCCTTCCAAGTGATTTGGAAACATGATTTGCAATAACAGATTCACTTACCATGAGGAATTTGCGCTGAGTTACTTTTAACGACCTTTGAACGGAGAGAGCAACATTTTCATAACAGCTCAGATTTCTGAATATGCTTGTTACCTGAAAGGTGTAAACGATCCCTGCTTGCACCCGCTTTGCACTGGATTGCTGAGAGATATCTTTCCCTTTGTAAATTATACTTCCTGAAGTTGGCTTCTCCCTACCACTTATCAAATTCACCAGTGTAGTTTTTCCTGCACCGTTAGGTCCGATGATAGCGTGAATACGATCATTGCGAAGATTAAAATTAACATCGTTCACTGCAGTTAAACCACCGTATTGCCGACTTAATCGATCGGTTCTGAGTAATTCTATGGAAGCCATTTTATCCATTGTTGTCTAAGTGTTCCCATTATACCTAATGGGAACCAGATGATTGTCAGAACAAGTATAATGCCAACCACCAGCAGATAATTGCTTGTTATGCCGCTTATAAAATCAATCAGATAATACATAACTCCAGTGCCAAGCAAAGGTCCTATTACAGTTCCGGCGCCTCCGAGCAGGGTCCATAGTAGCGGAGAAATCGAGTGGTGGATTTCCGCGAAAGTTGTACCAATGTATGAAAAAAGCAGCGCATGCATTGCTCCGGAAATGCCTGCTAATGTTCCGGAAAATGTAAGTGCAAATAATTTATATGAAAATACATTGTAACCCAGTAGCTGTGTACGGGCTTCATTTTCTCGAATTGCTATCAAAATTCGCCCAATGGGTGAAAGGATTATAATGGTAGTTATTAGTAGATAAACTGCTAACATAATCAGTGCAAAATTGTAACGAATAGTCGGATTGCTGTAGAGATGTTCTTTTCCGAAAATTACAAGTGAACCCAGGTAGTTTGTGATTGAAAAACCATCCTGGCCAAAAGTGAATTCATTATAGTAAAGAATTGCAAGATAAAGCGTTTGCCCGAACATAAGAGTTACAATCAAAAAAGAAACTCCACTTGTTCTAAGTGCAAAAAGACCAAAAATTAGTGACATAGTTAGAGAAAAAAGTGTCCCAAAAATAATCCCCTCTAGGGGTGTGAAACCTAAGTAAAGAATGCTTAATCCCGCGGAATACATTCCAGAGGCAAAAAACATGGCATGACCAAGGCTCATCAAACCGGTATAACCCAGCAAAAAATTGTAAGCGATAGCATAAGACGCCAGAATCATTATTTTAGAAAAACTGCTGTGATGGTAGGTTGGAAGGACAAACTGTATTAGAAACAGAAACAGTATTACTCCGCCTTTCAGAAACAATGAGTAAATCAGTGATTTGCGTTTCATTGCTGATTCTCTCCAAACAATCCGCTAGGTTTTATAATAAGAATCATTACTACAAACAATGTTGCCAGCATTTTTGCTAATGTAGGTTCATAGAAAACCGAAATTATGCCGTCACTGATACCAATCAAAAAGGCAGCAATGATAGTTCCCCGTATACTGCCTAAACCGCCAATAATAACTACTATGAATGAAAGCAGCAGAGGCTCCAGGCCCATGAGGTGATCTGCCTGGCGAATTGGTACAACAAGTACACCAGCGAGTGCTGCTAATCCTCCTCCCAGTGCAAACACAGATGCATAAATTTTTTTAGTTGGCACACCAAAAGTTGTTGCTATTTCATAGTCCTGCTGAGTTGCCCGCATGTATAAACCAAGTTTGGTGCGTTTTAAAAGTAGCCATACCCCGCAAAGGCATAGTCCTGACATTACAGCAACCAGCAGTTTGTATCCGGAATAGCCAAACCAAGGAAAAGAGATTCTGAAATATATTGGGGCTTCTACTGGACGAGCTTCAGGCCCGAATCCCATCAAAGTCAATTGCTGAATTACGTAGAGTATTCCTATAGTTGCAACTATTGTACTTTCAGGGTTATAGTCAACTTTGCGCAGAATGAATCTTTCAGAAAACACAGCAATAAATCCCACAATTACAGGGGCTATCAGGAGAGCCAGAACAAAACCCCAAACTGAGTCAGCAGTCCAATGATATGCAAACCACGAGAACACTGCTCCAAGCATGAAGAATTCTCCATGAGATACATTTACAATTCGCATCACACCAAAAACCAGTGATAACCCCAATGCAATTAGGGCCAGCACAAAAGCCGTAACGGTTCCATCCAGCACTGCCAGAAAAACCATTGGCAATGTTTCTTCTATCCAGGAAAACACAATTAGGGATTAATAAGAAAGGACATCCGGAGGAGAAGAGAATCCTCCGGAAGTTTTGTTTGATTATAGAGACTTTTTAGTGTAGTCAGTTTCAGGTTCGTACATGCCGTCGGCTATCGATGTTCTATGAACAACATTAAATTTACCGTTTTTGACTTGGGAAACAAACTGTTGTCCGTAACATTGATGGGTTTTACCACTGAATACTTTACTACCCTGAGGATGAGCTATACCTTCGTTGAATCCAGTGAAACCCTCAAAGGTTTCAATAAGTGTTTTATAATCCTTTTTACTTTTATATCCACTTTGCTCAACTGCTTCCTTTATAGCAAATAATGTTTCCCAGCACCCAAACATATGGGAATAAGCAGAAACGTCTTTTGAATCAGATTTACTTGCTCCTGTATTATCTACACCAACGGTATCTCGGTAAAAATTTGACCCGGATGTAGGATAACCGTCTGCATAGCGAGGCATAGCCTCCCAGAAATGAGATCCATCAAGAAATTCTAGTCCAGGACTATTGATGTTTACTCCTTCCAGAGAGTCGATGAAACCAAAAAGTTTAGGATGTCTTGTACCATAGTGCTCCCCCATTTCCCTGACGAAAGTTAATACACCTGGTCCAACCATGACATGATATATCACATCTGTATTTTTTGGTATTTTCACGAAATAACGTGTAAATGAACTTGCTGTAGGTGGAATAGCTATTTTTGCAGTAATTTTTGCACCACTCTTTGCAGCAGCAGCAGAAGCATAATCTCTGTGATCGTATCCAAATGCGTAGTCTGGAAAAATAAGTGCCACGTTTTTACCAAGATTGCTGAAAATCCAGTTAGAAACAGCAGTTATCTGAGAGCGGACATCTGTTATGCAAGGCTGGAATACATAGCGATTTAGTGCGCCGCTTGCTACATGATATCCCTCACTCACTACGAAATATGGAATTTTAAGTTCTCCTGCACGAGGAGCTGAGCCCATCACCACATGTGAGAAAAGTGTTCCGTAAACAAAATCAACTTTGTGCTTAGTTGCCAGTTTTTCAACAACATCAGCTCCACGCTTGGGGTCTGTACCATCATCTTCTGTGATAATTTCAATTGGCCTACCGGCAATACCTCCAATACTATTTATGTATTTTGCAGCTGCATTTGTAGTACGTTCATACCACCTTCCGTAAAGAGCTCCAATTCCTGTACGGTGAGCCTGAAAACCAATCCTGATTGGTTCGTCGCTTCCTGCAGCATAAGCTGTTTTAGCAACTGGATCAATCAACTGACTTCCGATAATTCCTGCACCGGCAATAGCTGCACCAGCACCTATAACTGATCTTCGGGTTATATGCAATTCACTTTGCTGGTCAACTTTTCCTTTCTCTTTATTGCTCATCATATTCTCCTGTAAGGTTAAATAAATGATTTAGACAGAACAGATATAATGTGACAATGCAGGCAGGTCAAGTTAATAATATTAAAAACGACAATTCATAAATTTAAATTTGCTTCAAAATAGTATTATTGTAAATTTATTTTAAACTTAATTCTTACAAGGTAATGTAATTCAGGATCTTTCGTTCATCATTTGAAAATTTAAATGATCTTTTAACTTGATTAGCTCATATACCTTGAATTAGCATCTTCAGGGTTTCTATATTTCAACAATTATCTCAAGAAAAACTATATTAAAATTGGGGAGTATTATGTCAGCAGAAAAAATTATCCAGCACATTGAAGAAGCAATGCCTTTATCCAAAACAGAACTTGATTTAAGATCAAATGGGGAGCGGTTTGGTTTAATTATTGTGGATGAAGTAAACGGTTTTGCAACTGTAGGCGCTGGTAACCTTGCTCCTCAAACACCCAACGAACAGGTTTCCCTTATGGTTTCTGAGACAGATCGCCTCGCCCGAGCATTCGTAAAGCAGGGTATGCCAGTGCTTGCATTTCTGGATACACATGAGCCTGGTAAACCTGAGCCACCTTATCCCCCACATTGTGAACGTGGTACTGGAGAAGAAGAATTAGTACCAGAGCTCAAATGGCTTGAGGAAAATCACAATGCCACACTAGTTAGAAAAGACTGTATCAATGGCTTTATAGGCGCATACAAAGAAGACAATTCAAATGCGGTTATTGACTGGGCCAGGGAGAATAATTTAAAGAATATTCTGGTTGTAGGAATTTGTACGGATATTTGTGTGATGGATTTTGTTTTGACGCTTCTTTCTGTCCGGAACCACGGGATGATCCCAAATTTGAAAGAAGTTATAGTATATGACAAAGGATGTTCTACCTACAGCCTACCTAGAGATGTTGCTGAAGAAATAGGACTTCCTCCAAGCGCAAGTCACCCCCAGGATATAACACACTATATGGGTCTCTATTTCATGGCCTCACGTGGAGCAAAGTTGGTTGATCGGGCAATAGTTTAAATTTTAACAAATCATTTTTTAGGAAAGATTAAGCTCGTGTTTACTATTTGATTTAAACATTTAGTATCTTTCCAAGTAAGACTTTATTTCTTTATAAAAATATATAAGAAGTTACATCCTGACTCTTTCACTTTTTGGATCATAAAAAGCTCTTAATGAAGGACGTGCGGGATATCTTTCTCCAGCAACCTCAATTTCAAATCTGTTAGATTCGAGAAATTCTTTCGAAACTCCTTCCTCGCAGCTAACATACCCCATACCTAGGCAGGTGCCGATTGTGTGACCGTACATGCCTGAAGTCAAATCACCCACAATTATATCTCCACACCAGATTGGCTCATTGTGATACAGGAGAGGCTGAGGGTCATCCAAAGCAAATTGTACAAGGCGTCTTTTCAAGACTTTACTCTCTTTTTGCTTAAGTAAAGCATCCCTGCCAATAAAACCTCCCTTTTTGTCAAATTTTACTGCGAAACTAAGACCTGCATCTAAAGGTGTGTCTTCATCTGTGATGTCATGTCCCCAGTGACGATACGCTTTTTCCAGCCGGAGAGAATTAAGTGCATGCATTCCTGCCAGTTTCAACCCATGTTCTCCACCAGCAGCAATTATTTTGTCGAATATGTCCTGAGCAAATTCCGTGGGAAGATATATTTCCCATCCTAGTTCCCCAACATATGTCATTCTTAAAGCCAATGCTTTTGCGTATCCTATTTCGATTTTCCTGCCTGTGCCGAAAGGGAAAGCCTGGTTTGATAAATCTTCAGTTGTTAATCTTGACATCAAATTTCTGGATTCCGGTCCCATCAAACTCAAAACTGTGTAACCAGAAGTGACATCGGTTACAGTAGTTTTGGCATCTTCAGGTATATTTTTGTTGAGCCAGGCAAGATCTCGAATTTGATTTGCACCAGCCGTGATAACCAGAAAAATATCCTCACTTAAACGTGTTACAGTCAGGTCTGATTCTATCCCACCCCTTTTATTAAGCCACGCTGTATAAACTACTTTCCCTGCTGGGACAGTGACATCGTTAGCACAAATTCTGTTAAGAATTTTTTCAGTGTCCTTTCCCTGTAGTAAAAATTTTCCAAAGGATGACATATCAAAAAGTGCAACATTTTCCCTAGCTGCATTGTGTTCTGAAGCGGAAAGCTCAAACCAGTTTTGTCTGCCGTAACTATACTCATAGTTTGGTTTCGTTCCAGCTTCAGCAAACCAGTTTGCACGCTCCCAGCCAGACATCTCACCAAAGCAGGCTCCGGCTTTTTCCAGGCGGTCATGCAAGACAGATTTGCGTACCCCTCTTCCTGTTTCCGGCTGATGGAAAGGCCAGTGCATGGCATAAAGCAATCCTAGTGCTTCACTGGTACGCTCTTCCAAATATTTTGAGTTTACCTGGAAAGGATGGAAGCGGCGAATGTCCACATCCGACAGATCCATCGTTGGGTGTCCATTTACGATCCATTCAGAAAGAGCTTTGCCAGCACCACCTGCAGACTGAATTCCTATTGAATTGAAACCTGCTGCCACAAAAAAGTTTTTAAGTTCGGGAGCCTCCCCCAGAATATACCGGTTGTCAGGCGTAAAACTTTCAGGTCCGTTAAAAAAAGTCTGGATACCTGCTTCCTCAAGTTTTGGCATACGGTGAATGGCGTTGATCATCGAAGGCTCAAAATGTTCCCAGTCATCAGGGAACTGTCCAAATGAAAAATCAACCGGAATAGTATGCAAGGGTCGCGGTTTGGATTTTGGTTCAAAACTCCCTACTAGCATTTTTCCTGCGTCTTCCTTTGCGTATATCCAGCCTGTGGGATCACGAAGAACTGGCATGTTAGAAGGTAAACCTATTTCATCAGTAACAATATAAAAATGTTCAGCTGCAAACAGAGGTACATTTACTCCTGCCATCAGTCCAATTTCTCTCCCCCAAAGACCTGCACAGTTCACCACAAATTCGGATTTTATGTCACCATGTTCAGTGCTAACACCAACTGCACGTCCTTTTCTTCTTTGAATTCTGGAAACTTTAACTCCTTCAAATATTCTTGCGCCACCCATTTTTGCACCTTTGGCCAGAGCTTGAGTTACATCGATTGGATTAGTTTGCCCATCTTTTGGAAGAAAAACAGCACCTTCAAGATCATCTATATTTAGTAGTGAATGCATTTCACTGGCCTCCCTCGGAGTGATTACCTCAACTTCTAGCCCAAAGCATTTGGCCATGGACGCTCCGCGTTTTAGTTCTTCAAAACGTTCTTTATCCGGTGCAACACTTATAGATCCATTTTGTTTGAATCCTGTTGCCTGACCAGTTTCTTCTTCCAGTCTGGAATATAGTTCGCTGGTGTACTGGGCCAGCATTGTCATATTCTTTGTTGCTCTAAGTTGACCAACTAATCCAGCTGCGTGCCAGGTTGTGCCACATGTAAGCTCTCTGCGTTCCAGTAAAACTATGTCAGACCACCCAAGTTTAGTTAGATGATAGGCTACACTGCATCCAATTACGCCTCCTCCTATGATTACTACTTGAGCTTGTTTAGGGAGTGGTTTCATTTATTACATTTTTTTAAGGATCATTTAAAATCAGCAAAATTAATATCAGCGGCAATAGTTTTACAACTTTGAGAAAGTACCGTCAATCATATATTTTCTGCAACAAAAAGTAATTACAAAGAGAGCTCTAATAGACTTTTTCCTCTAATTCTACCTTGTTGCTAAAAATAATTACTGTCATACTAATAAGGAAATATAAGTATCTAATCTTAACTTCAATTATTCCATCCTTAATAACTTTTCTCGTCTAAATGTCGCAGGGAAACAATCAAATTGTTGTTATCGGAGCATCAGAGCACAATTTGAAAAATGTCAATCTGGAAATTCCTAGAAATACTCTTACTGTTTTTACAGGTGTCAGCGGCTCAGGTAAATCTTCACTTGCTTTTGACACTATCTTCAAGGAAGGTCAGCGCCGTTTTGTTGAATCACTTTCGGCATATGCACGCCAATTTCTTGGTCAATCCGACAAACCCAGAGTAGAGCATATGGAAGGTCTTAGTCCCACTATCTCTGTAGACCAAAAAACGGTAAACAGGAGTTCACGTTCGACAGTGGGAACTGTCACTGAGGTTTACGACCATTATCGTCTTCTCTTTGCTCGTCTGGGCAAGCCTCACTGCCCAGAGTGCGGGACACGTATTACCTCCCAGAATCCTGAACAAATTACAGATTATGCCTACCTTGACGGATTAAATGAACCTTGTATTATCCTTGCTCCTATGGTTCAGGAACGGAAAGGAGAATATAGAAAAGAGCTAGAAGAGTGGGCCGCTCAGGGGTTCGTTCGAGCAAGAGTAGACGGGGAGATCAGAAGACTTGATGAAGAGATCAAACTTGCACGCTACGAAAAACATACAATTGAACTGGTTGTGGATAGACTGAAAATAACTGCTGAAGAAAAAAGTAGGTTCACTGAAAGCGTGGAAAAAGCACTTCAACTGGGTGACGGTATTGCTATCCTGCACTACCGAAAAAGAAGTACAGAAAATGATAATGAAATACACCATGATGAAGATCACTTGTTTAGTCAATTAATGGCATGTCCGAGCTGCCAGATTGCGCTACCGGAAATGGAACCGCGTTTATTTTCCTTTAACGCGCCTCAAGGAGCTTGCCCCACCTGCAATGGAATTGGTCAGACTAGCATCTTTACGGAAGAAAAACTTTGTGATTCAAAGCTTTCTGTATTGGATGGTGCTATTCAATGCTTTTCAGAAAAGGGGAACCTTATGTACACTAAGATTGACCAAAGGCATGTCAATAAATTGATGGATACATTTGGGATTAGTAAAAAATCACTATGGAAAAATTTATCTGTAGAACATAGACAGCTTATTTTGTACGGAAATACAAAAATGAAGCTGGGCGTCTCAAATATTTTTCGCTTTCCAGGTATGTTGTTGAAGAAACTTGAAAAGGAACAGTGGGCAGGATTTATTCCAATCCTGACATTTGTAAATCGATTTGTGAAGAGACCTCTTGAAAAATTTCAGCACATTTCAATCTGTCCTGACTGTAACGGGAGTCGTCTAAATAAAATGGCTCTAGCAGTGAAATTTCATGGTAGAGGAATTAGCTCTCTAAGTAATGATTCGATAGAAGCATCCATTAGTTTTTTTGAGAAAATAAAACCTACTGAAACTGAGCAAAAAATCGGACGGGACATTTTTCGTGAAATTATGGATCGTTTGAATTTCCTGAATGACGTTGGTGTGGGTTACCTTTCTCTTGATCGTTCTGCTTCAACATTATCTGGAGGTGAAGGTCAGAGAATTAGACTTGCTTCACAGCTTGGTGCAGGTTTGCAGGGCGTGCTGTATGTACTTGATGAACCATCAATAGGACTTCACCAGAGTGATAACATTAACTTGATACGTACTTTAAGGAAACTGCGTGACAGGGGGAACACTGTTTTGGTGGTAGAACATGATGAGGAAACAATCAGATCTGCAGACCATCTGGTGGACATTGGTCCCACTGCTGGAATGAATGGTGGATATATAACAGCTCAGGGAAGCCTAAAAAATATTATTGAAACACCTGAATCAATTACTGGTCAGTTTCTTTCAGGCAATGAAAAAATTAATATACCGAGAAAGCGTCGTCCTCCTTCTAATGAAAAAATTACTATACATGGTGCAAGCTATAATAATCTGAAAAATATTGATTGTGAAATTCCTTTGGGGCTTTTTGTGGCTGTAGCAGGAGTTTCAGGTTCAGGAAAATCTTCTTTGATTGATGGCATTCTTAAAAAGGCACTTACAAATAACCTGATGAAGGACAGTAAAGAAAAACCCGGTGATCATAAAAAAATTTCTGGGCTTGAAAAAATTGATAGAGTGATAAAAATTGATCAGACTCCAATAGGGCGCACACCTCGCAGCAATCCTGCAACATATACTAAAGTACTTGACCCGATTCGGGAATTATTTTCAATGACCCCAGAGGCAAAGGCCAGAGGATATAAAAAGGGGCGTTTTTCCTTTAATGTAAAGGGAGGACGATGTGAAGATTGTCAGGGTGCTGGATTGAAAACAATTGAAATGCAGTTCCTAAGTGATGTACAAGTACCATGTGACATTTGCAGGGGTAAAAGATTTAATGCTGAAACCCTGCAAATTTTTTATAAAAACCGTACTATTCAGGATGTACTTGAAATGACGGTAAAAGAGGCAGAAAGTTTCTTTTCTGCTGTGCCAAAAATTCATTCAATACTACAGACTCTTCTAGATGTTGGTCTTAGTTATATAAAACTTGGACAACCTTCCACAACACTATCTGGGGGTGAAGCGCAGAGAGTTAAAATATCTTCTGAATTAAGGAAAAAAGCAACTGGAAATACTATTTACATACTGGATGAACCAACTACCGGACTCCACTTTCAGGATATTCGTTTGTTGTTATCGTGTCTAAATGAATTAGTTGATCAGGGTAACACTGTTTTAGTAATAGAACATAATCTGGATGTTCTCAAGGTAGCAGATCATTTAATTGAACTGGGTCCAGGAGGTGGGCAATATGGAGGAGAGTTGGTTGGTGTTGGTCCGCCAGAGCATTTGGCGGATAGACAGACTTTGACAGGAAAATTTTTGAAACAAATTTTTACTGAGGCTACAAATTCAAAAAGCAGCAATGGCATCGAGAAAGGACAGATAGTTGGAGAAAAATTAGTTGATTTTCAGAAGTCTGGAGAGATAAATTCTATAGAATTTAGAGGTTTGGAAGACCAAAATATTAGAAATTTAATTACACAAAGAGACATTCTGATAAAGGGAGCCTCGAAGAATAACCTCAGGCATGTGGATGTACGTATCCCGAACAGTAAAATGACCGTCATAACAGGTGTTTCCGGCTCAGGTAAAACCAGCCTAGCATTCGATACAATTTTCGCAGAAGGACAGGCACGTTATCTTGAATCACTTTCAACATATGCGAGAAGATTTTTAGGACGTATGGACAAGGCACCTGTTGATACAATTGACGGGCTCTCTCCCGCTATAGCAATTAATCAGAAATCAACGGGAAGGAATCCTCGTTCAACTGTGGCAACAACAACCGAAATTTATGATTATTTACGTCTACTATATGCACGCATTGGAAAAGCACATTGTCCAAAAACCGGAAAGCCTCTTATAGGATATAGTTCAAGCAGCGCTGCTGCATATTGCACTAACCATTTTGATGGTGAACGTGTTGAATTGCTTGCTCCTCTATATTTGCCTGACTCAAGCAAGATCTTATTATTGGACCATCCAAAGCACTTGTCAAATGTCATAGATCCCTTGTTAAAGGAGGGTTTTGTACGTATCAATATCAATGGAGAGCCAGTTCGTCTTGATGAATGGGATGAAATTTCTACAAACCATAAAGATCAAAATGGCTTGGAATTTACACGCGACACAACAGTTGATTTGGTTATTGATCGTTTACTTGTGAGTAAAGATGATCAAAAAAGGCTGGCTGAAGCTATCGAAAACGCATTTTATAGGGGACATGGTTTAGTAAAAATATGTCTAACTGATCAAAATGGTGAAACTAAAATGTTGTCGGAAACACCTGCCAATGTAGAAAGTGATTTTTTTCAGCTGGAAGAACTGACACCTCGAATGTTTTCTTTCAATTCACATTTAGGAGCATGTCCAACTTGTGATGGTTTGGGAGGGTGGTCAGATACAAATGAATCACTATGCTCAGACTGTGATGGTGAACGTTTAAAGCCTGAATTCAGGTCTGTAACTATTAATGACTTAAACATAAGTAAATTTTGTCAGTTTTCAATCACAGAGGCCCGCATGCAAATAGAAAATTGGGAATTTACTGAAAATCAGCAAAAAGTAGCTGAGCAGGCGCTTGGAGAAATTATCTCAAGACTTAAATTTATGGAGGATGTGGGGCTGGATTATTTAACGCTTGATCAAAAAACCGCCACTCTTTCAGGAGGTGAGGCTCAACGTATAAGGCTAGCTTCACAGATTGGTTCAGGACTGGTAGGTGTAATGTACGTACTAGACGAACCTACCATTGGATTGCATGCTCGTGATACTGACAGGCTGATAAAGACTCTTAAGCAAATGCGTGACAGAGGCAACAGTGTGATCATGGTGGAACATGACTTGGATACAATCAGGCAAGCGGATCATTTAATCGATATAGGTCCTGGGGCAGGGCATTACGGGGGGAGGGTTTCTGCATTTGGTAGTCCATCTGAAATTGCTTCTAAAAAAGAGACTCTTACAGGACAGTATTTGAGCGGCGAAAAATTTATATCAATTCCGGAAAAATGTCGCCCGCTTAAACAGGATTATTCACTGAATGTAAACGGTGCGGCGGCAAACAATTTAAAAAAACTGGATGTTATGTTTCCGTTGGGAGTATTTACAGTAGTAACAGGTGTTTCCGGTTCAGGAAAATCATCACTGGTTGTAGATGTTTTACAGCGCGCATTGGAGAAAGAGTTAAATGGGAAACAGGTTAAACCCGGAGAGCATAAAAATATTGCGGGTATTGAAAAGATTGAATCTGTGATGGTTATAAACCAGGATCCGATAGGACGCACTCCACGTTCAAATCCTGCAACTTACTCTAAAGTCATGGATCCAATCAGGGACTTATTTGCATCAATGCCGGAAGCTCAGGAAAGAGGATATAAAAAAGGGCGTTTTTCATTTAATGCAAAAGAAGGACGCTGTTCAACTTGCGAAGGCCAGGGATTTCATTTGATTGAGATGCATTTTTTGTCAGATGTATGGGTAAAATGCGATCAGTGTAAAGGAAAGAGATATAATAGGGAGACACTTGCTGTAAGATACAAGGGATTTACGATAGCTGATGTACTTGAAATGGAAATAAGCAAGGGTGCAGAAATTTTCAGTTCCCAACCTCGTATTAAGCGAATTCTCAAAACAATGGAGGAAGTAGGCTTGGGTTATATGAAATTAGGACAGGCAGGAAATACACTTTCCGGTGGAGAAGCTCAGCGTTTGAAGCTTTCAACAGAATTAGCTCGCAGGTCAAGAGGTGAGACACTCTATATTTTAGATGAGCCAACCACTGGTCTACATGTGGATGATGTAGCAAGATTACTAAATGTGTTACACCGTTTGGTAGATCAAGGTCATTCAGTGCTTGTTATTGAACATAATTTAGAAGTAATCAAAACAGCAGATTGGGTAATTGACCTTGGTCCAGAAGGTGGAGAAAGAGGGGGTCAAATTATTTATCAAGGTATTCCGAAAAATTGCATTAGTAAACCAGAAAGCTATACAGGAAAATTCCTGGAACCATCCTTTAATAATAGTGCTGAGTCAAGAGTACTTATGAGTAAGTTAAACTAGCAAATTAACTTAAGGAGTGAAAACATTTAATACATTTATATCAAGCCATTAATTTCAGAATCCTTCACTGAGCCTATGATAATCTAAATTAAATCAACAAACGTCGAGATTAAATCCACCAAGAGTCAGTAGTAAAATAATGCAAATAAGGGTATAACGAAGCTAGAACAAGTGAATTCCTAAAATACCAATAAAGAAACAAAATAGAATTGTAGCTATTTATGATTTATTTTTCTCTCGTATATTATCTTTATTGTTTCATATAGCGACTCTTTAGGAATCTCATCCCCAAATGTTTTTTCTTGCAAACAAATTATGTATTCAATCCAAAAATATATTTATATTTAGAACTTCAGCATCTTTAATCGTTAGCATCTAAATAGAAAAATGTTTTGAAAGATTTAAATGTTTCAAAGAAATCTTTCAATTAGTATATTGTTAAAGACAAAATAGGACATTCTGTATTTTTTGTAATTTTTATATCAAAAAAAGTTGTGAACTTTGATTCGATAGACTATAACCTCATCTTTTTATCTTTCATGTGGTTGATTGCAGGTATAATTGCAACATGGTTATATATGAAAAAAACCATTTTGTCTCAATCACTGGAGAATCAAACTGCTCAAGAATCATTGAAAGACCTTTTGCAGAAGAATGAAGCCCTGTTGATGGAAAAAATTGAGATTGATAAGCAACTGGCTATTTTGCGACTGGAAGCAGAGAGGCTTCCTGAAATTGAAGAAGAACTGAAAATCCAGCAAAAAAAATTTTCAGAAATGCAGATTTTAAAAGCCACACTGGAAGAGAGACTAGATTCCAAGGAGAATGAATCGAGAGAAAAATTAAAATTCCTTGAGGAAGCAAAAAAATTGATGGGGACAGAGTTTGAAAACCTCTCTGCCAAGATTTTTGATACAAAGTCGAAGCAGTTTACTGAAGTAAATAAAAATAATATTCAGAACTTAATGACTCCCATTCAGACGAAATTAAAAGAATTTCAGGAAAAAGTGGAAAAATTTCATTTGGAAGACGAAACTGGGAGAGCATCCATCAAGGCTGAGTTTGAACACTTCAGGGAAGTAAGCTCAAACCTGAGTCAAGATGCACAAAATCTGACGACGGCACTTAAGGGAGACACTAAGCAGCAAGGGGATTGGGGGGAATTAATTCTTGAGAAATGTCTTCAAAATGCCGGATTAATTGAAGGAGAACATTATCAAAAACAAAGGCAAATTAAATCTGAGGAAGGGACAGAACTGCGTCCGGATTTTGTAATCAACTTGCCTAACAATCGTATTTTGATTGTAGATTCGAAGGTTTCTTTGAATGCATATAACAGCTACCTCTCTGCAGATGATGATGAAAAAAGAAAGGATGCCGCCAAAAAACACCTTCGTTCCGTTCGTAGTCATATCCAGAATTTGTCCTCAAAAAGCTACCATTCAGGATTTAATGAATTTGGTTCACCTGATTATGTACTGATGTTTATGCAGGTCGAACCAGCTTACTCTCTTGCTCAGTCGCTGGATTCGAATTTAACAACTGATGCGTTTAACAAAAATGTTATCATTGTTACACCAGCAAGCCTGATGATGGCACTTAGGATAGTTAATCAGCTTTGGCGTCAGGAAAAGCAGGTTCAAAATGTAAAAGAAATTTTTGATCGTGGAGGAAAACTATATGAGAAGATTCATGGATTTCTAGAAGATTTTAAGAAGGTGGGTGAAAGACTAAACGCTGCTCAAGAGTCCTATGAAAATGCGTCCATAAAACTTGTTGATGGAAAAGGCAGTATGGTTAGACAGGCAGAGATGCTTCAGGATTTGGGTGTAAAAACAGATAAGACTATTCCAAGAGAATTTAAAAAATAATTGAATGAAAAAAAACTAAATGTTTGCTCATAATTTTAAACATTTGCTGAATTATGTGCTTTGGGGAATCCATGCAGCAGGAGCCTTTTTGACCATAGAAGGAATCAGTCCCAGAGTAACCGTCATTAAAAGTACCATTGTTCCAAACATAAGCAGTAATCCGTCATAACTACTCATTGGCAATCCAAACATACTCCAGTCTGGATTAATTAGATTCAATTCTAGCACTTTACTACTCAGAAATCCTGAAAGTCCTGCACCTCCACTATAAAGAGTAAACCAAAGTCCGGTCGCAAGAGATTTATTTTCCTGAGGTATGAGAACTAGAGTTTCTGATGTCATTGCAAGCCCGCATGCTGCCTGCACTAGTCCAAACAATAAAGTCAATATGCCCACAAAAAGAATGATTTCTCCTGGAAAAAGACTTCGCAACAAAAACATGATTAGGATTGCTGCAAATCCAAAATGACAAAACATAAATACATACTTTGTCCCTAGTTTGTCGACCATCCTTCCACCTAATACAAATCCTGCAAGTGCTCCTACAATCAACAAATTACCGATAAAAACAATCTCTGTTTTTGAAAAACTTAGCACATCTTTTTCAATCAAATTAAAAATCTGCGGGCAAGCGGCAGTGAATAAAGTCAACAAGAAACAATAGGAACAAAATGAAATATAATCTGGAATTGCAATGACATTCATAAGTGTCTTAAATAGAGATTCTTTTGGAGGAACTGGTTTTTCCAACTCAGGAATTTGCTGGTAAAACAGTATGCGGATTGCCATAAAAATTGAGATTATTATTAAAATTGACTGGTATATACCTAAGGATGGGAATTGCTCCAGAATGTATATGAAGAAAAAAGTTAAAATGATTCCTATAGATTGCCATGTAAGTCGTAGGCGTCCAAAAAAACGGCCTCTTACTTTTTCTGGTATAATTGGATGCAGCAGGGCAAACCAGTTCCCCAGAGTCATGGCACTACCTATGCCGAATAAGACTATCCCTGTCCCAATTAACAAGGTATAGAAATTTTCTGGCAAAATACTAGCAATAATCAGTAAAACATAACCGAACAGAGAAGAAAATAGTCCAATATTACCAATAAATTTTTTACCTAAAATATCAGACAAAAAACTGAAGGGAAGCATAAAGACAAACTGAGCCAGAGGCATCAAAGCTAACAGTAGTAAAATTGTGGCGCTTGGTATATTTAGGTAAGAAAAATAAGCTATCAGTAGACCGTTATTAAAGGACAAGTATGACATTCCGCCTATAGATGCTGTAAGGACAATCATGCGCATAGCTTTTTTGGTCTCTACTTCTGTCATATAATTTGAAAAGGATTCAATGTGAAATATTTATTGTTTTGATCCTAATGCAATTAAGTTTAGGACTTAAAAAATGACCACGAAAAAATGTTTCTGCTAAGTAAATATTTCAACTGAACTTACTGATATTTACTATTCAGTTATTCTTTTGATACAAGAACAGACGGTATGTCTTAAAGAGGGCGAACTGTTCTCCACTCGTGCCTCCTGAGAAGTATTTACGGTGTGCCTGTGCGATTTTTTTGTGGAAAACGAAACTGAACAGCTTTGAAAATTTTGGATAGTTGCTGTTCATATAATATGATATATAATTCCAAGTGGGAAAAATTACTTCCTGGATTAAATCGCGCATGATGTCTAAAGAAGGTGCGGTTTCTTTGGTTATGTCTTTGTCGACAATTTGTGTAAATGGCTGAGATTGCATGTATTTAATGAATCTCTCAATTTTGTGTCCTCCACTGACTGGACTTTTACCGGGGACATTTCGCTTAAAAAAATCACAAATTAGTAAGTGTCCATTTTTGTTAAGCAGAAAAGAAGTTTTCTCCATTGCTTTCTCTAAAAGTAAATACTGAAAGCTCTCGCTGCATAAAATAAGGTCATACTTCTTGTTAGTATTTAATTCTTCGAAACGACACTCGAAAATATCAGATCTTTCACCAAGGCGCTTCTTTACATGTTTAGTTAAATTAGGACTGGGAGAAACACAGTCCACTTGAAATCCCGAGTTTATCATCTTTTCTGCAAATTTTCCGGAGCCGCATCCAACATCTAGAACACTTACTGTTTGTTTAGGGAAATGCTCCAATAGGAAATTTGCATAATTCTCCTGGGCTTCAAAAACATTTGATGGTTCAACGGTCAAGTCATCTGTCCAGTAACCGTAATGCAGATAGTCGGTTTTATAGAAATGCTTTGCGAACGCTAGTCCAATATCAAGACCGATTTCTTTCAGCTCTACTTTATGCATTTAGAAGGGGTTATGCTGAGGAATTGCAAAAGTTACTCTTAAAAATGGAAGGAAGAATGATAAGTCCAATGTTCAAAAAAAAGCAGCCTCTTTTCCCTGAACTATGAATCATTTTCAGTTTCGTGTTTCCATGTACTCAACTAAGTCAATTAAGCGGGCTGAGTATCCCATTTCATTATCATACCATGAGACCAGTTTAAAAAATTTGTCATTGAGCCCAATTCCTGCACCGGCATCATATATAGAAGAGTAAGTACTTCCTATGAAATCACTTGAGACAACATCTTCATCAGTATAGCCTAAAATTCCTTTAAGACTCCCCTCTGATGCGGATTTCATAGAAGCATTAACATGTTCATAATTGGTGGATTTTGAGAGTTTTACCGTTAAATCTACAACAGAAACATTTGGAGTTGGAACGCGGAATGACATACCGGTTAGTTTACCTGCTATTTCAGGGATGCAGAGTCCAACTGCTTTTGCTGCACCAGTCGAGGCAGGTATAATGTTCTGGTTGCCTCCTCGACCACCTCGCCAATCTTTTTTGGATGGCCCGTCTAAAGTTGGCTGAGTTGCAGTCACAGCATGCACAGTTGTCATCAATCCTTCTTCAATTCCATACTTGTCTAGGACTACCTTAACAATAGGTGCTAAACAGTTTGTTGTACAAGAAGCATTTGAAACAATATTGTCCTCATCTGGATCATAGTTTTTGTGGTTAACTCCCATAACCAAAGTTTTTATCTCGGTAGAATTTGTAGGGGCTGAAATGACAACTTTTTTTGCACCAGCTTTCAAATGC
>Ga0208261_1000373_pt1 | contig 18188 bp, 12 predicted proteins | sample Knorr_S7_td_DCM__FD_185595 | JGI IMG/M metagenome (GOLD analysis project Ga0208261, IMG submission 185595) | Marine microbial communities from Southern Atlantic Ocean transect - Knorr_S7_td_DCM_ad_131m_LV_B (SPAdes) (version 3) | ecosystem: Environmental > Aquatic > Marine > Oceanic | place...
TAAGTAAAAAAGCGGATGCACTTCAGGAGTCGTATACTCGCCACGCTGTCCTTAAACAGAAAGAAGTAGAGTTTTCTATTACCGGCCCAGTTTCCCTTGTTGATGCCATCATGGAGCTGGGTCGAAAAGGTGTTAGCATGCAGCGTTATAAAGGTTTGGGAGAGATGAATCCGGACCAGCTATGGGAGACTACACTCGATCCGAATGCAAGAACCTTACTTCAAGTCAAGGAAAAGCATGCTGAAAAAGCGGAAGATATTTTTTCAACCCTGATGGGTGACATTGTTGAACCTAGAAGAGATTTTATTCAGGCAAATGCCTTATCGGTTTCTAATTTGGATGTCTAGGATTGTTGTTTTGATAGTGTTCGAGGTGGTTTTATACGTCTAAAAGTTATACTAAATAATTATTCTATAAAAAAGCTCTCAAATTTTGAATAAGAGAAATACAAACTCCAAAAATAAGAAGCCATCTCAAAAGACTTTTTTTGGATTTGGCGCTATTTTAAAGTGGTCGTTAGTATCAGTTATTTGGCTTTTTTTCCTGCTGGGTGGAATATTTTGGTTTTTGGCATTAGACTTACCTTCAGTTGAAGTTGCGAAAGGTAACGCTAGTGGGCCGTCTGCTATACTTCTAGACAGCGATGGAATAGAATTTGCTAGATTTGGGAGCCAAAGGGGAACCCCAGTCAAATTAAAAACGCTTCCAAAACACTTGATCCACGCCATTATTTCTACTGAAGACCGAAGGTTTTTTCAACATTGGGGAATAGACCCTATCGCCATTACTCGGGCTTTTGTCGAAAATTTAAAGGCAGGACGGATAGTTCAAGGCGGAAGTACAATTACTCAACAGGCTGCCAAAAACTTATTTCTGACACCGCATAAGTCGTTGAAGCGAAAAGTACAGGAAGTAATATTAGCGGCTTGGTTGGAGAAAAGCCTAACCAAATCCCAGATTTTGTCAGTCTATCTTAACCGAGTGTATTTTGGAGCTGGTGCTTATGGAATAGACGCGGCTGCTAGGAGGTATTTTGGTATAAACTCAGAGAAATTAACAATTATTCAGGCGGCAACCCTGGCCGGGTTGCTTAAAGCTCCCTCTCGGTTGAATCCTTTAAATAATCCAGGGGCCGCCAAGAGAAGAGCCCATCAAGTCCTGAAAAATATGGTATCTGCTGGATATATTACTCGGGAGCTGGAAAAAAAAGTAAAAAAACAATCTCTACATTTAGTAGGGGTGAGACCTCAGGGATATTTTGCGAGGTACTTTGCAGATTGGATTATAGAAAGGCTGCCAGATTTTATTGGACCAACCAGTGGTACGATTATAGTCAAAACTACTTTAGACTCCAATATTCAAAAAATTTCACAAAACTCTCTTAGAGAGGCGCTAGACAAGTATGGTAAACATAAAAGAATATCAGATGGGGCGGCAGTGGTTTTGGACTTCAACGGAGCCATCAGGTCATTGGTGGGGGGTAAAAGATACTCTAGTAGTCAGTTCAATAGAGCAACTCAGGCAAAAAGGCAACCAGGCTCAGCCTTTAAGCCGTTTGTTTATCTAGCAGGTTTAGAAAAGGGGCTCTCTCCAACTACAATTTTTTATGACAAGCCCATAAAAATAGGAAAATGGGCCCCGACCAACTACGGAGGTAAATATGTTGGTCCATTAACAATGAGGGATGCGTTCGCAATTTCATCAAATAGCGTAGCTGTTCAAATTGCGCAATATTCAGGCATTAAAAATATTGTTTCCGTGGCCAAAAGGTTAGGTATTTCGAGCCCGATAGCGGATGACTTAAGTATCTCCCTTGGCTCCAGCGAAGTTAGTTTGTTGGAGTTAGCAAGTGCATACGTGCCATTTGCAAATGGCGGAAAAGGGGTATGGGCATTTGGGATAGAGAAAATATATGATGGAAAGGGAAAAACCTTATATAAAAAAAGTGGATCTGGGTCTGGTAGGGTAATTTCGGCCGACAACTTGTTATCCCTTGATACTATGCTTTCGGACGTTTTAACGATGGGAACAGGAAAAAAAGCTAGAATTGACAGAAAGGCAGGAGGAAAAACGGGTACTAGTCAGAAATTTAGAGATGCTTGGTTTGTTGGCTATGATAAAAACGTGTTAACAGGAGTTTGGCTCGGAAACGATGATGGCAGACCAATGTTATCGGTGTCTGGAGGCTCAATTCCTGCCAGTATTTGGAAATCTATAATGTTGCAAATAAACTAGCTCTATTAATTAGTGCAAACACAATATGTTAGTTAGTCGGAGGGCATTTTTTTTATTTGATTAATAGTTGAGGTGGTACTATGTCCCTCAATCAAATCAACAAAGACAACCTCACCACCATAGGATTCAACTATTTTAGACTCCGGTATCTCTGCGTCTATATAATCTGAACCTTTGAAAAATTTATCAGGTTCTAATTTCTTTATTAAATCGGTGGGTGTTTTAGAGTCAAACTTAATGACGACATCAACTGCCGATAGGGCAGAAAGTATTGCCATTCTCGTATTTTGGTTTTGTATAGGTCTTTTTTTACCTTTGATAGCTTTAATAGAGACATCACTATTCACAGCCACTATTAACCGATCACATAAAGATTTAGCCCTTTGAATAACAGACAAATGTCCAGGATGAATAAGGTCGAAACAGCCATTTGTAAAACCAACTAGATAACCCTTTTTTTTCCAATCGGTTATAGTTTTACTCAATGATTGTAAGCTATGAACTTTCTTTTCATTCTCTTCGGCCTTAGTATCCGTTATTGAGCCCAAGAGATCATCATTATACGCAACGGCCGTACCCATTTTTGCAACAACTATACCAGCTGCAGCATTGGCGAGTTTTACAGATACATCAATAGGTATATTGGCTGCAATACATGTAGCAAGACAGGCAGCAACCGTATCACCAGCACCTGACACATCAAAAACCTCTCTAGCTTGAGCTGGGTAATGATCATACTTACCATTGCTATGGACTAAAGTCATTCCATCTGCTGACCTAGTTGCCAAGACTGCTTTGATATTTTTGGCTTTCATAAGTTTCATTGCTGCTGCCACAATGTCCTCGGTAGTCTCTACGGCCAAACCAGTTGCTTCTTGTAGTTCTTTTTTATTGGGTGTCACAATTGCAGCATTATCATATTCAAAATAGTTGGAGCCCTGAGGATCAACAACCACCGGAATTTTATTTGTTTTAGCCAAGCTTAATATTTTTTGTGCCAATCCGTCAGATAATACACCTTTTCCATAATCCGCTAAAACAATTGCCGAAAAGTCACCGGCTTCTCTTGAAATGGCGTCTAAAACTAATTTTTCAGTCTCACTAGTAATTGGCTCGATTGTTTCAGTGTCAGCTCGCATTACTTGTTGGTTCGAGGCGATGAACCTAGTTTTTATTGATGTTTGACGATTTGGGTCGGTAATCAGTCTAGCATCCAAGTTTTTGAGTTTACCTACCTGAGAGATTAGTTCTTTACCAGCAGAATCCTTACCAACTACAGAGACAAATTTGCAATAACCACCTAACCCAATTATATTTCTGGCCACGTTTCCCCCACCGCCAAGCATACTAGTCTCACTGATACAACGCAGCACAGGTATAGGGGCCTCTGGCGATATTCTCTCAATTTCACCGTAAATAAATTTATCAAGCATAACGTCTCCAACACAAATAACTTTAGCACTAGATAGTTTATCTATCGCAGTTTTTAGACTAAGGTTACTATTAGTCATTGGCCAGTTTCCCAAACTTATTTATATTTATACGCTGTCCTTTCTGCAGAGACTCAATTATGGAAATACTTGCGGCACTTGACTCCAAAGCTTCCATCTCGTCAATTGGGGGTCCATTGTTATCTTTAACCGATCTAACAAATTCATTTAGTTCCTGTTTTATACCCTTTTCTCTTTTGTAGCGTATAGTTTTTGTCTTGCCTCCAGACGTAATACTTAACTTTTGTAAATTATTGATGGTTAAAACAGACCCTCCACCATAAATTTCATAACTTTCCTTGGGATAAGAACTATCACCAAGAGAAGTATAGGAAATAGAGACTAAGCTACCATCAGAAAAAGTTATACTTGTAGCAACATCGTCACAAAAATCTTTTCCCTTCCGAGTGCTATCGGAAATTAGAGAGACTATTGGCGAACCTACAAAATATCTTGCTAGATCTATAAAATGGCACATTTCGCCAATTATTCGTCCTCCCCCCTCTGCGGGAGATTGTATCCATGAGCCTTCTGGAATTGGTCCAGCGTTTATACGAAAAACCATGTGTTTGGGGCCTCCTAAATTATCTATTTCAGATTTTGCCCTTTGAAATATGGGTGCAAATCGCCTATTGAATCCTACTTGAAAGAACCCATTGGAAGATCGTGCTGTCTTAGCAACAGTCTCCAATTCAGCTATACTTAGCCCTAGGGGTTTTTCTACAAATACGCACTTTCCTTTTGATAGGGCTTTAGAAGCTAAAGAACTATGACTGTCGTGTTGCGTAGTAATAATAACTGCATTAATTGCAGGGTTTTCAAAGATTTCATCTTCAGATGAACCCGCGATCAGAAAGTTATACTTTTCTTTTACATAAGAGGCAGAATTTCCTCTTTTTGAAATTACGGTATGTAACTTTATTCCTTGGAGTTTGTTTAGCTCAGGGAGAAGTACATTTTTTGCAAAACTTCCAGCGCCAATTAGCCCAATAGAACAAACGTCCCCTGCGGGTCTCGTGACAGAAAAGGTTGGGTCTGGGGCAGCTTTAACTTCATTTGAATAACTTAGTACTACGCCTAGATGATTTTCAGACCCCTGAAAAATGGATTTATATGCAGTCTCTGCATCTTCAAAATCATAAACATGTGTGGTTAGTGCCTTAACATTCAAATTATTAGGAGAAGCACCGGACATTAATCTTAGGCTCTCACTTAAATTAGCTGTTTCTGTCCACCTAACAAACCCCTCCGGATATTTCATGTCCCTATTTTCATAGTCTTGATCGTATCTACCAGGCCCATAAGACCTCGAGACAGTTAGGGATAACTCTTTTTCCATGAACCCAGCATAAGGAAAAGTAGTTCCAGAATAGCCAACCATGCAAACATTAGCTCTATCCCGAGCGATGTCTGATGTGAGCTCGAAAGGCTCATTTGATTTTGTGGCTGCAGCTATGATGATGCCATCACAACCTATTCCTTCAGTATGGGATAGAATATTCTCAACTAAATTGTTGGAACTTATATTTAAAGATAGTTCCGCCCCCAAGCTTTTGGCCAAATCAACCCTAGACTGGTTATAATCTAAGCCTATAACTCTTACACCTGAGATCCTTAGAAGTTGGCAAGCTAGTTGACCAATTAGACCCAAACCAATTACAGCCACCACCTCCCCAAATTGTGTGTTAAGGTTTCTTATTGAGTGCATTGCGATGGAGGATAGAGTTCCATAACAGGCTTCCGTAAAATCAACATCCTCTGGAATTACAGAGGCGAGATTTCTGGGTACTACATTTAATTCTGCATGGTTTGCTACACCCGCTCCGGCTACTGCTACCCTGTCGCCCACTCTAAAGGCCCCTTGTATTTCAGACCCTACCTCAATCACAGTTCCGGCTGCGGAATATCCAAAAGGCATCGGTTCGTCTAGCCGAGAAACAACCGATTGAATAGTCGCCTGCAGCCCATCACTCTTAATTTTTGACAACACTTTCTTGACTAAGTCGGGGCGAGATTGGGCTTTTGCAACAATGTTCTTTTTGGCAAAATCTCTTACCAATCGATCGGTGCCCGATGATATTAAAGAGGCTTTTGTTCGTATTAATAACTCTCTTCTTCCCAGGATGGGGGTTGCAACCTCATCAAGATTTAAATTACCTTTATTTGGTTTTTGAGTTATTTGCTTCATAATACTAGTTTTAACCCAATTTTAATGTGTTATGCAAAGGTGTTTGATCAATAATCGACAGTATGTCAGCATTGTTATCTATAAAGAACAGGATAAATTCTATTATGACCAGCAAATACCATCTAATTAGTTTTGTTACCTGACCATGGGTTCAGCGTGCCGTGATAGTTTTGCGCGCAAAAAATGTAGAATTTGAGGTTACCCATATAACAGCTGATAATAAGCCGGACTGGTTTTTGGAAGTTTCCCCTCACGGAAAAGTGCCACTTTTGATGGTTGATCAAGAGGTGCTTTTTGAGTCAAATGCGATTGTAGAGTTTTTGGATGAGACAATTAAACCCCGGCTACATCCTGAAGACCCCATTAAACGAGCTGAGAATAGGGCGTGGACGGACTTTGTCCCAAGTTTTGCTGTCACATTAAACTCATATTTGTATGCTCCAAACTTAGAAGACCAGCAATCAAAAAAATCAGGGGCCCAAAAGGTCTTGTTAAAGTTGGAAGAGAGATTACAAAAAAACAATAAAAAAAGGGGGACATATTTTAACGGAAAAAATTTATCTATTGTTGATGCCGCCTACGCACCATTTTTGATGCGCTTTACTATTGTTGAACCTTTTTGCAAAACTGGGATAATGGAGGAATTTCCTTACGTTGAGGAGTGGAGAAAAACCTTAATAAAAAGCCCCATAGTAAAGGATTCTTTGCCAGAAAATTTTATGGAATTATTCAAAAAAAATTTGTTGAAGCGAGGTGCTTACTTTGCGAAAGAATTTACCAATAAAGTCTAATTGAGTTCATAAAACTGATAAGTGTTAAGCAAAAATGGAATGTTATATAACCACCAACTAAGCAAAGGAAAACATTATGGATGATCCAGAGTTGGCTCGAGTACAGAAATATCTTCAAAACAAATTTGGAAACCCAAATATAAGGTTGCGAGAACGGATGCAATCGGATGGTTCGGTGGAGGTTTACTTGGGCGAAGAATTTATAGGTGTAATTTATAAGGACGAAGAAGAGGGCGATATCTCTTACGATTTTAATATGTCTATATTAGAGATTGATTTACCGTCGAAAAATGCAGATGAATAATTTCGCTGGTAAAGACTACTTTCTTTGCCAAATGTTCGATCAACTTGCATCCTTTTATTATTTGGCTGGTGTTGGACTAGAGTCAGCAGGTGGGGTGTTGTGTGAACAATAACTCCATGATGTGGAATTTTGATGAAAAATCTGTGGGCTAAAAAAGACGCCGATATTTTTTTTAACCAAGTACGCCGCTTGGGCATTACAAGGCAATTTGCGGACTGCGTTTATGCTTCTAGGTTGCTCGGCCGAGAAACACAACTTGTTCAGCATGGTGGAGGCAATACCTCGGTGAAATTATTGGCGAAAACTTTTGACGAGACACCTATTAACGCGATGTTTATAAAAGCCAGCGGTTATAATTTAGACCAAATTACCGCGGAAGGTTTTGTTGGAGTAAACCAATCTGCTTTAGATAGGTTAAAAACCCGTACTAATATGAGTGACGAGTTTCTAATAGATGCTTTGGGCCAGTCTAGATTATCTTTTTCCTCTCCAAATCCATCCGTTGAAACTTTGGTTCATTCATTTATTCCGGCACGTTATGTCTTTCATACACACCCTGAGGCTATATTGGCTTTAACTAACCAAAAAAATGGTGATGAATTGATTCAAAAAGCTACTGGAGGGAAAACAATTGTTATACCCTATGTGATGTCAGGTTTTCCATTAGCACTACAAATATCTCGAGCCCTTAAACACAACAAAGACAACAATACTATTGTTGTACTTAAACATGGCGTTTTCACCTTTGGTGATACGGCGCAGGATGCCTATGACAGTATGATAAGAGTAGTTGCCAACTCAGAAAAATTTATACGGTCTACAAGGAAAAAACTAAAAACAAATCCGAGAAAACCTTCTTTTAAATTAGAAAATCTGGCACCAGTATTGCGAGGTGCCCTTATACCCTCATCTGCAACGGAGCAACGGTACATTCTTAGCTTTCGAAATAGCCCCGTGATAAAGAATTTTCTTGGTTTTAGAAATATGTCTCGTTTGGTCAAATGTGGTCCTGTTACACCAGATCACGCGATTTGGACTAAACCGAAAGCACTATTTTTGCCGTCAAACTGCAACTCTATAGAAATTGTCAGAGCAGTTAAAAATTACAAAAGGGATTACGAGCGTTATTTTGAAAAAAATAATAGGCGCTATTTGGGAAAAAAAGTAATGAGAGATTCATTACCCAGGGTAATATTTGTGGATGGTTTGGGCGTTTTTGGTGTTGGAGAAAGTCTAGAAAAGGCACATATCGTATCTGAGCTGGCAGAAACTTTTGCAGCTGTCGCTTTAAAGTCAGAGAGCCTAGGCTTTTATGCTCCAGCATCTTTACGAGATATTTTCGACATTGAATATTGGGGCCCGGAAACAGCCAAGTTACCCGAAATTAAAAACTCACCCCTAAGTGGTCACGTTTTAGTTATCACAGGAGGGGGGTCCGGAATTGGTGCCGCTACTGCAACGCGGTTTAAGGAGGCTGGCGCGGAGGTTGTAATAATGGACTCCGATAGAAAAACAACGTCGGCTCTGGCTGATAACTTAGGTGCAATGTACTTGTGGACTGATGTAACAGATAAAAATTCTCTACGACTGGCCTTTGACAAAGTAGTTCAGGAATATGGTGGTTTAGATATTGTAATATCTAATGCCGGCGCGGCTTGGGAGGGTGAAATAGGTACAGTGCCAGAAAAAATACTACGCCAAAGCTTCGAGATTAATTTTTTTGCGCATCAAAATGTATCGCAGGCTGCTGTAGAAATTATGAAAAAACAAAATATTATTGGAAAGGTAGGGGGGGTTATACTGTTTAATCTATCTAAACAGGCAATAAATCCGGGTAGAAATTTTGGCCCCTATGGTCTTCCTAAGGCTGCAACTATGTTTTTATTAAAACAATATGCACTTGATCATGGGAAGGATGGTATCAGGGTGGCCGGCGTCAATGCAGATAGGATACGTTCAGGTCTATTGACGGACAAGCTAATAGCCAAACGAGCTAAGGCACGAGGTTTAAGTGCCGTAGATTATGTTACCGGTAATTTGTTAGGGAGGGAGGTGTTAGCTGAAGATGTTGCTAAAGCCTTTCTTGACTTAGCTTTATCTAAATCAACAACAGGGGCCGTTATAACGGTAGACGGAGGAAATATAGAGGCCTCGCTCAGGTGACGGCCTAATTGCTTTTATCGGATTTTCTATCCTCGTATATTTTAATTGCTTGAGTCGGCTTTTCCCCTTTGTGTACTACTGCGTTAACAGCCTCCAACATTCCAGAGGGACAGTCCGATTGGAAAATATTCCTGCCCATATCAACACCTGCTGCACCTTGATTTACTGCTTTATAAGCCATGTTTAGGGCATCAATTTCAGGAATTTTTTTTCCACCGGCGATCACAATGGGAACAGAACAGCCTGCAACAACTTTCTCAAACCCTGGTTCAAAATAATATGACTTTACGTAATTAGCCCCAATTTCCGCACAAATACGGGTAGCCAAGCTAAAGTATCTCTGATCCCGTTTCATATCACTTCCTACTCCAGTTACAGCTAGGGTTGGAATTCCATATCTTGACCCTAGATCAATCAACTTAATAACATTACCAATTGATTTATGTTCATATTCCCCGCCTATATAAACTTGAGCCGCCAAAGCAGCGGCATTCAGTCTGATTGCATCCTCAATATCAACAGCAATCAGTTCGTTCGATAACTCAGTAAGGATGCTTTGGCCCGCACTCGCCCTTAACACAATAGGTTTGTTTGTAGCAGGTGGTATAGTAGTTCTCAAAGCACCCCTTGTGCACATCAGCACATCGGCAAACGGTATTAAAGGGGGTATGCTGAGATCTAGCCTCTCTATGCCAGTTGTTGGGCCTTGAAAATAACCGTGGTCAAAAGCTAGCATTACCGTTTTTCCCGTTGCGGGATTAAATATTCTGGATAACCTATTTTGCATTCCCCAGTCCAATGAGCCCGCTCCCTTTAAATAGAAAGCCTCATTCTTATATGGAACCTCTTCATAGAAGTTTTTTCCATCTCTTATATCATCTTTGTCTGCCATAAAAGTTGTCCTTACTCTATTTAAAGTGTTTCGATAACTTTAACTTTTGGGATTGATAATTAGACCCAATTTTGGTTCCGTAGATTTGGTTAGGGATGGCTGTAAGTCTCTCATAAACTAGTCTACCCACCCTTTGTCTGTCTTCTAGGACAAAGGGGACATCATGAGACCTCACCTCTAAAACAGCCCGACTTCCAGACTGAGAGTCGTTGTAACCGAACCCGGGGTCAAAAAAACCAGCGTAGTGAACTCGAAATTCCCCAACTGATGTATCATAGGCCCGCATTTCAGCCGCATGAGTAGGTGGAACAGTTACAGTTTCTTTTGAAGCAAGTATATAAAACTCGTCAATATCAAGTATAAGCCTATTTTCCTTTGTTTTGTATATTGGGTCCCAAAAATCAAGTGGTTCGTAATGGTTAATCTTGTCTACATCTATTACACCTGCATGGTTTTTGGCTCTATACCCAATAAGTTTATCCTTTCCATCCCCTTCAAGATCAACCGTAAATGCCACCCCAGTTTTTTTAATGTTTACTTCACTATTACCTGGAGCGCCAACCAGGGGCGAGCTCTCGTGGAGTCTCCGCATATCAGTTTCGAAGGGAGGAGGAGCGCCTTTTCTTAATCTTAGCTGAGACAGAGTGGTTCCGGATCGGACCTTTACACTAAACGTAAGTGGAATGATTTCGGCATAAATTGGTCCTTTATAGCCAGCTCCGATGGTGTCGAATTCGAGTGTTCCGTCCGAGATTACTCTCGTAAAAATATCTAGCCTTCCCGCCGAACTTTTTGGGTTAACAAGTCCAGAAACATCTTTTTTTAATCTCAATGTCTCGCAAAGAGGTATTACGTAAACGCACCCCTTTTCAAGCACAGCACCGTGGCTTAGGTCTATCTCGTGCATTTTAAATGACTTGAGGCGTTTTTCCACTCGTACTCCTGGACCCGGTAAAAAGCTAGCTCTTACTCGGTAGGCCACTTTTCCCAGACGTAAATCTAAGCTAGCAGGCTGAATTTGTTTTTTTGATATAGTTTCATCTGAAGTGATATCATTACATTCTATTAATTCTTCGATGACTTGGCACGGCAATATACCAGTCGAGTACTCTTGCCCAGATGATGTTTCCTCTGAGGTTGGTTTGGTTGCAAAAGTATCATCTAGGGGGAGTTGGATATTATCTTTCATACCCTATTTTCTCATTTTTTGGATACCATGCAACAATCTAAATGATTGTTTTCTAAAAAGCTAGAGAAAGACTAAATCAGACGGTCTATAAGCCGGGTTCTGTAACTAAATACTATAAATATTTAGCTGATGGCTATTCATCTAGGATGGATGTTACCAACCATCTCGTGCAACCTACCCGGGTGGCAACTCGGAAACCAGTCTGTTTTTTAAGAATATTCTTAAAAAACAACCACCCCTATTTGGTCTTGCTCCCAGTGGGGTTTGCCCTGCCATACGTGTTACCACATATGCGGTGCGCTCTTACCGCACCTTTTCACCCTTACCCAAACTAATAAATAGTTTTAGGCGGTATATTTTCTGCGGCACTTTCCCTAGGGTCGCCCCCGCCGGGCGTTACCCGGCACTGTGTCCCCGTGGAGCCCGGACTTTCCTCTCCAAAAAAAAGAGCAGCCATCCGACCGTCTGATAGATTGCATTATAAAAAGGAAAGGAAAAAAATACAGCTAAAAACACTTTTGCAACAGAAATATGTTCTAAATAGGCTAAATGTGCTGTTGTTTTTTCCCTAAAAAATATATAAATATCGGTAGCAGAATTAATAAACCAATTTTAATAGAACTCTCTAGGGGGGTAATAATGATTAAAATAGCTAAAAGCAGTTTTTACACTATTACTGCATTGATTGTAACGGTTTTCCTGTCGGCGGAAGTTTATTCTAAAGATAGAATACTTAGGGCTCATACAGGGTCACCAGGTGCAAATTCACACACTGCTACTGTTGTTGTAGGCAAGGTTTTAGGTAGCAAACTAGGTTTTACCCTTCAAGTCAACGACAGTCAGACGCTTACACGTTCAGCGCTTATGTTGGGAAGAGGGCAGCTTGATTGGTTCCCTATGCCAACAGCCATTCCTTTTCTCATGAAAAAGGGCGTAGGTCCTTATAAAAAAATGAAAGCCAAGGCGGCTGCGCAATTAAAGAACATAAGGGCAATATGGGGCTGGAATGCAAATTTGTTCCATTTTGTTACTTTTGATGTTGATAAAATTAAGACGTTCAAAGACATGAAGGGTAAGGTCGTATATACAGGCCCTCCCTCCGGTGCTGCTGCTGTCACTTCAGAGTCAATAATTCGAGCGCTTACAGGTTATAAGCCTAACGTCGATTATACAGCAAGACGGTTACCATGGGGTGGTGGTCTTCAGGCCATGCTGGATGGAAAACTAGACGTATATACGAGACCAAGCGCCGTGGGTGGGGCAATCCTGGAACAACTAGGCATGAAAAAGAAATATAGGCTTTTGGATGCTGAGGATCCGGCGACGCTAAAGAAATGGAGCAAACATCCAGCTAGGGTTATAGGTACAATTCCGGCTGGCTCATACAAAGCTCAAGTAAATAATGATAAGGATCTTGTAGCAGCTGGTACGACCTTTTTTATATCGATGAACAAGGATAATGTTTCTGCAGATCTCGCTTATGGAATGACCAAAGTAACATGGAAGCATTTGGACGAGATTTATAAATCGGCAAAAACCTTGTCGGCGATTGACCCGAACAAGCCATTTACTGGTGTGAATGTTCCTCTTCATGTAGGTGCAATAAAATACTATAGAGAAGTAGGTATAAAGATTCCCAAAAGGTTAATTCCGCCAGAAGCTAAATAACTGCTCTGAACCTACAAATGAAAAGGCCCAGTATTAGTCTTAATTGCTGGGCCTCTTTCTTCGTGGGTTGCTAGGGGAATATGCTAATGTCTGAAGGTAACAGTAAGAATTTTCTACAACAAGCTATGGGCTATATTGTAGTAATTGTTGGTCTCACAATGGCAATTACTGGAATTTTAAATTCAGCACCTACCTTTTGGATAGTTCCAAGGGTGGGTCCATTTCCAGAGGAAATAATACGCCCAATTATCTTATCGGCTTCCATTTTTATCGTTTTGGTTCGCAACCCTATTTCAGTTGTTGTTGGAAAACGCTGGCCAGGAACTTCAAGTATTGCCTGGATAGTGGATGTCGCCATTATGTTAGCTTCTCTATGGGTCTTTTGGCATTATTACGACGTCTTAATGCGGATAGAAGAAGGGTTATTTGATTTAGAACTTTTTCACCCAATTGTAGCCCTCACAGCCTGCTCTATATTCATAATCCTATGTTGGCGTGTATGGGGTGCTCCTTTGGGAATTTGTGGAATTGCTGCACTATTTTACCTTTACACAGGTGAATATTGGCCATGGATCTTTGAGACAGCCCCGATACCCTTTATTGCGTCATCAGAAGATCTTTGGTTTAACCTGAACGATGGCATTCTCGGAACCATTATGGGAATTCTAATCTTTACAGTATTTCCATTTATTTTACTTGGTGTGCTTTTAGAGGGGACTGGTGGGGGGCGCTCATTGATAAAGGTTGCTTTTCACCTTACACGTCGATTTAGAGGCGGTCCTGCACATGCAGCTATTTTAGCTTCAAGTCTATTTGGAACAATGTCGGGAGGCGCCGTTACTAATGTCGTTGCGACAGGGGTATTAACCATCCCCATGATTAAAAGACGAGGTTTTCAACCAGCGTTCGCTGGCGGAGTTGAGGCTACTGCCTCAAGTGCAGGTCAAATCATGCCCCCAATAATGGGAGCGGCGGCTCTTGTGATGGCGGATTTTACTGGCATTTCTTATCTCACCATTATTGTGGCGGCGTTAATACCAGCTCTAGCCTACTATGCCAGTTTGTTCACATCAGTAATTTTTGAAGCTAGGAGATTAGGCATAGAGGCAGTCCCGGATATGGAAGAGGATTTAGCCGTAAACGCCCAGGATTTTATAAATCTAATCATGGTTTTTGTCCCGATTGGAATAGTTATACTGGCACTATTAAATGGATTTTCTGCGGCGGGATCTGGGCTTTTGGCCTTATACACCATTGTTCCTCTCTCGTTTCTTAATCCTGAGATACGAAAAAAGCCCTACAAAATTCTCCTAGCATTAGCCAAAGGGGGAGAAACATTCGGACATCTGTTAATGGCGATCGGAGTTGTCGGGATAATAGTTGCTGTTCTTGGAACAACGGGCCTACCAAATGATTTTGCCCAGGTTCTAAATCAAATGGCGGGAGCGCACTTGTTCCCCGTTTTGTTAATTGCAGGTATTGCGGCTTTAATGATGGGAATGGGGATGCCAACTTTGCCAGCCTATTTGACGATAATTTTAATCATGGGTCCCTCTATTCAAAATTTAGGTATATCTGAGCTGGTCGCCCATTTATTCGTTTTATATTATGGTGTTGCGTCTTCAATAACTCCACCAGTAGCTGTGGCGGCATATGCGGCGGCATCTATTGCCGAGGCGCCACCGCTGAGAACAGCTGTTTTTGCTTTAAGAATCGGTTTAGTAAAATTTATAGTACCTTTTGTTTTTGCCTTTTATCCGGTCCTTTTATTGGTAGAAGAAAGTGGTGTTAAATTTGATTTTATGGAGTTTAGCTCTGCAATAATCAGACTTTTAGTTGTTATATATCTTGTATCAAGTGCAACGCTTGCCTTTGACCAAAGGAGATTGCCAGCTTGGGAAGTTATTTTACGGTTAGTGTTAGCTTTTCTGATACTTGTAACAATTGTTTGGGTGCATTGGGTGGCCTTTGGGATAGCAGTCTTATTTCTGGCCTGGCACTACCGTTCGTTTGCAAAATAGTTTATTGATTGAGTGATATATTAGAGAACAAAAATTAGGTTATCCAGTTACACGATTTCTGCCATCTGTTTTTGATTTGTATAAATTTTTATCGGCTAATTCGATAAGTTGATGGGGTTTTGTTTTTTCGTTTGGGCTAAGAGTAGCTAATCCAATGCTTACGGTTAGATATCCGACGCTTAGAGAGCTGGAGTGTTCAATTTCTAGCGCCGATATACTCTCCCAAAGCCTCTTAGCTACGTTCAGAGCAGAATATGAGGGTGTGCCTGGCAGTATAACTGCAAATTCTTCTCCTCCGTATCTTGTAATTATGTCTGATGACCTCCAGAGATTTTGGGAGAGGTTTCTGGCAACTGTTTTTAGACATTCGTCACCCTGTAGGTGCCCATATGTATCATTGTAGGACTTAAAGTGATCTATATCTATCATAAGTAATGAAATAGAGTATCTTTCTCGCGTCGCCCTCTTCCATTCTTGGTCAAGACGTTCATCAAAGAAACGGCGGTTAGGTATTTCTGTTAGAGCGTCAATTGAAGATAGTGTTTTTAAAAAATCCAAATTATTTTTCTGCCGAAGTTGATTTTCAACTCTAGCTTTTAAAATATTTTCATCTAACGGCTTGAAAATGAAGTCAACTGCTCCAGCATTAATGGACCCCGCCTCGTTACTGTTTTCACCGTTATTGGACATAACTATTATGGGAATATCCCTAGTTTCCGGCCTTTTTTGCAAAGCTAAACATACTTCAAGCCCATCTGATTCCTTAATTTTTTCATTTAATAAAATTAAGTCTGGTTGCTCGTTTTCTGCTATTTCCATCCCGTTTTGATAATTAACAGCAGATAGAATTGATGCTGAGTCTCGAAAAGTATTACTTATTTGATCAAAACTTGAAGGGTTGTCGTCAACAGCTAATATTGTTGGCTTATCAGTTATATTGTTATCTGTGTTCATTTGTTTTAACCGCTGTAACTTATCTTAAGCCAAAACACCTAGAGATGACGGCTTTTATTAGTCATTTAAATAGTGTTTTTTCATCAGATGAAGCTTAAATACAAATTACTAATGTTGTGTTGATTTTTTATAATTATTGGGTTTTTGCTAGTTAAATACAGATTAAGGAAAAACTATGGTTGTTGCGTAGTTAAAAATTTTCTACTTTCTGAATATATCACGGTTATTGATTGGGTAGGGAAATGGATCAAGTCAATTCAGACTCAGCTAAGGAGGCAATGCGCACCTACGTCAAGAAAAAGGGTGCCCTTGCTTTTGGTGTTGCTGATGTTGAAGTTTTGGAAAAAATAGCACCTGACGGGTATGGCCCAAAGGCCTTGATGCCGAGAGTTAAATCAGTGATCAGTCTTGGCGTGGGCGGGGGAACTAAGGGCTCTTGGGCAGCAAATGCTAAGACCCTGGCTTATATTGGTGATACGGAAACTATGGCGTATCGGATAGCGTATGGTTTGGCCTTTATGATAGAAAAGAAATTTGGCGCCAGATCTATTTTTTGCCCCCCGGATATGGACCCCGAAAAAGGAGCGAGGACACCTTTGCAAAGTCTTAAGCTTCATGCTGAAGTAGCCGGCATAGGTGCCAGGTCTATGGCCGGAGATATATTGCTCCACCCAGAGTTTGGTATGATGTACTACGCATCTGTCTTTACAGAATTAGAAGTACCACCAGACTCCCCCATGGAGGAAAACCCTTGCCCTCACCCGTCATGTGTTAAACTGCATGCCCAAACTGGCCAGACTCCGTGTATGAAATTCTGTCCCGTCGATTGTTTGAGTGGCTCTGTAGATGAGGAAGGAAAACTCAAGGAGATGCATTATGATGCTCATGCCTGTGCAGCTATGTCACAGCAATATGAGGCAATACCAAATATTTTGCTAGATATGATGGACGCGAAAGATCCTATCGAACGAGGAATGGCAGTTCACTCACCCGAAAACCAAATGATTTGGTATAAATTATCAATTGGTGCCGGTGAGCTGTTGTCACTTTGTTATGAGTGTATGCGGGTTTGCCCGATAACACAGTCAAGTCTCCCCATAAAAACGGAATCTCGCAAAGGTGGAATGAGAGAAAAAATCGCTGAAGCAGAAGCCCAAGCCACTATGGAAAAAGAGATAGAATCTGGTTCGGCGAGTTAAGGATGAACTACGGCGTTACCCAAGAACTTATAGATACTTACGGTGAAGTTATATTTAAGTTGAGTCTTAATAAACAGACCCGATATGGGGATCCAGTGAGGGAGCTTGATTTTGATGCAATTCAAGAGCAAAGAGCTGGAACTGGTTTAACAGATGAGGAAATAGCCAAAAAAATTGGACTGCTGCCTGAACAGGTAAGCATAGTTCGGGTTTTTGTGGAAAGAAAATACCATCGTATTGATTTACATCGACGTTTATTTCATTTAGGCGGGGGAAAGAGATGGAAGGCAGCTGAATACCAGCATCCTGAGGAGCGATTGTCAATTAGGGAGGACGGGATGAAATTAAGGGGGTCCATTAGATTTGATCCAGATAGGGCATCATACTACTTGGAAAATAATTATTGGACAAATGAGACAATGATAGGTTGGTTAAATACACACGCATCTGACAGGCCTAATTCCCTGTCTATTATTTCCACTGATTTCACCTTAACTTGGTTAGAATTGAAGGAAGAAGTAGATAAGTTGACCAATGGTTTGTTGGGCTTAGGTCTTAAGAAGGGAGATGTGGTTGCTCTGCAGTTACCAAATATCAAAGAGTTTATCGTTTCTTATATAGCAATTTCAGCGATCGGTGGTGTGATGCAAACTATTTATATGTCTCATGGAGAGAAAGACATAGAGTATTTTTTGAACCATTCCAAAGCAAGGGCAACAATTTCTCCTGATCACATAAAAAACTTTTTCGTCGCCGAGAAACTGTGCAACTTAAGGTCTAGTAGCGATACGTTAGACCAAGTTATTGTTGTTGGTGATGATATTCCGGATGGTGCTATAAACTATAACGATTTATTGGTAGAGGGGGTTCCCGATGTTGGTAATCCGCCAGTAGGTTCAGATCCATTTTTGTTATTGTATACGTCGGGTACTACCTCTAATCCGAAAGGTGTTCCCCTAACTTATCATAATATGTTGGGACATGCGAGATTGTGCGCACCGGAGTTTGGGATGACGGAAAATGATAAAATACTCTCAGTCGCGCCTTTTTGCCATCTTTTTGGATTGTATAATTATCATTGCACTTTTTATGCT
>Ga0208261_1000375_pt1 | contig 18106 bp, 14 predicted proteins | sample Knorr_S7_td_DCM__FD_185595 | JGI IMG/M metagenome (GOLD analysis project Ga0208261, IMG submission 185595) | Marine microbial communities from Southern Atlantic Ocean transect - Knorr_S7_td_DCM_ad_131m_LV_B (SPAdes) (version 3) | ecosystem: Environmental > Aquatic > Marine > Oceanic | place...
ATTTAAAAAAAGAGCTCATAAAAATTGATAAAGAAAGAGAGACTCAAAGAAAAAAAAGAAAAAATAATTATAAAGTTTCTTTAGCTGGATATACAAACGCTGGTAAATCTACATTGATGAAATCACTTTCAGGCTCGGATGTGTACATACAAGACAAGCTTTTTGCTACACTTGATACCACTATACGCTCAGTAACCTTAGATAAAATACACACTATTCTTCTAAGTGATACAGTAGGATTTGTTAGAAAATTACCTCATCATTTAGTAGCAAGTTTCAGAAGTACATTAAAAGAGATTGTTGAATCAAATCTAATTTTAATTGTACTCGATTCATCTAGTGATTACGTAATGGATCACCATGAAACGATAACTCAAGTGTTAAAGGATATTGGTGCAAATAAACAGTCCTTGGTAGTTTTAAATAAAATTGATTTGATTAAATCTAAATCCAAATTTAGTTTTTTAAAGAACGCCTTTCCTGATGGGATATATATTTCAGCTTTAGATAAGCTCAGAATCGATTCGTTAAAAAATTCAATTATTGATAAAATGGATAAAGATTACAGGACTATCGAATTAAAACTCCCTTATGAAAAACCTAGAGAAATTGCATTTTCTCAACGGGGTGTAGATATAATTGAAAGAGATTATAAAAATGACCATATATACTTAAAAATAAGAGGACCAGCAGAAAGAATTGATCAAATTGAACTTATGTTAAAAAAATAAAAAACCCCGAAAATTCGGGGTTTTTTATTTTACTATAGAATCGATTTCAAGGATCCGTATAAACACGGTAGAGCTCTCTGGCACTAGCAAACTTCCTTTATCTCAATAAATGAGAAAGGCCTGTTTTTTAGATTCAGAAGTTTGACTCTAGGATAAAAGTTGAAGATCCTGAAATTCAAAGACTATAGCAAAAATTTATAATAACTGATAAAGTTTAATATTGTGATGAATTAATTCAAAATGAATTGATTCATGAATCTTTCAGCTCACCCTCTGAGGAGGCTACTGCAACAGCTACGCTTGCGTCACCTGTTACGTTGGTTACCGTTCTTAGCATATCTAATATTCTATCTACCCCTAGGATTAATGCTATACCTGCACTAGGTACAGAAATTGCTTCAAGAATGATTACTAGCATTATTACACCTGCCCCTGGAACAGCTGCTGTTCCAATCGATGCTAGAACTGCTGTTAGTACAATAGTTAGTTGAGCCCCAAGGGTAAGATCCATTCCTAATGTTTGCGCTATAAATACAGCAGCAACAGCTTGATACAATGCTGTTCCATCCATATTGATCGTAGCCCCTAATGGCAAAACAAAGGATGAAACTTCTTCAGAAACACCTAATTTTTCTTCACACCTTTCCATGGTAACGGGAAGCGTTGCTCCGCTAGAGCTAGTTGAAAAGGCTAGAAGCTGAGCTGGAGCCAAGCCCTGATAGAATTTTTTTAATGGCATCTTTGAAAATAATTTTAAAACGACCGTATAGGTAACTAATGTTTGTAAGACAAGGCCTATTATAACTGCAAACATGTAAAAACCTAACGCACCTAAAAGTTCTAAAACATTATTAATGTTATTTCCAGCTATTGAAGTTATTGTATCAGCGATTAAAGCAAATACACCGTATGGAGCCATGAGCATTATATTATCAACAAGTTTAATAACAAGCTCATTAATCCCTTCAAAAAAATCAAGCACTGGTTTTGCTTTGTTTTTATTTATTTGAATTAGAGCAATTCCAATAATTATTGCCACAAATACAACTTGAAGCATGTTTCTATTATTTGAAGCAGAGCTAAAAAAATTACTAGGAACCATGTCAACGATTGGTTGTAAAGCACTTCTATCTTTTACCTCCTCAGCAGCTTCAACTCTTCCAGAAACTGAGGATTGGTAGGTATCTTGTAATTTTGATTTCATATCTTCGGGAACAGTCGAGCCAGGCTGAAGCATATTTACTGAAAGAAGTCCAATTGTAACCGCAACGGCTGTTGTTGCAATATATATTGAAATAGTTCTACCACCTATTCTAGATAATTTTTTTAAATCAGAAAGTGATGCTACTCCAGTTATTAATGATGAAAGGACAAGAGGAACAGCAATAAGCTTAAGTAGGTTAATAAATATTTTACCGAATGGAGAAATCCAATTTGAAACAAAGACTCCCCAGCCCTGTGTTGCGGCAAGCATACCGAATAGAAGACCTAAGACAAGACCTATAATTATTTTCCAGTGTAGTTCAAGTTTCATAAAAACCAATTTTATACTTTATTTGAATTGGATGATTTAATCAATATTGATTATTAACAACTTATAAATAATAATGTTAGAATTAAAATTAACTTTAAATACTTTTAATTGCTAACTTTCTACTGTCAATGATATACATATCAATAATCATAATTTACCTATTTACCTTAGTTGGGTTAGGCTTATACAAAGCTAGAAAAATTAAAACTCAGTCTGATTTTGCTGTAGCAGGTAGAACATTAACCCCATGGATTTTAGTAGGCACTATGCTAGCAACATGGATGGGGACTGGCTCAATTCTTGGTAATGCTGGTAAGACATATGAAACAGGCCTAGCTGCTTTAATGCTTCCACTTGGAGGTGTTTTGGGGGTAATTGTCTTAACTCAAATTGCCGGCAAGGTCAGGGCATATGAAAAATTTACTGTTCCTGAAATTTTAGGTGACAGGTTTGGCCCTGCAGCTAGGACGCTTTCAGTTATAGCTCTTGTAATAGCATACATGGTAATTGTCAGCTACCAGTATAATGCTGGTGGAGCGGTCATGCACACTGTATTAAAAGATGTTTTCCTAGATAGTAATGGCCAACCACTAATCTCGATTGAAACCGGTACAATTATCGCTGCAGTTTTTATAATTCTGTACACTATGCTTGCCGGACTTGTAAGTGTCGCTTATACCGATGTGGCAAATGGCATCATCATTGTTGTGTCTTTTATCATAGCCATTCCAATCTTTTTTGTTAAAGCTGGAGGCTTTGAAGGCATGGCAATTTCGTTTGCTGAGATGAATAAGGACAGTCACATGAATTTTTGGGGAGTCTACTCAACAATGGATATAATTAATTTTTGCCTTCCGTCATTTTTGTTAATTATGGGAGATGCAAATATGTATCAAAGATTTTTTGCTAGCAAAGATGCCGAAGGTGCAAAATCTGCTACTAAAACCTTAATAATTGCTATTGCAATTGCAGAATTAATGATTATTATTGCCGCCTGGATTGCCTCAAGTATGATTCCAGATGCAGAGGTAGGGAAGTATGTTTTAATTTATGCCTCTCACCAGTTTTTACCTCCTCTCATAGGAGCGATCATGATGACCACTATAATTGGTATCATCATTTCAACTGCTGACAGTTATTTACTGGTTCCAACAACTACGCTAATGAGAGATATTTATCTCAATTACTTTAATAAAAATGCTAATCAGAAAAAGATTGTTTTTCTTAGCAGGGTATTAGTGATCATATTAGGTATTATAGCCTATATTGTTTCTTTAGGCTTTGCCAAGTCATCAGGATTTTTTGAAAGAGCCCTCTATGCCTATACGATATATGGAGCAGCTATCACGCCAAGTTTAGTTGCAGCACTTTTTTGGAAGGGCGCAACAAAGCAAGGGGCAATAGCTTCAATATTAGCTGGTACCCTAACCACTCTTTTATGGAAGGAATCAACATTTATCCAAAATATAGTTCCTGGTAGAATTTATGGAACTATGGATGAGGTTTTACCTGCAATAACTCTTTCTATAATTTCACTTGTAGTTGTAAGTCTCTTTACAAAAGAAAGATTGCTAAAAAGTAAAATAAGTTAATCTAATATTCGCCTGTAGTATTCGAATTCCATACCCGTTCCTTGCCAATTTTTTATCTCATTAACAATTTCAATATTTCCATTAAAATTTGAGGAAATCCCTTTAGCTACATGTCCAGTAACGTATTCAACCTTTTTTATTTTATAAGCTTTACTCAAAAAAACTTTCTTTAGCATTTTTGCATATCCATTTTTTCTATAATCCTCTTTAATTACAAAGGCATAGGTATAAAGCGTATTCATTTTGCCATAATTTTTCTCTGTTCTTACCCAAGGTTCTTGAGCTAAAGCTTCAAGCGGAATGCCAATTATATATCCAATAATTTCTTTCCTGTAGCGAGCAATAAATGGCAATGATTCTGGATGATTGAAGTATTTCATAATTGTATTTTCTGTCAGAAGTGCTTTAGAGCCATAAATTTTTTCAAGCGACCTTGAAACATCAATCAAGCCTTCAAAGTCATGATCTAGGGTATCTATAAGGTACTCAATTTGAAAAACACCGCTTGATGCTACAATATTAGAATGAGATTGACTGATATTATTCATTTGTTGTTTCTAAATTTATCAATAATAAAAAGAATTCTATTCATTAATAATTATAGATTCCCTTTTTGAGGTTCTGTATTTATAGAAGTAAATTTGAACCATGGAATCCTTTAATTCGATATTAAAAAATTCAATTAAAAATAAAAATAGCCACCTTTGTATTGGCCTTGATATCAGCCCTGAAGGTATACTGGATAAATCCGCCACAATGAAAGATTTAAAATTGCATTGTCGAAAGGTGATTGATGCTACACAGGATCTTGCAGTTGCATTTAAACCAAACCTAGGTTTTTTTGAACGCTGGGGTTCAAATGGCTTTAAGTGGCTTGAAGAAACAATGGATCTTTTTGAAAAAGATACTATAGTGATTGGTGATGCTAAGAGAGGTGATATTGGAAATACCGCAAAACAATACGCCAAAAGCCTATTTGATCATTTTGGTTTTGATGCAGTAACACTAAGTCCCTATATGGGTTTTGATTCAATTAGACCATTTATATCAGATCCTACAAAAGGAATATTTGTTTTATGTCGCACATCAAATCCTTCTGCTTCTGATTTTCAAAATATTCAAACAGATAGCAATAATACATTATTTGAAACCGTTGCTAGGGCATGCCATGAATGGAATAAGAATGAGAATATTGGTATGGTAGTTGGTGCAACAGCTGCAGAAGAGATTCTAAAAGTGAGGAAACACGCCCCCGATCTCCCTTTATTGATTCCTGGAATTGGAAAACAGGGAGGAGATTTAGAGAAGAGCATGCTTTATGGAAATAATAATGGAATTTCCATAATTAATATATCAAGAAGTATTATTTTCCCCTCTGATTTAAGTGAAAAATCAATTAGAAATGAAGCCAAAAACTACCTACTAAAGATGCGAGCGATACTTGATGACTAGTGATGATTATATTAAAATATTTAAAGAGTCTGGAGCTCTGCTTGAAGGCCACTTTGTATTAACATCTGGCAGGCATAGTTCATCTTATTTTCAATGCGCCAAGGTTCTCCAGTATCCAAAATATCTAGAAATGTTTTCAAATGAAATAGCAAGCCACTTCCAGAAATTTGAAATTGATTTAGTTGTTTCTCCAGCTGTAGGGGGTATCGTTATAGGAACTGAAGTTGGCAGAGCAATGAAAAAACGTACAATTTTTGCCGAAAGAGAAGATGGAAAAATGCGATTTAGACGGGGATTTGATATAAAAGAAAAAGAAAAAATATTAATTGTTGAGGATGTGATTACAACAGGAGGATCTGTTAAAGAGGTTATCCAATTAATAGAAAACAGTGGAGGAGTTGTAGAGGGAGTAGGTGTTATTGTAGATAGAAGTAGTGGATCAGTTATTCTTCATCAAAACCAATTATCCCTAGCATCGCTAGAAGTAAAAAGTTATAACTCAAATGAAATCCCAGCGGAATTAGCAAGCATGCCAATTGAAAAACCAGGAAGTAGGAGTCTAGTTTAATGAAAAAAATCTTATCAATATTAATTTTTGGAGCAGTATTTATGAGTTGTTCAAAAGAAGAAAAAGTTGCAGTGATATCGACCCAGTATGGGGAAATGGTTTTAGAATTTTATGAAGAAGTTGCGCCTATGCATGTTGAAAGCTTCAAAACTCTCACGGATGAAGGCTATTTTGATAATACTGCTTTTCATCGCGTAATTCCTGGTTTTGTTATTCAGGGTGGAGACCCTAATTCAAAAGGCGATGATAGAATGCGATGGGGCTCTGGAGGAAGAGCTGGAAAATTTTTTGGAATTGGTAATAAAAAAGATAATAAAACTTGGAAAATTCCTGCAGAATTCAATGATAAAAAACATGTTAAAGGCACCTTATCAATGGCTAGAAGCAAAGAGCCTAATAGCGCTGGAAGCCAATTCTTTATTTGCCATGCAGCAACACCACAATTAAACAATCAATATACTGTATTTGGCCAAGTCATTGATGGGCTAGAAATCATCGACCAAATTGTTTATTCTGAAACTCCCCGAAAGCAAAATCCAGGTTATCGTGGACCTGATGCAGATTATCCTTTTGAAAAAGTTGAAATGAAAATTAAACTAGTAAATAAAAGCCAAGCGCTGAAATAGCCAAAAAGGAACTTCCTATTAAATATATCATTAAAATTCATTAAAACATATTTTATAGTCTGATTTAAATGATTCAATTAAAAAATATCACATTCCTTCTTTTCTTAGGTTTTTCATGGGCTCAATTTGAAACACCCGTCACCCTTTCAGTGGTAGAAAAAGAGCCTGTTAGAGCCGGTGAGGTTGCAACTATCATTGTCAATGCTGAAATGGATGATGAATGGAGAATCTATGCACTTAGGAATCAGGGTAAAGGACCTGTAGCCTCAAAAGTTACAGTTTCCGGTAAGGTAGTCGATGAGATTGGGATGGTTTTCGAAAAGGAGCCGGTTGTAAAATATGATGACGCATTTGAAACTACAACCCGAACACATCATGGTGGAGCATCATTTGAAGCACCGTTCTTAATCAAAAATGAGATACCGGTAGGCAAGCATGATGTTGAGGTAGCTGTTTTATATCAAGTTTGCAATGCTACACTATGCTATCCTCCTAATGAAGAAAACTTAGTTACAGCGGTAAATATTGTTGAGGGGTCCACCAGAGAAGGTTATAATGAAATGATTCCCTATAAAGATGCCGTTTTTGATGAAGAAGGCAATATTAGTCTTGACGCTGCTATACTTGAGGGGTTTTTCCCTTTTATTCTTCTAGCCCTATCGATGGGCTTTTTATCCTTATTAACGCCTTGTGTTTTTCCAATGATACCTATAACTGTTGCTTTTTTTATTAAGCGAGGTGAATCAAAAAATGGAACTCCATTATCAAATGCATTGACCTACACTTTCGGTATAATAGCAACTTTTTCTATACTTGGTTTTATTTTAGCATTAACCCTTGGGGCATCTGGAGCTAATCAGCTTGCAGCAAATCCTTGGGTGAATTTATTTATTGCTGGCCTATTCATTTATTTTGCCCTTTCGCTTTTTGGTATGTATGAAATAGATTTACCAGAAAGTATAAAGCAATTTTCCTTGCGCCAAGAAGGCCGTGAAGGGTTTGTCGGCACAATTTTTATGGCCGTAACCTTCACGCTTACAAGTTTTACATGCACTGTTCAGTTTGTAGGCTTACTTCTAGTGGCCGCTTCGCAAGGCCAATGGTTCTGGCCAATGGTGGGAATGGTGGTATTCAGTACCGCTTTTGCATCCCCGTTCTTTTTGTTGGCACTTTTTCCTCAATATTTAGCTAATATTCCTAAATCTGGCGGTTGGTTAAATTCTACCAAAGTTGTAATGGGTTTTTTGGAAATGGCAGCGGCGTTTAAATTTATAAGCAATACAGATCTTGTTTGGGGCTGGGGGTTCTTTACCCATGATTTAGTCTTAGCCATTTGGGCAATTCTAATGATCTTATGCGGAACCTATTTGCTCGGAAAAATCAGATTCCCACATGATTCAGTTTTAGAGGTTTTAAGACCACCCAGGCTCATGATTAGTGTGTTATTTTTAACATTTGGCCTTTATTTGGGATCTGGCTTGTTTGGACAACGCCTCAACGGACTAATTTACTCCTACCTTCCTCCTCAGCTTAGCTCTGAAAGTGATTACGGCTCTCCTTACAAAGAAGGACTAACATGGTACAAAGATCTTGAGGAGGCCTTTACAGTATCCAAGACTACCGGTCAGCCATTGTTTGTTGATTTTACAGGCTATACCTGTACAAATTGCAGATGGATGGAGGTGAATGTTTTTATAGAACCCGAAGTCAAAGAAAGATTTAAAAAAATGACCTTAGTGCAGCTATACACTGATGCCGGCCCTAAGCATAAAGAAAATCAATTATATGAAATAGACCGATTTGGGACTGCAGCATTGCCTTTTTATGTAATATTGACTCCAGAAGATGAAATAATTAGCACCTTCCCCGGTATGACTAGAAAACTTGATGATTTCATTGATTTTTTAGATTCTGGATTGGAAGGCTAGAAGAAAATGAATTTGACAAAAATAATCATTCTTTTATGCGCAATGTCATCTTACAGTTGTCAAAAAAAACAATCTTTACAGGAAATCACCAAGCCTTCAGAAATAGTTTCAAGATCAGAATATAAAAAACAACCCCAAAGACCAGAATATGCTATTAAAGCTCCTGATTTTCAACTAAGAACAACTCAAGGAAAATTAGTTAAATTAAGCGATTATAGCGGGAAAGTAGTTTTATTAAATTTCTGGGGAACATGGTGTGGGCCTTGTTTACAAGAAATTCCTGATTTTAATAATTTGTATTCAAAATATAAGAAAAACGGTCTTGAAATTGTTGGGGTAACGATACCAAGGTCAGGGGTTGCTGATTCTGATAGATATCTTCAAAAATTTATGAATAAATGGGACATGGACTACACAATCTTAAAAGATATAAATGGATTTGAAGCGCAAATGGTGATGATTGAATATGGAAGAAGTATTGGAAGGCCACTTACCGGCGTTCCTACAACATTAATTATCGATAGGGATGGTTATATTGTCAAAGGCTATATAGGTCCACGTTCTGAAGCTGCATTTTATAAAGATTTGAAGCCCTACCTATAAAATTTGGAACCTTAGATATAATTCAGCATTCAACCTTTATATTTTTGAAAAGAGAACCATGAAAAAATTATTTACTACTATATTTTATTTAAATATTGTTTTTACACAAAATGTATTTTTAAAGCAATTTAGCGATCAATTTGCTGATATTGCGGAGAAAGCCAATCCTGCGGTTGTAACAATTTTAACAGAAAAGAAAATTGAAATCAATCAGTCAAACCGTAGCACGCCTCAAGAAGATCTTTTTCGATTTTACTTCAACCAACCTAGGCAAAGAGAGTATAAATCCTCTGCGTTAGGTTCAGGTGTAATTATTGATGCAAAAAATGGATATATAATCACTAATAATCATGTAGTTGAAGATGTTGATGAAATAACCGTACGACTTTTAGATAAGTCTGAATATAAAGCTTCGATTATTGGAAAAGATCCAAAGTCAGATCTTGCCGTAATTAAAATCAAAGCAAAAGGTCTAGCCGATTTGCAACTTGGTGATTCAGATAATTTAAGAGTTGGGGAATGGGTGATTGCAGTAGGGAGCCCTTTTTCTGCAAATTTAAGCCATACCGTTACTGCTGGAATTGTTTCAGCAAAAGGGCGTGGAAATATTATCCAGGGTGATATTTATGAGGATTTTATTCAAACCGATGCTGCAATTAATCCTGGCAATAGTGGAGGAGCTCTATTGAATTCATCGGGGGATTTGATTGGGATCAATACGGCTATTTATTCCAATGGATATTTTGATCGAGGCAATAAAGGTGTTGGTTTTGCGATTCCATCCAATATGGTGAAAAAAGTAATGTCTGACTTGATAGCATACGGTGAAGTTGTTCGATCGTATATCGGCGTGCAAATCCAGCCAATCAATGATACGGCTGCAAAAGCATTAGATTTAAAAACAAGAAGCGGAGCTCTTGTTGCAAATGTGATTGAGGATGGGCCAGCAGATAAGGCTGGAATTGAAACTGGGGATGTGATTGTTGAGTTTGATGGAATGATGATAAAAAGTGTTGATCATTTAAGAAATAATGTATCTGTATCAAAACCGAATAACTTTTATAATCTAGGCGTCATTCGTGATGGAAGAAAAAAATCTTTCAAAGTCAAACTTGAGAAAATGCCTAACGATGATAAACTTGCACTAAATGTTCAAACTGAAAATTCTAATGAACTTGGTATTGAAGTAAGCAACTTAAATCGTCTTAACCGTCAAGAGTTTGGTATTAGCAGTCAAGATGCGGGTATTGTTGTTACTCGAGTATTAAGTGATAGTCCTTCTGCTGAAGCTGGAATTCAAGCTGGGGATTTGATCACTAGGGTTGGTTCAAGGCGGTGTAGAACTATTAAGGAGTTTGATGCTCTTGTAAAGAATACAAAGCGCAGGGGGATGTTAATGCTTCATATTAAAAGAGATGGAAATGCTCAGTATGTAACCCTTGACCTTAAAAAATAACTATATTTTTCTTTAAATACCCTATCATTTCAAAATCTTTTCCTCTTTGTTGTCCTAGGTGAAAAGCCTAATTTTTACCTCTACATAAGCATAAAAAATAATTAAATGATTAAGCGCGTCAAATCCAAGGTAGACTTTATTAAGATCGAGCACAAAATACTCGATTTTTGGAATACAAATTCGACTTTTGAAAAAAGAAGAAAATTAAACTCAAATAACAAAAAATGGTCCTTTATCGATGGGCCAATCACGGCAAATAATCCGATGGGCGTTCATCATGCATGGGGAAGAACTTTAAAGGACCTATATAACAGATATAAATCAATGAATGGATTTGATTTAAGATATCAACAAGGGTTTGATTGCCAAGGGCTATGGGTAGAGGTTGAGGTTGAGAAGGAATTAGGGTTTAAATCAAAAAAAGACATTGAAGAGTATGGTATCGAGAAATTTGTAAAAATGTGTAAGGACAGAGTAGAGAAATATTCTAAAATTCAAACAGATCAATCTAAGCGCTTAGGTTATTGGATGGATTGGGATAATTCATACTTCACTATGTCAGATGAGAATAATTATACAATTTGGTCTTTTTTAAAAAAATTATTTGAGGATGGCAAAATATATAGAGGCTCTGATGTAGTTCCTTGGTCTGGAAGGTCAGGAACATCCTATTCACAAATGGAGATTATTGAAGGTAGAAAGCTGGTTTCACACAAATCAGTTTTTGTCCGATTTCCGCTCAAAGATAGAAAAAATGAATTTTTACTTATTTGGACTACTACCCCCTGGACGCTCACTTCAAATGTAATTGCAGGTGTAAATGGCAACTTGGAATATGTGAAGATCAAAACATCTGATGGTTCAATTTATTATCTTGCTGATGAAAATTTAAATTTCAAGCGACTCGATAAGCAATTTAAAGAGAAAAAACAGTGGATAGATGGTCTGCCAAAGCTTAAAACAATTTCTCAAATTTTCAAGGAAAGAGGTGGATTTGAAATTATTGGGAAAATACCTGGGAAGGAAATGGTGGGTTGGGCTTACGAAGGACCATTTGATAATTTAGATGCCCAATCTGAATTGGGAGGATACCCTATAAGAAATGATCTATTAGCTGAGAAAGGGCAATGTGGAATTTTACAACACCAAGTTGTGGATCCAGGTAAAGATAATATGGGTAATGATATCGTAGTGAGCGGTGAGGGAACGGGCATTGTTCATATGGCGCCAGGCTGTGGTGATATTGATCATAAAGTAGGAAAAAAATTAAATATGGTTAGTATTGCACCCCTTGATGAAGAATCAAGATTTACCCAGAAATTTGGTTGGCTTAGCGGTAAAAGGGCAACTGACCCAAAAGTAATTGATGAAATTATCAACTACTTAAAAGAAAATAAATTTTTAGTCTACGTAGAGGACTATCCCCATATTTACCCGCACTGTTGGAGGTCGGGCGATGAATTAGTATTTAGACTTGTAGATGAATGGTATATAAATATGGATTGGAGAGACGAAATTATAAATATTGTTGATGATATTAATTGGATTCCTGATTGGGGCTCTGATAGAGAGAAAGAGTGGCTGAATGGAATGGGTGACTGGATGATTTCAAAAAAACGATTTTGGGGACTCGCGTTACCAATTTGGGAGTTTGAGGATGATTCGTTTTATGTTGTTGGGTCAAAAGAAGAATTAAAGCAATTAGCTGTTGAAGGCTGGAAAGAGTTCGAGGGAAATAGTCCTCATCGCCCTTGGATTGATAAGGTAAAAATTAAACACCCAAAATCTGGTTTAATTGGTAAGCGCATTGAAGATGTTGGAAATCCATGGCTAGATGCTGGTATTGTTCCTTTCTCTACACTGAAATATAATCAAGATAAAAACTATTGGAAAAAGTGGTTTCCAGCTGATTTTATCGTTGAGTCCTTTCCAGGTCAATTTAGAAATTGGTTTTATTCACTACTTGCTATGTCTGCAAAATTGGAGAAAAAAACGCCGTTTAAAAATTTACTTGGTCATGCCTTGGTTAAAGCTGAAGATGGTAGGGATATGCATAAATCCTGGGGGAATGCTATTTGGTTTGATGAGGCAGCTGAAAAAATGGGCGTCGATGTGATGAGATGGATTTATGCATCGCAAAATCCTGAGCAGAATTTATTATTTGGTTATGAGCATGGAAATGAAATTAGAAAAAAAATGATTCAGCTTTGGAATTCATATTCATTTTTTGCTACTTACGCGTCAGTTGATGGTTTTGACCCAAATAAATCTAAATTTGATGTCTCTGAACTTACCGTAATGGATAAATGGATATTATCAAAACTCAATCTATTCATTGCAGATTCTAGGGAGTCATTGGATAGTTATCGAGCAGATAAGTTAATGCGTAAGTTTGATAATTTTTTGGATGATCTTTCAAATTGGTATATTCGAAGAAATCGAAGACGGTTTTGGAAAACTGAAGATGATAATGATAAGCTCACAGCTTATTATGTGCTCTATAGCGTTTTGGTAGACACCATAAAAATTATGGCACCAATCCTACCATTTATTTGTGAAGAAATATATCAGAATTTAGTAGTGGGAATAATTAAAAAAGCTCCTGAGAGCGTACATTTATGTGATTACCCTAAGGAGGATAAGGCTCAGATAAATTTAGAACTTATGGAGAAAGTTGACGCACTTAGAAAAGTTGTAGAGCTGGGAAGATCTGCTAGAAATAAGTCTAATTTAAGAATTAGGCAGCCTTTAAGTGATTTAAAGTTCAGCATTGAGGAGGATTTGATAGCAGAATTTATTTTATCTGAAAAAAATGTTGTTATGGATGAATTAAATATAAAAGCAATTGATAGGGCTAAATCTGAATCAGAATTAATCCGCTATAAAATCAAACCAAACCTACCTATTTTAGGTCAGAAATACGGAAAAGAGCTTAAAAAAATTGTTTCAGAGTTAACTAAAAATAAAGATCAAAAAATTCTTGAAGAAATTAGAAAGAATAAAAAATACCAAATAGATAATAAGATATTTATTCTTAGAGAAGATTTACTTTTTGAACAAGAATCAAAGGAAGGGTGGACCTGCGCTGGGGACGATACTATAGCAGTAGGTCTTAGCACAAATTTAAGCGATAGTTTAATAAAAGAAGGTATTATTAGAGATATAATTAGACATGTGCAAACTATGCGAAAAGATGCTAATTTTGCCGTCGAAGACCGTATAAAAATTTATATAAAGGCAGATGGCTTAGTTGGTGAGTCTATTAATGAGTATAAAGAGTTATTTATGAATGAAATTTTAGCTGTTGAAATTATTGAATTAACTAGTGAGGGTGAATTCTCTGGTTCTTTTAAAATGAACGACCAGGTTTTCAATGTTGGTTTAGAAAGAGTAAAAATCGAAAGGAAATAAATTTGGCTAATAAATATTCTAAGGCAAAGCTAGAAAAGTTTAAAAAAGCTATTACAATAAAAATGGGCTCTGTTTCTGAGGATATTGAAACAATAAAAGAAGGCATTGGTACGGCTTCGAATAAGCAGGGTGGAGTAACCCCAGATTCAATTTTTAGTGTTCATATGGCAGATGCAGGTACTGATTCGCATGAACAAGAAAAAAGCTTTATGCTGATGAATCGCGAAAGTGATTATTTTAAAAAATTAAAGGTAGCCCTTGAAAGAATTGAAAAAGGAACATTTGGGGTATGCAAGGTTTGCGATGCCCTAATCCCAGAGGAGCGCATGATTGAGGTTCCAAATGCAACAAAATGCGTACAGTGTAAAGAAAATGAAAAGCTTGGTTTGAAATGAAAGTTTTGTTTGTAAGCGCCATTTTGGTACTTGCAGACCAAATCTCAAAGACTATTGTGGTCAAGACAATGTCTTTGTATGAATCCATCCCGGTGATTCAAAATTTTTTTCATTTTACCTATATCACAAATGATGGAATGGCATTTGGAATTAATTTTCCTTTTGGGTATTATATTTTTACAAGCGTATCTATATTATTAACACTTTTTTTATTTTGGTATCTTTGGTCAGTTCGTACACATTCGATAGTTATCCGCCTTGGAATTAGCTTTATTATTGCTGGAGCTATTGGAAATTTAATTGATCGTATTTTCTTAGGAGCGGTAATTGATTTCCTCGACTTTATGATTGGAAACTTTCATTGGTATGTATTTAATCTAGCTGATTCATATGTTACAGTTGGCATGGTATTGGTATTGATAGATAGTATTATCCTAGAGAAAAAACGTGAAAGTGCACATTCTTGAGCGCAGTTACTATTCTAGCAAAAAATGGCGCCAATAAAAGACTTGATAAATTTTTATCAGAGTATTTAAAAGAATCAAGTAGAACGATAGTCAAAAAAATGATATCCGATGGAATGGTTTATGTTGATGGGGAAAAAGCTAAACCTAGCTTAATTCTCAAAGGTACAGAAAAAATATCGTATACTATTTTAGATAGAGAAAAAAAACTTAAAAACATTGAGCCTGAAGATATTGATTTAGAAATACTTTTTGAAGATGATGCTATTATTGCAATCAATAAGTCTGCGGGAATTACAGTTCACCCGGGAGCCGGCCAAAGAAACGGGACCTTAGTTAACGGATTAGTGTCTCATTTTAAGAAACTATCAAATCTAAATGGTGATTTAAGACCAGGCATTGTCCATAGGTTAGATAAAGACACTTCCGGGGTAATCATAATTGCAAAAAGTAACGATGTCCACTCAAATCTATCAGAGCAGTTTGAAAAGAGAAGCGTGAGTAAAGAATATTTTGCAATCGTGTGGGGAAAATATGAAAGCGATGAAGGCGAAATTCACTCTTCAATTGCTCGAAGCAAAAAAGATCCAACATCCTATATTGTTGACCCTAATGGAAAAGAGGCTTTCACAGGCTACACTTCAAAACCGCTGGGTATATACAATAGTGAAGTTATTTTTAAGCCAAAAACAGGAAGAACTCATCAAATAAGAGTGCACACCTCAAGCTTAGGTAACCCAATTTTTGGTGATGAGAAATATGGTGGAGGAATAAACAAATCAAAAGGCTTTATTCCTGAGGTATCAAAAAAACTAAACGCTTCAATGAATCAACTCGGTAGGCATGCCTTACATGCAAGAAAAATTATATTTAATCATCCGATCAATAAAAAATCCATAGCTATTTCTGCAAAAATACCAAATGAAATAAATGAATTAAGAACTCAAATAACTAATTTAAATGCTTAAAAATAGATCAATTTTTGTTTCATTTATAAACTATCTTGAAAAAGAAAAAAATTTCTCTGTGCATACAATCAAAGCCTATAGAAATGATATTGAAAATTTTTTACTTTTCTTATCAACCAAAAATCTAAAAATAAAAAATATATCAAAAATTGATATAAGAGACTTTTTAGCAAGTCAATACGAAAAAGGTTTTTCTAAAAAAACTGTTGCAAGAAGGCTTGCAAGCATCAAGTCTTTATTTAGGTATTTAATCAATATTGATTATTTAAGTAATAACCCTGCATTATTTTTAGAATCTCCAAAGATCCCAAAGAAGCTTCCGAATTTTATAGATGAAAAAATTATAGATGACTTAATGAATCAACCTGATCAAAATACTAAAAAAGGTTTGAGGGATAAGGCAATAATGGAACTATTTTATTCAACAGGAATGAGGCTTAGTGAATTAATTAATTTAAATATTAATTCTTTAGATGCAAAAAATCATCTTATTAAAGTATTTGGAAAAGGGAGCAAAGAACGTTTGATTCCATTTGGAAAAAGAGCGAAATTTTCTATTGAAAATTATTTAAAAATTAGAGGCTTGTCATTAAATAGTAGATTAAACGAGATACCTTTATTTGTTAATAAAAATGAAAAGCGCGTTAGCGAAAGAACTGTTCAAAGAAGAATTGGAAATTATATAAAAATGATCGCAGAAGGAAAAAGTCTAGGTCCTCATATTTTAAGGCATTCTTTTGCCACGCATCTTGTGGATAGGGGAGCTGATATAAGGGCGGTAGGTGACCTACTTGGTCACGCTAGCCTTTCTTCAACGCAAATATACACACATGTAAAACCTGAAAAAATGAAAGAAGTTTATAAGCAATCTCACCCCCATGGGGCAAAATAGGAAATAAAATGATTACAACTGGAAAAGAATTGCAGCTTGAAAGTTTAGGCTTAAATCAAATCAATGAAGTACATCGAAATTTGACAGTTGAAAGCTTAATTGAAGAAACGGTAAAAAATGGTGAAGGGATTATTGGTCCCCGAGGAGTAAGTATAGTAGATACAGGAAAGTTTACCGGTCGCTCTCCAAAAGATAAATATATCGTTGATGAAGCTAGCTCTTCTGATAAGATATGGTGGGGTTCTGTAAATAAAAAAATTGATGAATCGATTTTTGATGAATTGTACGAAAGTGTAACTGATTATTACAATTCAGATAGCTCTAAAACCTATCTTTTTGATGGTTTTGCAGGGTTTGACCCAACTTATAGTATTAATGTTAGAATCATTGCAAAAAAAGCATGGCAGGCTCATTTTGTTAATAACATGTTTATTAGACCTGAAATGAATCAATTAAAGGATTTTATTCCCGATTTCACCATTATTAATGCATCTAATGTTCAAAATAAGTCGTTTGAAAAACATGGTATGAATTCTGAAACCTTTATTATGTTTCATTTAGGCAGAAAAGTTGCAATTATTGGCGGAACTGAATATGCAGGAGAAATGAAAAAAGGTATTTTTTCACTTTTGCATTATGTGCTTCCACAAAAAGGTGTATTGTCTATGCATTGCTCTGCTAATGTTGATGAAGATGGTTTAAATCCAGCTATCTTTTTTGGGCTAAGCGGGACTGGAAAAACAACCCTATCCACTGACCCCAAAAGACCGCTTATAGGCGATGATGAACATGGGTGGTCCGATGACGGAGTTTTCAATTTTGAAGGGGGTTGTTATGCAAAAACAATTAATCTAAACCCTGAAGATGAGCCAGATATTTACAATGCAATACGACATGGAGCTCTGCTTGAAAATGTTGTATATGACCCACATACAAGGATTGTTGACTATAGTGACAACTCAAAGACAGAAAACACGAGAGTTTCTTATCCGTTAAATTTTATTGAGAATTCAGTTTACGCTAAGGGCAAACCTGCATTGAGCGCGCACCCTAAGACAATAATATTTTTAACTTGCGATGCGTATGGTGTTATTCCTCCAGTTTCTAAACTTACACCAGAGCAGGCAATGTACCATTTCATCAGTGGATACACGGCAAAAGTTGCTGGCACTGAAAGAGGTATTACAGAGCCAACTGCTACTTTTTCACCTTGCTTTGGAGGTCCATTTCTAACTTTACATCCGTTAAAATATGCAGAATTATTGCGAGAAAAAATGAACCATCACAATGTTCCTGCGTATCTTGTTAATACAGGGTGGGTAGGGGCGAGTGCACAGTCTGGCGCTAAACGTATTTCATTGCCCATAACTAGAAAAATTATCTATGCGATTTTAGATGGCAGCATCAACGATGCAGATTATGAGATAGACCCTTACTTTGGAGTTCAAATCCCAATCAATTTAAAAGATATAGATACTGAAATTTT
>Ga0208261_1000376_pt1 | contig 18078 bp, 12 predicted proteins | sample Knorr_S7_td_DCM__FD_185595 | JGI IMG/M metagenome (GOLD analysis project Ga0208261, IMG submission 185595) | Marine microbial communities from Southern Atlantic Ocean transect - Knorr_S7_td_DCM_ad_131m_LV_B (SPAdes) (version 3) | ecosystem: Environmental > Aquatic > Marine > Oceanic | place...
TATGAATCTCTGGATCAATACAACCCCAAATGAGCTTAAATCATTATTAAATAGAACAAATATTTTGTTAATCAATGAAAGTGAAATCATCGAGCTGACTAAATCGAATGAATTAAAAAAAGCTGCACACATGGTAATGTCAATGGGGCCAGAAAAAATAATTGTTAAACAAGGTAGTAAAGGTGCCCGGTGTTTTTCTATAGACGATGAACTATCTGTTGGTGTTTATCCCATATCAAAAGTAGTTGACCCTACCGGGGCTGGGGATGTTTTTGGTGGTGGTTTTGTATCGGGTTTAGCTGAAGGACTATCTTTATATGATTCAATGCGCAGAGGTACGGCGCTGGCTTCATTTTGCATTGAGGATTTTGGAGTAACTAGGTTACTTGATATATCACATGATGAGCTAGACCACAGAATTAACTCTATAGAATAGTTGCTATAGATACCTTGTTCAACTGTAATGATTCAAATTAAGTTTTGGAATAATATTTTTTAGAAAAGAGGTTTTTTATGATCGAATGGTTAAGGTCTAATTATATTAATCTATCAATTACTGTTATAGGTTTTTTCATTATTGCTTGTTCAAGCCAGGAATATACCACAGCCAAATTAGCGGTTCAGCAATCAGATTGGGCGAAAGCTGAGGAGTGGTTACCTAAGGCGATGGCGGTTGAGCCTGATAACCCTGAGATTCCAATTGTATATGCTATTGAGGTGCACGCACGAAAGGGAGATTGGGGGAAAATGCAGGAAATGTTGCAAAAGGCAATGTCCTTAGACCCAAATAAAAAAGTGGAGATCAGGGCTGTGTTTCTTCCTGTATCAGAACAGGTAGATAATTACACACAATACTATTGGGCAGAACAGTTCAATGCTGGTGTTGAAAAATTTAAAAAAATTCAAGAGGATCCAGATAATAAAAAGAAACATTTAAATGATGCGATAAAAAACTTTACTGATGCATCAGTAATTAATCCCACAGATGCTCAAACTTATACAACACTCTCAAAGTGTTATTTAGATTTAGGTGATAAAGAAAATGCTATTAAGTTTATTAAGACTGCCGTTGAAAAAAACCCTGATAATTTTGATGCTAATTTTACAGCAGGGCAAGTTATGCTCCGTTGCGATCTAAGTAGTGAAGAGGTACTTCCTTACTATCAAAAAGCAGTTCAGATAGAGCCATCTAATAGTAGCGCATTGAGAGAATTAGCATCAATGTACTACGATATTGATCAAAAAGAAAAATCCATTCAAGTTTTTCAAGACGCAATTCAAAATGAGGAAGATAAAATTGTCAAAGCAGACCTCTATTTCAATCTTGGTGTAATCCACAATCAAATGAAAAATTATGAGGAAGCTGAAAAGGCATTTGATGAAGCATATTATTTAAATGAGGAGGATTTTGAGGCAGCGCTTGGTATGGCAAGTGCCTATGAGGGTCTTGGAGATAAGTATTTTAATGGTACGGATGGTTTTACTAAAGACTTAGATAAAGCAGTACGTTGGTATAGGAAAGCTGAAAAAAAGATCAAGGATGTGAAGAGTATTGACTTTGAAAATGCTGCACAATATCAGCGCCAGCTAGAACTAATTCGCTACAAGAGAGATATTGCTGAAGAGAATTAGCTTTTATTCTAGCCTAGTTTTTGTCTTTTATTAAAATATTCGCTCAGGCCTTTATCAAGGCTGTCATCTGTAAATAACGGAACATAATCGATCAGATTTAATCTGCATTCACTTCTGTAGTAATCTTGTAATCCTTTTATTAGGTTTTTATATTCATTTTTTACATGCCACGGATCTGTTGTTATTTCCTCACCAGACTCCATATCTACAAATTTTGTTCTAGTATTAAAATCAAACTCTAATTCATTGCGATCAAGGATGTGAAATAAGATCACTTCCTGTTTGCCATGCCTAAAATGTTTCAAACCATTCATGATATTCTCTGGGTCATCAAAAAGATCAGATATAATTATTACCAAACCTCTTTTTTTAATTCTCTCGGCCATTTCATGGAGTACTGGTTCGATCCTTGTATCTTCTCCTGGAGAATCTATGTCTAATGTATTTAACAAAGTATTCAAATGACTAGGGATAGATTTTGGAGGAATAAATGATCGAATATTCTCATCAAAGAGTACAACTCCAGCCGCATCCTGCTGACGAATCATTAAATAGGAAAGTGCTGCTAGAAGATAACTGCCGTATTCTAATTTAGATACACCACCACTTGTGTAGGCCATAGATTTACTAGTATCCAAAATTAGATGCGCCCTGAGGTTTGTTTCCTCTTCATAGCGTTTTACATAGAGTCTGTTCGTTTTACCATATAACTTCCAATCAATATGGCGAATCTCATCTCCCGGCTCGTAGCTTCTGTGTTCAGCAAATTCAACACTAAATCCGTGATATGGACTTCGGTGCTGACCTATGATATATCCCTCAACAACCATTTTCGCTCTCATGGATATAGAGTCAAGCGTTGCCACCATTTCAGGCTGCAGATATTTTTTCTTATCTGCTATTTGTGAAATATCAGTCCTCTAAGTTTTGTATTAGCTGATTGACAATATCATCAACTTTTATTCCCTCTGCCTCTGCGTTAAAATTAGGGAGAATTCTATGGCGTAAGATTTCTGGAGCGAGTGATTGTATATCTTCTATGCTTGGTGTTGGTCTTCCATCCAATAAAGCTTTTGCTTTTGCACCTAGGACGAGATACTGTGAAGCTCTTGGTCCGGCACCCCATTCAACCCATTTTTTTACATACTCACTTCCTGTATTCTCATTTGGCCTTGTTGAGGCAGCTAATTTGACTGCATAATTAACCACATTATCTGATATAGGGACTCTAAAAACTAAATCCTGAAAACCAATGATTGACTCTTTTGAAAAGACTTTATTAACAGTGTGTTTTTTGCCTACAGTTGTTTCATTGACAATCGAAACTTCTTCATCAATGGAAGGGTAATTGATATTTAGGTGGAACATGAATCGATCTAATTGAGCTTCTGGAAGAGGGTATGTCCCTTCTTGTTCTATTGGGTTCTGAGTAGCTAAAACAAAAAAAGGTTCATCAATATCGTAGGTATGTCCTCCCGCTGTTACGCGATGCTCTTGCATTGCCTCTAAAAGAGCAGCCTGTGTTTTTGGTGGCGTTCTATTGATTTCATCTGCTAGAACTATGTTTGCAAAAATCGGTCCCTTATAAAATCTAAATGCCCTTTTTTCTGTTTCAGGGTCAATATCGATTAATTCTGTACCGGTAATATCACTGGGCATTAGATCCGGTGTAAACTGTATTCTCTTAAAACTAAGGTCACAGATCTCGGCCATTGATTTTATTAAAAGTGTTTTTGCTAACCCTGGGACTCCAACAAGTAGCGTATGGCCTTTTGTTAAAAGAGCAATAAGCATAAAGTCTAGGATCTCTTTTTGACCTATTACTATTTTTCCTATTTCAGAGAAAAAGTTTTCTTTTGCTTCAACAAGTTGCTCAAGTTTTTGCGTGTCATTTTTGTTTTTGGACATGATTTATCTTTTTTCCCCCAAATTATTGCGGGCAGAAACTTACTTTGATAAGTTAATTTCGAAAAGTGAAATACTAATAATTATAATGTTTAATATATAGCAAATGAAAACACATAAAACATCGCTCGTTGGAAAATCATTAGATGATTTTTTAGATATTTGTGATATTCACAATGTAGATAGTTATAGAGCAGAACAGATATTTAATTGGATATATAAAAATAAAACTAATGATTTTGAATCTTTTAAGAATATTCCAAAAAGTTTTCTTAATCTTTTAAAAGAGCAGCATACAATTCATCCATTAATTTTTGTTCGATCAACAAAATCAGATTCTAGATTAACAAATAAATTTTTATTTAAAACTCAAAGTGGAGCGCTCATTGAATCTGTTCTTATGAATGAAGGATCAAGAACCACACTATGTTTATCTACTCAAGTAGGATGTGCGCTAGACTGTAAATTCTGCGCAACTGCAAAAATGGGCTTTATAGATAATCTAGATTCAGGTGAAATTGTAGATCAATTTCTATTGATTAGTAAAATGCTCTCAAAGCCAATAACGAATGTTGTTTTTATGGGCATGGGGGAACCGTTTTTAAATTATTCCAATGTCATTAAATCCGCAAAACTGTTACATGACCCAAATGGTATAAATCTTGGATATAAACGAATTACCATATCTACAGCTGGGATAGTTAAGAGAATTGAACAATTTACTAAAGAGCGTCAAAAATTTAAACTAGCTATCAGTCTCAATGGCACGACAAGCGACCAAAGGCTCAAGATCATGCCTATCACCAAAAGTAATTCTCTAGAAAGTCTGTTAGGAGCATCTAAGAAGTATTCAGAAGTGATAAATACATGGTTAACGTTTGAATATGTATTAATTAAGGATTGTAACGATGACCCAAGTGATGCAGATAGATTAATAAAAATTTTAAAAGGTATAAATAAATGTAAGCTTAATTTGATTCCTTATAATGAGACGGATGGTATTTATCAAAGACCAGATGAAAAACAAATAAAACTCTTTATGAAAAAATTAAAGAATGCTCCTTTTCCTGTAACAGTAAGATGGAGCAAAGGCACAGATATTGATGCTGGATGCGGACAATTAGCGATCAGTGAAAACCTAATGAGTGCCTAAATTGATATTTAAAAAAGATCTCAAGGATAAACTTAAGTTTAATGGCGATACAGGTATCATTCTTGGCTCTGGTCTTAGCCCGATATCTGATTCTTTGCATGATAAAAGATCAGTGCATTATAATGATATTAAAGATTTTCCTATTTCTACTGTAAGCGGACATAATAGTGATTTTGTTTCAGGATACTATAAAAATAATCAAATGTTATTAGCTAGGGGTAGATTCCATTTTTATGAAGGTTATGACTTAGAAACAATTGTAAAGCCAATAATAATTTTTAATGAATTAGGTATTAAAAATATTATTATAACCAATTCATCTGGGAGCATGAAAATTAAAAACCCTCCAGGGAGTTTAATGATTATTGATGGGCACTATGACTGTACATTTAGGTCAGACAGCTCAATGCCTTTATTAAAAAGTGGTCAAAAATATTATAATAATAAAATGATCAAAGTCGCCAATAAGATTGCTAACCTTCATAATTTAAAATTATTAAAGGGCAAATATTGTTGGACGATGGGGCCAGCATATGAAACTCCTGCAGAAATACATTTTCTAAAAAATCTTGGTGGTGATGTAGTTGGTATGAGTACCGTACCTGAGGTTGAATATGCAAAAAAATTGGATATGAATATTCTTGTTATTTCTGCTTTAACAAACTTTGCTGCTGGCATAGAAAACACTATATTAACTCATGAAGATGTTTTGACTAATGCAAAAAAAATAGCAAAGGATTTTTCAATACTATTACTAGAAACAATAAACAGCTTAAATAAAAAATGAAAATAAATATAAAAAAAGAGATACAGAAAATAAGTGAACATATTTATAGCTATAGAAGAGATTTTCATCAATACCCTGAGCTAAGTTTTCAAGAATATCGCACTGCAGAAACAATATCAAAGCATTTAGAAAGTTTTGGGATCGAGCATAGAAAAGGGGTAGGGAAAACAGGTGTCGTTGGAGAAATAGTTTTTGGAGATGGCCCAACAATTGCACTAAGAGCGGATATGGATGCGCTTCCAATACAAGAGGTTGGCGATCTTAAATACAAATCAAAAAATGAAGGCGTTATGCATGCATGTGGTCATGATGGTCATATGGCAATATTACTTGGTGCTGCAAATGCACTATCAAAAAATCAAAAATTAAAAAAAGGAAAAGTTAGATTTATTTTTCAACCAGCAGAGGAAGGTGCTGGCGGTGCTAGATATATGATTAAAGATGGTTGTCTTGATCAGGTAGATGAAATTTATGGTCTCCATCTATGGAATTATCAACCTGTGGGTGAGATAGGCGTAAAGAATGGACCCATTATGGCTGCTGCGGATATGTTTGATATAATTATAAAAGGTAAAGGTGGCCATGGTGCAACGCCCCAGGGGACAGTCGATGCAATAGTAGTTGCCAGCAATTTGATCACAATGTTGCAAACGATTGTTAGCAGAAATACTAACCCGTTGGATAATACTGTGGTGACGATCGGAGAAATAAACGGAGGGCAAAATTTTAATGTTATTGCAGATGAGGTAAGATTAACAGGTACAACTAGGGCTTATACAGAAAACAATCGGAATATGATAAAAAAGAGAATGCAAAATATAATCGATGGTGTTTCTAAGTCATTCGGAGCAGAAATAGTTCTTAAATATAAAGAAGGCTATCCACCAACAGTAAACCATGAGGATCCTACAAAACTTGTTTTGGAGGCCTCATCTATGGTTGTTGGAAAGGGAGCGGGCTATCCATATCTATCAATGGGAGGTGAGGATTTCTCATATTATTTACAAAAAGTACCAGGATGTTTTTTCTTTATTGGTTCGGCTCCTGATAAAAATAATATTTTATCAACGCCTCATCATTGTTCTCACTTCGATATTGATGAGCGTTCATTATTAATTGGAGCATCTGTTTACGTAAATCTTATTGATAACATTCTAAGCTAGAAATGTATATTGTCATTTTTGGGATTTTTCCAATCATGGTTAGTTCTCAGGTGCTAGTTACTGATCTAATTGACGCTGTAAATAGTGAAGGAAAACTGATCAAGTACATAGAAGAAGAATCTGTTCCATACACAGGGAAGGTATATCACTATTATAATAATGGTACTAAAGAGCTACAAGGGAACTATGTCAGAGGATTTAAACATGGAAAGTGGACATGGTGGCATACAAATGGTAAAAGACACAAAGTCGGTTTTTACACACATTCTGTTGAAGATAGTCTATGGCAGTGGTGGTTTTCCAAGGGGCAATTGAAAACAAGAGGTAAGTATAATAAAGGGAAAAAAGAGGGAAGATGGAGTGAGTGGTACGATAATGAAAAATTAATGTATTCCTACACATATAAAAATGATATGCTGAATGGTAAGTGTATAGATAGATACAAAAATGGAAAAAAAAAGTCTGAGATATTATACCGCGATGGTGTTAAAAGTGGGGTGGATAGATTTTGGACAAAAGAAGGGGTACCTGTCTATGATTTTAGATGGAAAGAAGGAGTAAAAGATGGTACCCAAACTGAATGGAGTGGCAAGGGTTTAATTATATATAAACATAATTATTCAAATAATGTTTTACATGGAGATTTTGTAGAGTATTTCAAAGATGGACAAGAATCTTTAGTGGGGAATTATAAAGTAGGAACCAAGCATGGGAAATGGACTTGGAATTATCAAGATGGATTGGTTGCTTTAACAGGGGATTTCAAAAATGATATTCCAATTGGGACTTGGTATTGGATAAGAGCAAATAAATCGGAAATGGTTAATACGGACACACCTGATTTAGATTGGGTAAATAAGAGGATTAGGGAATGGGAAAAAATAAATAATCAGTAGCCTACAGCGGATGTTTCATTTCTACAATCACCACCGCCATACAGTCCATGATCGGTAATAATTATTCCATTTGCCACACCCATGTAATCCCCACCTCCGTATAGCTCAATTATATGTCCGCGGGACTCTAAGTTTTTGATAATGTCTTTGCTCAAACCATTAGGTTCTATGTAAATGGTGTTTTCCGGTAGCCACTGGTGATGAAATCTAGGTGCACATACCGCATCTTTGATATCCATATCATGTATAATTACGTTCAGAATACACTGTAGAACAGTTGTAATTATTTTTGAACCTCCAGGAGATCCGATTGTCATGATAGGGGCTCCATCATAAATTAAGATTGTTGGGGTCATTGAACTTAGAGGCCTTTTATTTGGCTCAATGGCATTTGCTTTATTGCCTACAAGACCCCAATGATTAGCTACCCCTGGTTTAATTGAAAAATCGTCCATTTCATTATTTAATAAAAACCCAGCACCTTCTACAACATGTTTATTCCCAAAATTTGTATTTAAGGTTGATGTAATTGATACTGCATTACCATATCTATCAACGACAGAGTAGTGAGTGGTTTCTGTGCCCTCTTTCTCTTCATAATCTCCAGGAAATACTTTTTTACTAGGGGTGAATTCATTCATTGAGATATCGGATACTCGTTTTTTTGCATAAGGTTTTGATAAAAACATATCTCTGGGGTTTTTCCAAAAATCAGGATCTCCAAGATGCTGTGCCCTATCAGCATAAGCACGCTTTGCGATTTCAGTTACTAGGTGTACATAATCCGATGAATTCCAACCGAGAGTATCGATCTCAAAATTTTCTAAGGCATTTAGCATATGGATAAGCAATAGCCCCCCCGAGCTTGGTGGCCCCATTGAAATAACTTCAATATCTCTAAATGACCCAATGACAGGTTCTCGATATACTGAGTTATAACTCTCAAGATCATATTCTGTGATGAGACCATTTCCTCTTTGCATTTCTTTTACAATTAGTTCAGCTGTATGACCCTTATAAAATCCATCAATTCCAAACTTCGCAATGCGTTTTAGTGTTTTAGCGAGATCTTTTTGAAGAAAACGATCACCTTGCTTCCAGGGCCTGTCATCTTTTCGAATGAAGATTTTTGACGCTGCTTTGTTTAATGCAAAATCATTTTTGTAAGAATTAAAAAGTAAAGCCTGTGAATGTGATAAGCTAAATCCTTTTTCTGCCAATCTAATTGCAGATGATAAAAGCTGTTGCAGGCGAATATTCCCTGATCCATGATCGGTCCAAATACTTAAAAGACCATGGACAGTTCCAGGTACTCCGCTCGAGGCTCTTGATTGAATTGACATTTTTGGAATCACAGTATTATTCTCATCCAGAAACATATCTTTTTTGGAAAGATAAGGAGCTTTTTCACGGTGGTCTTGGGTAAAAATTTTACCATCAGAGGTTGCTCCGATTACAAAACCTCCTCCGCCGATATTCCCATTTTCAGGCCTAGTTACAGCCAATGTAAAACCAACTGCCACTGCTGCATCTATAGCATTGCCACCCTTTTTAAGTATATCGATCCCCGCCTGGGATGCGTGCTCATTCAAGGATACAACCATACCATTTTCAGAAAAAACAGGGTCTGGTGAAGCTGCATTTAAGCAACTAATAATTATAATTATTAGAAATATGAGAATTTTATGGAATAAAGATTGAGTATGATTAAACAAGACTAGATTGTATTGTTTTTAGTATATCATCTATTGCCATACGGTCTTGTTTCTGAGTATCTCTATGGCGAAGTGTTACTGTATTGTCATCCATTGTTTGATGATCAACAGTAATCCCAAATGGAGTGCCAGCTTCATCTTGCCTGTAATAACGCTTACCAATTGAGCCTTGTTGATCAAAAAGAACATTAAAGTGTGGTCTAAGAATATCTACAATGTTTTTGGCTTTCTCTGGAAGCCCATCTTTCTTTACCAATGGACAGATGACAGCTTTAATAGGTGCAATTCTAGGGTGAAACTTCATGACTGTTCGGTTGTTATCAATATCCTCCCAATACGCATCAGATAAAACTGATAACATCATTCTATTCAGGCCGGCAGAGGTTTCAATGATATATGGGAGATACCGTTCATTGGCTACCTGATCAAAGTATTTTAAATTTTTCCCTGAGAATTCTTCATGTCTAGCCAAATCAAAATCTGTCCGATTATGAATTCCTTCAATTTCAGACCAACCAAAAGGAAAATTATATTCAATGTCCCAGGCTTCTTTTGCATAGTGAGCAAGTTCACCATCTCCGTGTTGGTGAAATCTTATATTATTTTTATCTATCCCAAGAGTATCAATATAAAAATTAAACCGTTTTTCTTTCCACTCAGACATAGATTCGTTATCACTACCAGGTTTTACAAAATACTGCATTTCCATTTGCTCAAATTCGCGAGTTCGAAAAATAAAATTCCTAGCAATAATCTCATTACGAAATGCTTTTCCAATCTGTGCTATCCCAAATGGGATTTTCATTCGCGTAGATCCTTGGACTAGTTGATAGTTGACATAAATCCCCTGTGCTGTTTCAGGTCTCAGATATGCTACTGATCCAGTATCTTCTACCGGACCGACTTGTGTTTTAAACATCAAATTAAATTGTCTCGGTGATGTCATTTTCCCAGTTGTACCGCAATTAGGGCATTTCATTTTATCCCATTCTTCATTTTCAATATCATCTGATAATTCATCGGCCCGGTACCTTGCCTTACATTGTTTGCAATCAACAAGTGGGTCATGAAACTCTCCAACATGGCCTGATGCTTCCCATATCTTCGGGTGCATTAAAATACCACTATCAAGCCCAACAATATTTTCATGAATTTGGGTCATCTCTCTCCACCACCGATTTGCAATATTATTTTTTAGCTCAACACCAAGAGGGCCATAGTCATATACTGCTCCAAACCCACCATATATATCTGAGCTTTGGTAAACAAAACCTCTTTGTTTACAAAGAGAAACTATCTTTTCTATTCTTTTATTCATTTCTTTCTTTTTTTTCTCTTACGAGGTTTCTTCGGTGCAGCTCTTTTAATATTTATCAGCGATATAGCCTCTTCTAGAGTGATGGAGTTAGGGTCATTATCCGATTTCAGTGCAGCATTCACTTTCCCATCTGAGATATATGGTCCATATCTGCCTTCTTTCAGGATCAGGTCTTCACCAGTATCTGGATGTTTACCAAGGGTTTTAAGTTCACTGGGCCCCTTCTTAGATTTACTTAATATTTCAACTGCTTGTTCTATAGTAACATTTAATGGGGTTATATCTCCGATCAATCTGGCATTTGATTTTTCCATTTTAAGATATGGACCGTACCTACCATAGTCAGCAGTAACTGTCTCTTTAGTTTCTGGATGGATTCCAACAGTCCTTGGCAGAGAAAGTAGTTTAATTCCCAAATCTAAATCAACGGTATCGATATCTTTACCTTTTGGAATTGCCTTACGTTTTGTTGTTTCTCCAAGCTGGACATAATAACCATATGGTCCTTTTTTTAATAAAATATCTTCGCCTGTATCTGGATCTTTTCCTAAAGATTCATCTTTTCTTTGTTCTTTAAAAAGTGAATCAATGATATTGCTGGTTAGATCACCGATATATATTTCTTGAGGGATGGATCTTGAATCATCATCTTTTCTAAGGTAAGGTCCAAATCTTCCAATTCGCGCTTCAATACCATTGCTTTCCATAATGGGGAGGGGTATTGTGCATGCTTTTCCTATATCTACTTTTTCATCAAGCATTGATTCCAATCCCGGAAAATCTTTATCTCCAAAATAGAAATTTTTCATAAAAGGTAATGGGTCTAATTCTCCTCTTGAAATTGCATCTAGCTCATTTTCCATTTTTGCTGTGAACTCTTTATCTACTAATGCAGTAAAATGATTTTCCAACAGCTGTGTAATTGCCAAGCCAAGATATGTGGGAGACAGGTTGCTTTTGGTTTTATCTACATATCCTCTACGAACTATTGTATCAAGTATAGATGCAAATGTAGATGGCCTACCAATACCATTGGATTCCATTTCTTTAACCAACGATGCTTCAGTAAATCTCGCAGGCGGCTTTGTTTGGTGAGGAACTGATTCAATCCTCGAACAAGTAAGTTCTTGGCTCACAGATAATGGAGGAAGAATTTTTTCTTTGTTTGCTAGTTCTGCATCTGGGTTATCTCTACCTTCAACATAAATTTTCATATATCCTGGGAAAATAATTATTTGGCCAGTTGTTTTGAACTCAGTTTCTTGATTGGAAATCACCACGGATGTTTGTTCCAATTTTGCGGGCAACATCTGACTTGCAATTGTCCTTTGCCAGATTAATTCATACAATTTTGATGCTTCCTCGCCAAGCGTTGACTTTACTTCATCAACGCTTAAAAATATTTTGTGCGCCGGTCTAATTGCTTCATGTGCTTCCTGAGCATTTTTTACTTTCGTATCATATGCATTCGAAGTTTGTGGTAGATATTCATCTCCAAAGAGCTCAGAAATAATATTCCTTGATCCGTTTATAGCTTCTTCAGATAGGTTTGTTGAGTCCGTTCTCATATAAGTAATAAAACCATTTTCATAAAGCTGCTGGGCCACTCTCATTGTATTTTTTGCAGAAAATCGTAGTTTTCTTGCTGCTTCCTGCTGAAGAGTGCTAGTTGTAAAAGGGGGTTTTGGATTAGAGGTTCTTGGCTTTTTGTTTACACTAGAAACTATCCATGATCCTTTTTCAAGTTTTGAAGCGAGATTCTCAGCTTCCTTCTTGCTAAGAATTAAGGCATTGGGATTCGTTTGTTTACCAGTATCTGAGTCAAAATCATTACTTGAAATAATATTTTTATTGCCAACTTTATTCAAATTCGCTGCAAATGAAGTTTCTGATTGCTCATCATTTAAATTTGCTTTTAGATCATAGTATTCGGTTTTTAAATACTTTTGTCTTTTGCGATCTCTCTCAATTAAAATTTTCACACATGCTGATTGAACTCTTCCAGCTGATAGTGTAGTACTAACAAAGTTCATATTTTTTTGTAGCGTCGCCCATAATACGGGAGAAACTTTATACCCAACAAGGCGATCAATAATTCGTCTGGTTTTTTGAGCATTGACAAGATTATCATTCAGAGAATGACTATCTCTCATTCCTTGCTTAATTCCTGCTTTTGTAATCTCAGTAAATTCAACCCTCTCTACCTTCTCTTTAGGTATTTCACTAGCAAGGTGTGCTGCGATTGCCTCTCCTTCACGATCGGGGTCACTGGCAATATAAACTCGCTCTGCTGACTGACTCTTTTTCTTCAATTCTTTAATAAAATCTTTACGATTTGGTAGAACATCGAGTGTCATTTCGAAATCATTTTCAATATCTATTCCGAGTTTATTAGATGGTAGGTCTTTAACATGGCCTACACATGCAATAACCTCGTACTTGCTTTCGAGGTACTGTTCTATGGTTTTTGCTTTTGAGGGGGATTCTACAACAATTAAGGATTTTTGACTCATTTATGTAACTTATTTTTTATTTTTTAAAATACTGTTTAATGCTTCGCGCGTATAAAATGTAATAGAAAAAATTATAAAGTCAAACTTTTGAAATGCTCAAAAATGTTTTTTTGTTCAATTGTCTGTTGGGATCCATCATTTAAATTTTTTACTTGGACGGTTTTATCATTTTTTTCCTGTTCACCTATAATAATTGCTATATCAGCATTGCATTTATTTGCCTCTCTCATTTGAGCTTTCATACTCCTTCTCAATGTCTCAGTTAAAACCATAAAGTTCAAAGCTCTTAACTCTCTTGCAATTTTCTGAACTGAATTAAGTACATCTTGTTCAACGCAAACGATATAAATGGTCTGTATTTTTCTTCCACTATTTTCATTATTATTAGTTGCTAATAATATTCTTTCCATTCCTGCAGCAAAACCAACAGCTGGAGTATCTTTCCCTCCTAATGATCTAATAAGTCCATTATATCTACCGCCACCAAGTAAGGCATCTTGAGCACCAATATCATTCGATATTATTTCAAAAGTAGTTTGTGTGTAATAGTCTAAACCTCTTACTAATAATGGGTCTAAAGTGAAGGGAATGCTTACAGCATTTAAGTATTTCTGTAGATTTTCAAAGTGTTCTCGATCTTCATTTGTATAAAAATCTCCAATTATCGGGGCTGCTTTGAGTATGTTAATTTCTTCTTCGTTTTTTGTGTCGAGGATTCGAAGGGGGTTGTGCTTTAAACGTTCTCTGCTCACATCTGTTAGTTTATTCTTATGCGGTTCTAAAAATTTAATTAAAGCATTTTTATATTTATTTCGACAGTCATCTGAACCAATACTGGACAGTTTAAGTTCTAGATTATTTATTCCTGATTTTGATAGAATTTCCCAGGCTAGAATAATTACCTCAGCATCCTGCTCTGGATTATTACTTCCTATGGCTTCTACACCAAACTGATGGAACTGCCTTTGCCTACCCTTTTGAGGCCTTTCTCTTCTAAATGAAGGCCCCATATAATAGAGCCTTTGTAGTGGTGTCTGGCTACCTAGATTATGTTGGATAAATGATCTCACTACTGATGCAGTCATTTCTGGTCTTAATGCTATTGCTTTTTCATCTCTATCTAACCAAGAATACATTTCTTTTGATACAATATCCGTTCCTTCTCCAATTCCTCTATTAAATAACTTAGCTTGTTCAATTATCGGTGTTCTTATCTCCTTGTATCCAAAAAGCTTGGCACTATCGTGAATTGTTTTTTCGAGGTTTTGCCAGTTATGTGAAAACTCTGGGAGAATATCATGGGTTCCTTTTATTGTTTTGATTTTATCCATCTTTATCTCCAGTAATTGTATTGACTATATCTTTCGCTTGTTGCTCGTGCGTTTTAGGTACAAAAATTCTAATAACATTATCTACCAACTCAGAGCCACTAACGCTATAAGCAGAACTACTCCAGTTATTTTTCACGTAATGTGGAATACCTTTCTGGTTTAGTATTTCAACTATCATATCCGCGTATGTGGTTCCCATAAATGCTGGCAATGCTCTCCATGTCAGTTCTGGAATTGGTAGATCCACCGCACAGGCATCAATAAGGTTAACTTTACAATCCCCACATTCAGTTATGTTATCTAAATAATCAGCCTGACAGTCAGGGCATATCATATTTTAACTCTAAATAAATCACTATGATAATTTCCTACAGATAGTTGATAGAACAAATAGCATATTAAAATGGTGATTTAGAATACACTCCACCTTTTTTCTCAATTTTTAAATCTTTTAGTGATGGTGATTTTACATTAAGCCTTACATACACACCTTGTCCTATACCGCCTGGTGTCCAATTTAGAGATAATTCCCAACAGTGCAGGTCCCGATTTAGTGATACATTGTGGCTCACTAGATCTTTTTTTATCATATCAAATCGGGCTCGGTATGCAAGTTTCCAATATTTTGAAACTTGAATATTGGAGGATGTGTTAACCCAGAATGTCTTCGTTTTATTTAGAGGATTATATGCATTGTAGCTATAGCTAACGCTTAAGTTAGTGCTCCATAAATTGCCGCCTTTTAGTGTGTTCTTGATCGATTTTAATGGGTTTTGCAATCCAGGGCCTGCAAGGTCATTATTTACATTTGATGAATCAATATCATTTGATTTTTGTACATTACTGTCTTTCCAATGAGTCCCACTTAGTCTAAAACCTGTTGAAAGCCTTGCCGTTGTTAGCCTCGGTGACAAAAAACCATTTTCATTTACGCTATATTCATTTATCCTTGCCCCTGTTTCTTTATCAAAAGTATAAAAGTCATGTGTCATTGAAAGATCGAGATTAAGTTTCCCAAAAAGTTTGGATCTGATGGATGATCTTAAGTTTGCCAGGTTATATTTATCGGCTGCAAAATTATAACTACTGCTCATTCTCCAGCTAAATAAATCTATTTTTTTTTCTTCATCATTCACAATTGTTTTTGCTTGGAAAATATTATTTAAGGAAAAATTAACATTTTTTTGTTCACTTCTTGGGGTACTACCAGCCATGGTCCCAGAGAATCGATCATGTAAGATTTCGTTCCCATTGTAGGGGTCGGTTTTCATTTGAAAATATCCTAGGTCTTTACCAAAAAAAGGTTTAGAAAAATCAGGGGTCCATGAAAAACCAATTGATGGTGATGCTACATGTCTGATGACCTTAATCGGACCAATAGGGATAGCAAAAACACCATAAAGTTTTGTATTAGCGTTTAATGAGAAAGATCCGGTTGTTCTAGTGGCAAAATCTTTTACCTCCATATTCTGAAAGTTATTTGTTGAGTCATCCCATTGTTTATCAAATGTACGGTTAACCCATGAAGACCTTATCCTTACACTAGGATTAATATTTATATATTTAAATAGTTTTGTTGGAGCATTGATCGAGGCAGTGTGTGTCCATCCATTATCAATAAAAATAGTATCTAAGGCGTTTCCATTTTCATCTCGCTTCCAATCGAAATTATTAAGCGAATCAACAAAAACAGATTCGTAATATTTTCTGTCCTTGTTAGAAAAGTTAAAACCGTAATTCCAGGTAATATTGTTATACCATTTTTTTTGGTCATTTTTTGTGGGTATGAGGTTTCCCTGACCACGTCTAAATGAAATTTTTGGTAGTGTTCGATTAACAATATTTAATTGAGAACCTGCTTGCGTAGGTCTGATATAATAATTACTAGTATTATCTATTTTCTTATCAACTAAAAGGTCTTGATTGGAATATAGATTTAAACTTATTGAGTTTTTTGAACTAGGCCATCTTTTTGTGTAGGTCACATTCGAAATAGCCTTTTGATCCATGCGCTGAGCAATGTCGAGACCATATTTCCTATTATAATTACCATTGCTTGAATAAGTTGTATTGGCATTAAAAGTTTGATTATTTCTTAGCACTTGAGCATGATTCCATCGGAACATAAAATTGCTATTTCTATTCTCTTTGAGTGAAATTATATCTTCACTACCAGATAAGAATTGTTGATTTCTTATGTAAAAGCTTCCGTTGAATTTATACCTTACTCTGTATTGGTTTTTTATGTTCAAAACCGCTCCCTGCTGATCTCCAAAGCTGAGTGTGAATTTTGAGTCCCAATAATCGTTAGGCGCCCAATAGTAACCAAGTCCATCAATATATTGTCCTCGAGATCTGCTTTCCCCATATGCTGGCATAATCCAGCCTGAGTGTCTTTTTCCTCCTTGATGAGGGAAGATCGCTAGTGGTACTCCTACAATTGGGATTTCAGCAATTTTTAATATAATTGGTTTGGCAATCACAACATCATTCTGTACAATTTTCATTTTATTTGATTCAAAATGGAAGTGTGGCGTGTCTAGATCACATGTGGTAAAAACAGAATTTTTAATGTATATAATCTCATCGCTTTCATTTCTGATCTCAGATCCCTTGTAGTAGCCATCATCGGCCTTTGTTTTACCATAGATTATTTTTCCTCTTTTGGTATCTAAATTGTAGATCATTTCTTTACCCACCATTGGGTCTCGGCCTTTTTCCGTTATCTTTGGCTTAATGAATTTGTATGTTGAGTCTGATTCGCTTTTAGGGTAAGCGTAGAGCATTTTTGTTGGCCAATCCACATTTATATAGCCAGCCTCTAGATCAGTATTTTCATGATAGGCTTTTGCATTGCCTATTAGCTTTGTTTTTTCTGTTTTTATATTGTAATCAATTTTTTCTGCAGAATACTTCAGGGGTTGTCCTGTCTCATTAGTTAATGAGTCTGGAGTGTATTTGCCTTGAGATCCACCGTTAACAATAATGTTATTGATTTCTTTTTCTTTGAAGTTCATTATAATTGTATCCCCTGAGGTTACATTTTTACCTTTGTAGAGTGAATCTTCAAATAGATGATATACCGTAGTAGCCATCCCGCTTAACCTTAGCGAGTCCAATATACCATCATCAAAAAATCCTTCAAGACTTGTGCTGGTCATATCATCATTAAATTCTGATTTTAATTCAATTTGAGTTGTGTCATCTTTAGTTCTTTTATAGCCCTCAGTGATGGTAGATGCCTGGGCATTTTGGGGTATATAAATATTTTTTAATTTTTTCTGTTCATAGCGCATAATAATCTTTTTGCCATATAGTGCTCTTTTATCATCAATTATTTTTGGTTTAATCTCTAATTGTGTTTCTTCACTAGTATGGTTATAAGTTGCGAGACCACAGATAGCTGTTCGTAGAGAATCCTCAATGATCACATTTCCGATGGCATTATACGATACAGTATTTGACCCAGGCTTTTTAATGTATTCTATTCTGTCTGCTTTAATTTTTTGTTTGTTTTGGTATAGTTCAACCTGGCCAAGAGCAATTCCACTGTCTAACTCTGTGAAATATATTAAAGTGTCTGATTTTAGGTTATACTCGAGATCTACAACTTTGGGATTTCCAGTACTTTCTACTTTATTTTGTTTTGAATAAAATGTTATGCT
>Ga0208261_1000378_pt1 | contig 18057 bp, 20 predicted proteins | sample Knorr_S7_td_DCM__FD_185595 | JGI IMG/M metagenome (GOLD analysis project Ga0208261, IMG submission 185595) | Marine microbial communities from Southern Atlantic Ocean transect - Knorr_S7_td_DCM_ad_131m_LV_B (SPAdes) (version 3) | ecosystem: Environmental > Aquatic > Marine > Oceanic | place...
GCCCAAATTTACCTACTGGGAATCGCTTACACCTGAACCCTACTTGATTCAATGATTTCCCTTATCCTTTCGGAGATAGTATGGACTCTCACCATACCCATTGATCGTTTTCGGCAGTAGAACCGCTTATCCCTCACACCTTAAGGACACTTTATGCGTCCCCCCTTCTTATCAACCTCCAGCAGCATCACATCCAATGTGACTACCAACAACTGCACCTAATGGAATTGCCCACCAACGTCCTTCATCTCTTGATAGAACTGCACCAGCAGCCCCACCTAATAATCCACCAGCAATCTTACCATCAGTACAATCATTAGTATCCTCATAGACAGTTACATGTCTACGATAGTATGGTCTACGTGGATTATTTTCTCCCCAATCTCTACGATGTCTATTATGCCAACCAACATTAGGATTATCATCGTCACAAGAAACTTCTACAGTATCCTTCCACGACTTTACATATCCAGGACTATCCTCTGTTCCTGGAATATATTCCTCTCTATATTCTGTCTTGAAACAACTTCTTTGATTAGAATATCCTGGTTGAGAATCAGTGTAAACAGGACTCGCAACTGCTGAAACAGGAGTGAGTGCCAATAACGCTGCAAGTGCAATTTTCATTTTAAATTTGTATATAAAGCCATTATACACTAAAGTGATTCATTCACCTAGTAGTTTGTGCCAGTTCTCTGAGTGCCACCATCTTAGTAAAGAGGCCTTCCATGTTATAGAACAACTTAAAATTCTCTGTTGTCACGTAATGACCCATAATATCATTACCATCACAGTGCCATCCGTATGCTTGAACCTGTTCATCTATACCATCTATTCTCATTTTCTTACTGCCATCTAGGTAAGAATGGTATCGCTCGTCTAGGTTAATCATAGTTTTATGCTGGTGTGTGAGGATATTATAACATAGTTATATGATTTATCTATAAATTTAATATTGTCTTTATACTATTATAGTATAACTTAATACTTAATCACTTTGTTTCATAGTATCTTCAACATGATCTATCAAATTAGACACTTCATTTAAGCAATCAATTTTCATCATCATGTCAGAGATATGCTTACTAATATAAGGTTTTTCACTCCTTGCTGCGAAGGCTAATGCCTCTCTTAGTTTCTCTTGTGCTTCATTTAGAGCAGTTTCTACTTGTTCTGATAAGGCCATAATTAATTCTCCAATTTGTTGAGTTTTTCCTCTGCTTTGATTTTCTTTTTCATCATCTTAGCATAATATACATCTTGTTCGCTGTACCAATCAGGATGTTTCTTTGCTTGTTTAATGATCTTCTTTGCTGCTTTTTTGTCTGATAAGTTTGACATTATCCATTGCAATCTATACGTCTGGACTAGTATTTATACTTAATCAGATTGTATTGCTAACAAAGTTTCATAAGGAATCCATGCTGGTTCCTCATCTTTAAACTGTACTTGCACCTCAGTCACATGTCTTTGCAAATACCTAGAATAACTTTCTCTTACCATTTTAACAGGGCTGAGAGGATTGTTCATTTGTTCCATAGCATCTGTGTTATGTAGCATTGTTTTCATTAACTCCATATTCAATGATAATCTTTTTATAAGCATTACCTTTGCTATCGGTTACCTCATACTTTTCAATAGTACCACCAAGTAATGATGTTAGTGTTACTATCTCTTCTACAATCATTGCTTCATCCTGTATCATTTACTTTTCCTCTTTGGTACTTCCAATGTCCATGCAGATGATTCTAACTTAACAAGATCAAAGTTCTTCTTAAACTCCTTCTCTCTTGCTTTCTTTTCCTTCTCCATTGTCAACTCAATAGTTTCAATAGTTGTGCTTGGATTCTTCTCTTTTATACCCAAGTAATCCAAGACAGCATCATCAACCATACAATAGAGTGTATCCCAAGTTAAAGTATCTCTTAACCCAGTTGCAATACGATCAATGTCACCTCCATCTAAGTATTCACCCTTGTTTATCTTATCTGAGTAATCATCATACTGAGAAATAAGTTTTGCTCTGATCTCTACCAACTCATTGAGGTTAATAGTGATCTTTACATCATCATAAATTGCCATTGCAAAGTCATAATTGTAAAGCCAATATAAAACCCCCTGACTGATTTGTCAAGGGGTATATTCTTTACTTACTTTAAGGTGGATGTGAGTGTAATGTCATTTTATTTAAATCTAAGGTTTACTTAATTTAAATTAAAACCTCCTTGCATATACGTTTACAAACTGATTGGCTTTCATTACATTCGATTAAACACTCGTAGTAGTCTGCGATTAAATCATTATTAGGATCGAAAGTTTCCTCTCCTGCTAATTGATTGTATGATATTAAGTTGTGCATTAATCTACTCCATGAATTTTTACTGTAACAAAGTGCATAATATAAGCACTTTTAACTCATTTTGTACCTCTTAAATGTACCTTTCGGTGACTAATATTATTTATAACATAAATGTCCTGGTTTAACAACTTTATGTAATAAAAATTTATGCCTAGTCCTTCCTCTCTGACATATAATAATCTCCCAATGATCCACTCATTAAAGTTTCACTAATTTCACCATTTGGTGTTGTAATTGTAGGTTCTACATGATTATTTTTCTTACCAAACGGCAATGCTTCTCCATGTGGATTAGGCATATCTCTTACCATTTCAATTACCTCATCCCTTATCTCCATCAAATAGTCTTTACATCCTTGATTATATGCACAACCTCTTAGTTTATTATCGGGTTTATACAATGACTCTAACATTAGAGTCTTTGCCCTATCCCACCTTTCAAGTTCAGTCTCTTTCATTTAATAATCTCCCAATGGTCGTCTCCTCCCTCAAACATCTCAAACGAATAACGATCAGTGATTGAAGCAAGAGATACTTTTCCGTTCTTTCTATTTACTACCCTACAAGAGTGTAGTTTATACATATCATGCTCAAACCTATCCTCAGCCTCAGTAGACTTAGGTTTAACACAGATAAACTCAGTTTTAATAGCAGTTTTCATAATAAGTTAGAAATAACAAGGGTAGATACACGAACACCCCAGTTCATGAGAACCATGAATGAGGCGATGAAAACCAATTTTTCAGATCCAGTTAATTGCATGAAATAAAATAATTTATGAGGCCATCATATCAGATAAACCATACACAAACGAAATACTATGACAGTTTAATTATCGTCACTCACTGACTACGGTTGCACCAACGAATCCACCATTATCTCCATCTGTATTAACAAGTTGAGCATCAGCAGTTGACTTGGATGAATAAACCTTTCTGTCTGCATAAACACTAGTCCATGTATATCCACTCTCATAGTAGACATCGCCTGACCCTAATGCAACTGGTTTTTTAATATGAAAAGGCATTGTTTTGTTTTTAGATATTTATAGATTAATAGTTAAGCAGCTATGGCATAATACCACCAAGAACTACCATTTGTATTTAAATCTCCACGAACCATGAAACCACTAGCAGCATACTTTATCCTACTAGAATCATCAAAATAAGTCTCCGAATTCAGTTTACCCATGAAAGATTGACTAGAACCTATACCCTCAGAATCAGTAGTCCACCAATTAGATTCTCCACCACCGCCACCATTAACTCTCTTTACTATCACAAATGCAATTCCATTAGTAAATCCACAGTTTATAGTTTGATTCCAATTAGAGTTCGTACCATCATATCTACCTAACTTAGATATACCAGGAATCGTCTTGAACAAGTACATATAATTGATAGTAGGGGGAGAAGCATTTATACCATTTGACCACTTATATTGGTTTGCATCAGTAGATCCCTTCAAGGTAATTGTTGTTGCTGTTGGATCAACACCATTAGTCCAACCATAACCTTGTGTATCATAACCAGACTTATTCATATTTCCACTTCCATTTAATGCACCACAGTTTAAACAACTAGTCCATGATGTACCATTACTATCAATAGATGGGGAAGCAACCATCATATTTGCTGCACCACACTTGATCCATATCATATCTGGGACAACGCCCAAATCGTGCTCCACTGTAATATTTTGATTTTTTCCTTCAAATTCTTGAACATCAAAATAACCCTTAACTTTTGGCCACATCCTTCCTCTATTATATTGATTTAAACCCGTTATATTTCCATATCCTCCAAACTTGAAATTACCATTATTACCCAAACCATTATCATTATTAAAAGCGAAGGCTTTTCCTCCAGCAAGTCTTGGGCCTGCTTGCCAATTATACCCTGCAGATCCTTGATGCTTCTTCTCAAATAAAAAACCTACTTTTCTATTAGCATTTATCCATGCAGTCGGGATACGGAAATTTCCTGGTGGAACTGTAGTTATATAATCACTACCACTAGCAATATCCATTACATGAAATGCCTCACCAGCAGTTCTAATAGGTTTTTGTCCCATCCTTCTGATAGACAAATAGAAATATTCCTGATTATTCACATTAACATTAGTCTCCCACATTTGAGGGCCTAAACGACTATTATATCCATAAGATTGGTTAGAAAATGTAGCAGCATCTGAATTCATATACCAACCCTTCCTATTAGTAGATATACGACCACCATATCCAAGCATATCATTCAGAACTGCCCAATTCGTGTCTCCACCTGTATTATTAACTGGTTTATTCATATGCCATGAAACTTCAAAACCTACACCAGCATCCTTTGGACTTGCATCGCTGGTGCTGCCATTACCTGTGTATGAACCACACTTTATTATGGCTTCATCTTGATTGGGACCCCAAGTTTGATCACTACCATCAGAGAATAAAAAGGCAATATACTCAACACCATTTTCATTAGTTTTGTTATTAGTACCTACTCCAAAAGTACTTGTAGTCATCTGAGTTACATCCCAAAGGTTGGGACTATCAGTTTGTCTTGGATTTTGTTCTCTTAAAGAGAAGTATTGATTAGGATTACTTGTAACATTTTTATGATAAACCCAAAAATCACCTACATCCCCTGCACCACTGGTACGTTTGAGCCAAATCATACCAGGAAGGGTTGCTAGATTATGAGAAATGGCTCTCGCAGTTCCATTTCCAGTAAATTTAACTACATCTACAAAACCTGGTGCTTTTTTGAATGATGTAACATTATAAAGTTGGTTATTTCCGTTCCAAGCAGAACCTCCATCTCCTAGTGTGATACCTGTACTGGTAAGTGTTATTGCACCTACTTCATTCATCCACCCATTTCCAGCATTGGGTGCTAATAATTTACTAGAACCATCTCCATTTAATTCTTCTGTAGTAGCAATATGTGTAACTCCTCCTTCAGTTCCCCTAATTATTGCAAATCCACCGTCAGTAGTATAATCAAATCCTTGTGCTATTACATGACCACTACTATCATTCCCAACCCAATCCATTTGGGTAAATACATCTTCTATGTATTTCTTAGGTAACGGAACACTACCTAAGAGCATTTGTTGCATTGGCATTTTAACTTAACCCTGATCCTGAAATATAAGCATAACTAGTATGTTTGAACCAGATAGTGGCCATACCACGCAAAGCTAATGTGCGATTTCCTGTCGCTGCATTATTAGAGTTATACATAGTCAATCCTGAGCCTTGTGTAATTGTTATATCCGCACTTCCATCAGCAATGATTGTTACGGCATCACCTTCTGACATGACTGAATTTGGAATAGTTATATCTCCGTCAGCAGTTATTGCTTTACCAGCATCAGCAGCTGTAATTGTATAAGCAGAGGTTTTATCAAGTCTAGGTATAGATCTTAAACTACCTTTAGCATCCTGAAATTCTCCTACAGTAGTAACTACATTTCCAGTATCAGTAAAATGAACCCTATCAGTATTTCCTCCTTCCCTAAAGTATAAATGTTTTCCATATGGTTTAAGTGACCAATTAGAAGCGACATTAACATCAGAACTTAGTCTTCTCATTCTAAGAGAATCAGTTCCTGCTGATGATGCAATATCTAACCAAGCATCAGTTGGAGCATTAGTTTGTATACCAATATTACCAGCAGCTGAGATGTGGAGTTTTTCTGTACCATTAAGTCCTGTAGAACCAGTTCTAAACGAAATCCCATTCTGATTATTCAATATAAGAGTAGCATTATCAGTTTCTACTCCAAATCCTCCTCTATTTGCACCACCCCAATTAAACAGTAAATGAGCAGCTCTATTACCAACACCCTCACCTTCACTATATGTATAAATCGCAGCATAGTCTTTATTATAACTCTTGAATGATGAATAACCACGAACAGAAAGAACTTCACTACCAGTAACCAAGTTCGTAGTGGTATTAATTCCTACAGTAACACCATTTCCACCAGTACCTATGCGAAGTCTTTCTTGCTGATTACTCCCTAAAACAAGAGGGTGATTTGATGCTGTTCTAACTAAACCACCAGTAGCATTTGCTCTAAGTTGTAAATTTGTATTATCAGTTGTCTGAGTAATTTGAATAGTAGGTAGTGTAGCTCCCTTAAATTCTCCAACTGTTGTTGTAGATCCTGTAACTGTAAGTCCATTACCACTTAAGGTAAAATTACCACCACTTGTTATAGATCCATTAGCACCGAAAGTTGCAGTTCCATCACAATCAATTCCTGCTCTTGCAGTAATAAGACCAACAGAATCTACATTCGTTACGTCTTGCTTGGTTAGTGTACCTCCAATAGATACGTTACCACTAAAGGTTGCACCAACTCCAATCAACAGGCCTGGAAGTGTTAAATCACCTTGTGGATCTAATAATTGGGCTTTACTCTGGCTCATTCTCTGACACTTTTTTTAGATATTTATGTTAGTTCTTATTCACCCATCTAAGGAATCCACAAATGAAAGTAGGTTATCAAATATCTGTACTCCTTCATATTTATTACTAATGCCCTTAAAATGATCCTTTTCAGTCTGCTTTCCTTTACCTGTTCTTACTAATACTGGAGTAACACCAAACTTAATTGCCATCTTAATATCTTCTATAGTATCACCAACATAATATCCATCAGTCCAATCCAGACCCATTTCATTCTTAGATCTGGATAACATTCCAGTGTTTGGTTTTGCATAAGGATCTCTAGGATCATCACTTTGATTATATAAGAAACCATCAATACTAAAAATACCATTCTGACCAAATGTTTGCATTATATGGTTATTAACATTAGAAACATCTTGATCCGTCAGTAATCCTCTAATAATATTAGGTTGATCTGCAAGCATCATCATCTTATGACCTTTCAACCTCAACTTACGAATTGCATCAAGAGATCCATTAATATAATTAACATCCTCATACCTTTTAATTACATTCTTCCATTCAAGAATTACACCATCTCTATCAATTCCAATCATTGCTTTTGGAAAAGATGTAGGCCAATCTTGTGGGTTATATTGCCCCATTTGCTGTTGAGGGAATCCACCTTGTTGTGGTGGCATTCCCTGTGGTCTTGGTTGAAGTCCCTGTTGTTGAGGAAATCCCTGTGGCTGATATGTTTGAGGGAAGGGAGTTCCCTCAGTTGGTGGTTGATTAGACTTATATCTACCCATCCTGTTCCTCCTCAACTTTATCATTATCAGCAGCTTCCATAATCTCCTCATGTGTAGGTGGATCTGGAATATTTGGATCTTTTTTCAAACTATTATCAACATAAATCAACCTACCTACTTCTGGCAAATACAAATACTCTAATTGACTCTTATAAAGAATTTCAATAGCTTGATGTAGAGTCTCAATTAAAGGTTCACCTGCTAAATTAAAACTGGTGTTAAACAGAACAGGGACATCAGAGAGTTTATAAAACTCATTAATCAAATCATAATAATGTTTGTTTTGCTCTTCTGAAACTGTTTGTATTCTACATGTTCCATCAACATGAGTAACAGCAGGTAGTTCACCTATTGCCTTATCTTGAAGTTCAACAGCATACATCATAAATGGAGTCTCATCCATTCCACGAAGATCAAACCAATCCTTTGCATGTTCTTGCATGACTGATCCTGCAAATGGTCTAAACCATTCTCTACCCTTTACTTTATTCACAAAGTCCTTACCATTAGGATCAGTTGGATCATAAAGAATAGAACGATTACCAAGAGCCCTTGGACCTCCTTCTGCTCTTCCTTGGAAAATAGATACAATATTCCTATCTTTAATTAATTGTGCAACATCCTTTGGTTCAACCTTTGTAACTCTAGCACCACTTTCTGGAGATTCTAATTCATCAATATGATCATAATCACGAGGATCTGGTTGCAATCCAAGATATAAAGAAGTTAAAGGATCTTTTTCTATAGAAACACTTGCATCTGCTTTTCCCATTTCCACAAAACAAATAAGTTTTGCTAATCCTATAGATGTTCCACCATCATGTGCTATTGGATCAATGTAGATATTTAAATCAGGGAATCTTTCTTTATAATAGTAATTTGCAACAACATTAAGTCCATATCCACCAGAAATTACAACATTTGTTTCACCAGTAGAATCAACTGCTTTTTCAATAAGATCACCCATTGCTTCTTGAGTTTCTTCTTGAACTTGCCATGCAAGATTCTTGGCAACATCAGGAAGTTTAGATGGATCTTTATGCCACTCTTTTGGATCTTCTGACTGCTGCACATAAGGAATTCTAACTTGATCAATCATAGCACCAGCAGGATAATTTGGTGCTAATACATTTTTATCACCTCTACCAGTAAGATCTTCTAAGAAAAACTTAGGTATGTTATCATCACTCTTTCCATAAGGAGCAAGTCCCATTGTTTTACCTGCTTCAATATAACCAAATCCCAAATATTGAGATACAGCTTCATATGCTTTAGTGATAGTTACTGTGCTATCTATTTGTAAAAAAGGAACATTTACTAAAGGTACATTATTATCTGCATATCTTTTATATACTGGGTTAATTGAAAAATCATTCTCTGTAGATTGTCTATCCTTTTTAAACCACTTACATTTCCAAATACTCTCAGTTTCATATGCTGGTATTTTTTGAGTCTTCTCATCCTCTTCCTCATCAGGAGCAAGTAATGGAACATCTACTTTACTACCAGCACCGTCAGCAATAATTGCTACAGCACTATCAAAACCAGAACCACAGAAGGCAGCTGCAGCATGACCTAAATGATGCTCATCATTCATAGTTACAAATTGCACCTCTGGATGATATTTTCTGGTGAGTGCATAATAAGAATTTTCACCAGTCCAAGGAAGTCTATGTTCTTCTTGTCCTGTTCCACCCATAACCAAGAAATCAATCTTAGGGAGTTTCATAATAAATTCTAACATTCCCCTATAGGGATTTCCATCATATTTTGAACGACTTAATCTTTCCTCTTCAATATATGCTATTAATTTACCATCTTGAACTAGAGCAGTAGATCCATTATGACCTGGATTAATTGCCATTACAGTAATAGTCATTAAACTTTCTCCTTAATATGTTTTGCAATGTTTGAATATATTTCATTAATTTGGTCATCAGTGAAATCCATTAAACTATCATTTAATCTATCTGCTAGATGTGAATCAAATCCACATGCACGAATAGGTGAATATGTTTTAGCAACATCCTCATTCTCTATAATATTAAACCAATCAGGATAAGAAACATTTTCTGCATAAGTAGAACCCATTATAACAGATCCTGGTTTATCAAATGCTCTTGCCATATGCTGACCTAGACTATCACATCCAATAAAGTAATCAGATGCTTCAATAAGAGCAGCCCACATGCGAAGATCTCCCTGTGGTTTTTCTGATACTGAATCTTCTTGTGATAAGGCCTGACAAAAATCAGGTTCTGCCATCAAGATAATATTATACTTCTGGGATAACTTTTTGACAAGTTTATGATAAACATGAGGTTCTATTGACCTTGTACTGTCATCAATTATATCTCCATTATCAATTCTTGCTGATCTTCCAAAGGGTTGAATTACAATAGTAGCATTTTTATTTTGCTTTGACTTAACTTGAGCAAGAATATTAGCAGCACCCTTTTCCTCCATTTTATTAAGATATAATCTTGGAGGATCTAAATCTGAATGATCATCAGTCTCATTTATAAGTTTATCAAATCCTTCTATTAATGAACACTCTTGATTATAATATTCCCAAACTAAATATGGTTCTGGATGCACAAGATCATTATCCTTAATCAAAAGATTAAAGATACCTTTAACATCCATACTATATGTTTTATCCTGAAGAAGACGGTTACCAAATGTTAAAACGTCCCATCCACCTATAATAACATTAAAATCTTTATCTGGATTCTTCTTTGCATATTTTTCTAATGCTGGAAGAGCACATATAACCCTACCTGCTCCACCATCAAGGTGAAATACTTTCTTTCGTTCCATAAGTAAAAGCCAAATACCTGTGAATGTAATTCATACACTGGTATTTATTATAGAACAAAAAGGTTATTTGTGCAACTAGGTAGGGGTACTACTAATTCCTGTTGTGGTCAATACAATACTTGTAGTAATACCAAGAATAGGTAAATTCATATTAATTGTCTGTGGTACATCCCAAGATCCAGAAGGAGGATTTGTTGTTATTCCAATTCTAAGAGTTGATGTTCCAGTTACACCCTTATGTGCCTGTGCAATAGTAATAATACCAACAGGAGAATTTGTTCCAACCCATTGATCAATTACATCTCTTGATTCACGATATTCGCCATTTGGATTAATAATATTAATTAAATTAAAATCTAATCTATCAGATCCTTCAAAAAAGATATCAATCTCTTCTTCTACTAGTGCATTAGTATATGTTAAAGTAAGATCAAAATAATCACCAGCATTTACCGAAGTCTTACTTAAAGATTCTGTTACGGTTAATTTTGGTTCTCCTTGATCATACAATTCAGTCGTTACTCTTCTTAAATCAAAAGGTAAATCAGTTGAAATACCTATGGTTGATGCCAAACTAATGGTACTATAATCTTTTTTCAATATTCTAATAGTATCATTTGTAGAAATAGTCTGTGCTAATCCAACTGCCAAAGTTATAGTATTTTCTGTTCCTATACCCGTAATAGCTATTCTACCTGATCCAGATTCAATAAAATTATCAGTAGTAACACCTTCAGTATCAATTCCAACAGTAGTAACTCCTGCTGCATAATCAGTAGATGCTAAACCTGATTTAGATCCAATAGTAACAAAATCAGAACCTATAGCAGTTATGCTTATGGCAGTTTCACCATCATCATAGATATAACTAGTTGTAATATTAGAGGTACTTGCAACACTTATAACATTAGTACCAATTCCAGCAGGTTCATTAACATCAACTTCGATTGTTTCAGTTTTTGATATATTTCCTACCCATGAGGTAGTTCCAATACCTAATGGATCATTATTAGTAATTATAAATTGCTCTACATCTTCTGGTAGTGATGATTCATCAGGGGAAAGAGGCCAATCAGCAGTTTCAAACTTATTAGGAAACTTAGCACTTGAAGGTAAATCACGAAGTTTTGTACGATAAGTTTTCCATGCATCAGTATCACCTGGTGCATCTGAAACGATTCTCCAATCACTTTCTTCTAATCTTTTATTCCTCCAAATTCTTAATTCTCTTTTAGATTGATCAATTGCTATAGTTTGTTCATCAGTATATTCATCTAATTTTCCTTGGAGTCTTTCCTGTTCTGACTCCTCATATTTTGGGGTTTCTATAATCTCTGGTACAAAGTTATTTTGATAACTAAATTTGATTAATGACATTTTTTTAATTTCCTCCTATAATCCTAGTCCAGTTGGTGTTTCCCCTTGATATCCAGGAACACACTTATTTAATCCCATTATACACCAGCTTGAATGGTAATTCAAGTGAATATCAGAACAACAATAACTAGTCAAATGAGGTAACCACTCCCGACAAGGGAATAAAATAAATTTAGAGAATTGTCTTCCAGCACATTGTGGACAACAATCATTCCAACAGAATTGTCTTCCACCACAAGTTTGATAACAACTTGACTGAGGTTGCCATACTGATTGTTTCCATCCTTTCCAAGCACAACAATGGTATGATGATCTAGCCATTGCCCATGCTTCATTCTGACATCTAAACCAAGCACTTTGGCAATGTGGAGCACAAACATAACAAGTGCCATCAGGAAGAGTAGATACAGCTCCATTACTATTGCATGTAAAATCACCACACGTCCAAGCAGACCCAGACATATGATTATTATATCTCCAAAATTGCCATTCTATATTAAGATTTTTCCAACCATAACAACTATAACAAGCAGTTCCTGTAGAATGTGAAGTACCACTATTTATCCATATTGCTCTAAACTTCTCATTATTTGTGCTTCTGCAAACTGCTTGATAGTTATTCCAGTTTGTGGCTGGCATAAACTGTTTAGATCCTGAAGCCATCGGCATGATTGCACATGAATCTTGATCATAAATGCAATACTGCCATTGATTACATCCCGTTCCACTACTCCAACTAGTTCCTTGACTATAACAAGACTCTGGTCCCCAAGACCATAAGAAACCAAAAGTACAGCATCTTTTTATACGTACACCATTAAATCTTATTACAAATGCATCATAACAATGTGTTGGTAATGACCATTCTAAACAAGCACAATCGCAATAACAACATGTCCAACAGTTACATACTGCTAAGGGATACCAATTTCCCATCTGATCACCAGCAGAAGCAGTTGCATATTGCAATCCAGAAGCAGTTCCTGGATAATTTGTAGTGTTAGCTGCTGTAGCATCGCAAACTACAGTACAACTACAATCATATTGCTTTCTACCTAAAATAGTAGTTGTTAATCCAACCTGTCCTTTATATTTTGGTAGATATGTATTAATAACACCACATACATCCGAAGCACTTAAACCAGCTGAACCGCCACTGGATCCTCCATCGGCGGTAACAGTTTTAACATATCTTGTCATTAACCTTCATACCCCCAAATTTGGAAATTAAAGCAATCTGTAATACCAGCACTTACGTTATTACTCTTAACATAAACAGAATCACCGTTGTTAATCAACAAACCAGTTCTTTCGTACTGATTGAATGACATACACAACTCAAGAAGACCTGTTCTATCAAATCCTGCCATGAAGCAATCAGTACACTTACAGTAGTAATTGTTCTCAAGACTCAATATCTGACAGGAACTTACCTGTGTCATTTGATCAGTTGGAGTTTGAACAATATTCAACTCTTGCTTATTCCAATTAATCAAATCACATGTTATAAAGGCATCCCAACGGAAGCAGCAATGGTTGTAGACTGGTAATGACCAAACTGAGGTATCACTTCGGAATAGACATCCAACACACATTCTTGGTTGAGTGTACTTATAATCCGTCATAATCGATGGGAAGTTAGCAACCTTCCTAAAGAAGACTGTTCCCAATCCAGAGAATCCTCTACAGCAACACCAACAAGGAGCTCCACCTACATCGTCTCCTGCAGAACAGAACATTCCACCTGAAGCCTCTAGAGTTTGGAATATAGATCCTGTACTTTGACACCAAGTCTGCCAACACCACTTCATTTGACAGCAAGGTTTTGTATTATAATATTTCTCATAACACTGACAACAGCAACAGTTATTTGTAGTATTACAACATTTGCTGAAGAACATTTCTGCACCTTCAGATCCCCATACAGGATAGTCCTTATATTGAGGATGCTGGTCTCTACCATCATATCTCATAGAACAACAACATTGACATTTGATTTCGTGGTAGCACATAATTGCCCTACAATCGACAGAGAAGATACCACAACACCATTCTCTAGTAAAGAATTCCTTCTTGATTCCCTTATAGAAGCAACAATCAAGTAACGCTTGAGTTGCATCAGATGAAGGACCAAATGTTTTATCTACACATTGATACCAGAAGTTTGCATATTCTTGAGAAGTCCTTGCCATAAAGTAATGACAATCAACATCAGGATTATATGCAAAGTACTTAACTGCCAGTTCTGTTCCATATGCTGCGTTGTGATTTATACATGACCAAGCACACATAGGGCCTCCATCATCACTAGTAATGCAACAACAGGTAAGTGTTCCAGCAGCATCACTGAAATACCAGCACTTTGCTGCCATACCATTAACACCTGCACATTGACTAAAGTAATGATTACTCAATCCTTCACAAATATTTGCTGCACAGTAAACATACTGGTCTACTCCTCTACAATCCCCTGCTTGTTGTGTTCCAGTGCAGCAATCAGCTCTGCAATATGACATGTTATTACCCAACATAATCCTTATGGGTAAACTCGATGTTCTACAACAGTAGCAACCACATGCATTCCAACAATATGGCATTAACCAATCCATTGCAGCTGGGTAGATACCATAAGTCATATCACCTGTATAATGCATTATTAATCCACAAGAGATGCCATGATGGAAACCATATGGGTTCAATTTAAGTTGAGGTTGGCCTTCTGAACTGTGTCCTCTCCAACGTACACTATCGACACCCATCCAACACTTACACTGGTAATAAACAAACCAAGGCATCATAAATCCACAACATCCCATTGGTTTGTTGTATGGAGGACCCATGCATGGACCACAACAGCATCCACAATACCAGCAATGACAAGCCCAACAACATCTAGCTGCACCGAATATTCCTGAATAACAACAACAATATGTTCCAGCAGCAAATACCTGTCCCATATGGAAAGTTTGTGCTATGGCCATAGGTGCTGCATAACATCCTGAAGCGTCTGCATCATAAGTATATGCTCTACAATTACATCCGTAACTCGCTGCATAAAACTGGTTATCAGAGTTGAATATCCAACGGCCACATTCAGTATTACCTGGACCAATACAAAGACAAGGAATAACTGATCTCCAACCAGTAAACCAATTAGGAGCAACAATAGGTGCTAAGACCTTTCTTTCTGGAAGAACAGCAGCATTTACTGTACCACCACAACAAACTATCTCACATCTATCTTGAGTTGCTGCACCACACATACAGCAATAATTAACAAAACAGCAATGACAATTATTAGAGTTGCCAAGAGGGTTACACTGATAACATCCTGGTTCTCCTCTAGTCAATCTACCAACGCAAGTATCACAATGACACCAGTTTTTATAATCAGTAAGAGCATACCAATCAACCATCCAACTTCCACTAATACCAGAACTTCTGATAGGAGCATTTTGGTTGCAACAATTATTGGCGTTCGTTACCCAATTTAAAACATTCAGACAATTACCAAATACTGAACAATTACTCTGTAAGTATAGAGGGTTACCACCTTGAGTATTATCAAATGCTGGTTGATTTCCACAATAACAGAACGGTTTTGCAGTACTTCCTGCACCAATACCTGTATCATCTTTTGGTGAAACAAGTCTCTTTGCTGCATCTAATACATTAGGAGTATTACATCTAGTAAACAAATAATGTGTACCATGAAGGCCTTGATTACAGACTCCACCTTCGTTTCTCTGCTGCTCTAACTGACACTGATTAGCAGTTCCGCAGAAATATGCACAACACCAGTCATAGCAGTTTCCTTCTTGACCAGGGTACCATCCCGTAATCTGCGAAGCCCACATTGCTCCAAAGTTACAAGTACAACACAAATCACTACCATTAGCATTTGGGAATCCACTATATTCACCATTGTATAATGGTGGAGTAGTAAATGCTATAGCAGGGTTTATTACTTCTGTTCCTCCATATACCATCGGAACGAAACATTCATACTCATATCCACATTTTGATGAGTAGCAATCACAACCACACTTCTGCCCTTGCGTACTAAGATGGAAACACTGTAGATAGGGTGGAGTCTGTATACCTGGTCCTGAAGGTTCCTTCTTATTCTCTCCTCCACATGCATTACTACCACTCCAAGGCCAGTCTCCACTACAACAGAGCTGATAAGGAGTCGTACCAAATCTCAAGCACCATAAAGGAGCTCCACCTGTACCAGGAGTTGGGTTAGCGTATCCTGTAAATGTCGTTCCTACACCAACAAAAACATCCGATGGTCTAGCAAATCTTACACCACCAGTAGCACATAAGTTGTGACTTAGATAATGCTGCTCATAACAACAATATAAACCACATGGTTTGTTTATACAACTACCACATGTATTAAAACAACCAGGTATAAACAAATATCTACAACAACTTGCATAACAATAAGACCAATTGTTATCTACACCCCATCCTCTTCCACAATAACACCTAGACCATCCACAAGTATATCCTGGAGTTCCACTTCTTCCTGATCCTACATTTGATCTAAAAACACCTTGTGTATATACCTGAGCCATTTTTCCTGGATCAGGATATGCACGACATGCAGGACAATCAGATATAAATCCCGAATAACAAGCAATACATTGTGTTGGTTGCCAAAGGATACTCTGCTTTGTGATGGTCATACCAGCACCAGCAACAACCACAGTTGCTTTGGAGTTTGTATTAGTACTTATTCCTTGAGCAAAAAATGTGGCAGATATAGCCTTACCTGTCTGATTTGTAAATACAGTACAACCAATACCAGGTGAAATAACAATGTTTGCAACTCTTCCGTCTGCCATTTACTTAATCTCCTCCAAGGTTCGATGCCCGTTATTATGTTTAGTTCTCATATTATTTAGAGAGTTTTTTATTTTATGATATAGCAATTAAACTAAAGATATGGTAGATCCACCTCTACCAGTAGCAAAGTAACTAATCTTTCCATTACTACCACCACCACCGCCACCAGCAATGCTAATGTCTACTTGAGTACCAGTTACAGAAAATGTATTACCAGCACCAACAAAGTTCAATGTCTTTATTGGGCCGTTAGTTATGTTAGTAGCACCTGATGTGATACCAATCATAAAACCACCAGTACTGGTAGTTACTCCACTAACATTCAAGAATGGAAGTGCAGCACCAGTTGCATGTAAGAAAGTATCACCACCAACTCTGTAACCAGTAGCATCTACTGTTACACCAGTTCCGATGTTGACCTTATTATTAGTACCATCTAGTGTTAAACTACTCGTTCCAACGGTAAGGATACCAAGTACTCTTGCTCCACCATCAACAATAAGAGTAGTGTTACCATATCCAATAGTAACTGTACCAGCAGCACCAGCAGAAACACTAGTAATACCAACAGCATCTATACCACCAGCAAGAACCTTAATACCAGTTCTTGCAGTAACAACACCAACAGAATCAACGTTAGTAACATCCTGTTTAGTTAATGTTCCACCGATAGAAACATTACCACTAAAGGTTCCATCTACAGCAGTAAGATTTCCTCCTGCATATATATTTTTCTCAACACCCAATCCACCTTCAATTACAAGAGATCCTGTATCTTTACTTGTTGATTGAGTAGGCCCTGCTATTGTAGTATCACCACCTATAACAACATTTCCACTAACTGTGGCAACACCAGCAACAGTAAGTCCACTTGATATTCCAACAGTACCATCACCTGCCCAACTAGGTCCACCATTTGATAATTTAGCAGGTGTTACAGATGAATCAGTAATTGTGTTTAATGATAAATCTGTTCCTAAAATTGTACCAAAGAAACTAAGACCACTTGCAGGTGCAGTGGTAAATATTATATTAGATCCTGAAACATTAAAATCGTCATTAGGATTTTGAAAAACACCACCAACACTGATCAGCATCTGCTGAGCTGTGACTGGTGATACACCAGATCCTCCAATAGCTAATCCAAATTGAGTGGTCGATCCATTGAAACCAGAAGATATATCATCAACTTCTCGGATATTTGATACCCTTGTAGTTCCTATACCAACACTAAGCCATACTGTACCATTCCACTTATATAAGTAACCGTTACTTCCATAAGTATCACCTATTGTGGGATTGTCGGGAAAATTAATTGCTGCCATTATAGATACTCTTTAAAGTATTTATCTATTGCTTTTCCTATTTAGTTAGGTTATAATATTCATAAAAAAATGAGAGTACAAACAGAAACGGAAATTGGAATATACACTCTTGAAAAT
>Ga0208261_1000381_pt1 | contig 18019 bp, 18 predicted proteins | sample Knorr_S7_td_DCM__FD_185595 | JGI IMG/M metagenome (GOLD analysis project Ga0208261, IMG submission 185595) | Marine microbial communities from Southern Atlantic Ocean transect - Knorr_S7_td_DCM_ad_131m_LV_B (SPAdes) (version 3) | ecosystem: Environmental > Aquatic > Marine > Oceanic | place...
ATATAAAGTTGTCCTGCTAGTTCTTCCCATGTATAATTGCGAGATTGTCTCCAATGAAAGTTAAGTCCTTTAAATCCCCATGCTTGTAAATCTGTGCAAGCAATTAGTGGATGTTGGTCATATGTAATATCAGGTGTTTTTGCATTGTATATAAAGGTATAATAATTTCCTACTTCTGGAATAGGAGTTACAGTATCATTTAGTGCTTCCATAATGATCATCATCATTTCTTCAGGATCATTAACTGCTGCTGCTAATTCTTCTTTTATCGGTTCTATTCGATTTGCATACCTTTCGTCCTCTTCACCATTACCATTAAATCCGAATGAATCTGTCATTATCTTATACCTAGTTCTCTTTCGGTTATAATCTTAAATTCAATTTTGCGGTCTTTACACCATTCATCTGCAGCTTTCCATTTTGCCTGATTTACAGCATATGTCTGACATTCGTAGAGATAGGATTTTGTCACTCTTTTCCTCTTTTTAGGTTCTTTAGTCTGTTTAAGTGGTTTTACCTCTATTACATATGTCTTCAATTTCCCTGTATTTTCCTTTACTTTGATGATGAAATCTGGAAAGTATCTACGGACTCTACCATCAGGAGCACGGTAAGGTATCCAAAATTCTTCACTTCCCCATTCTGTAATATTTTCATTTAGATCGCAATAGTTACAAAACCGTCTTTCCCAAGAACTACGGCAAATAATATTAGTTACGTCACCTTTATATTTCCTTGGTTTCGTAGGTTTAAATAAACTCTTAATACTTTCACCCATTACTCATATACATAATATATAAGGTCAAAAAGTATTTATAAAATGCCACGGATAGCAAGAGTCTCCGACATCAAATCCAATTTATTAAGGCCAGCAACTACTTCTCATTTTGAAGTGGAGATACCTATTATTGGTCCTCTTGGTCATTGGAAAGGTGTAGGGAAACAAGATAAAATTAATTTAATGTGTTCAGATGCATCTTTACCTGGATCTAATTTGGCAACATTTGATATTAATAATGATCGTACTGGTGTAACCGAAAAGCATGTTCATAGAAGAATATTTGATGATAGAATAGATTTAAGTTTTTATGTTGACGCAGGATTATATCAACCAATTAAATTTTTTGAAGAATGGATGGCTTATATTACTAATGGTCGATTTACTCAAAATACTAGACAACAAAGAGCAGCAAGTGAAGATGATTTAATGAATCCTTCCTATGATTACAGGTTAAGATATCCTAATGATTATATGGCTGGTCAAGGATTAAGGGTTACAAAATTTGAAAAAGATCATTTAAATCCATTAACATATGAATTTGTAAGATCTTTTCCTTTGGCAATTAGTTCAATGCCTGTTTCTTATGATGGATCATCATTATTGAAATGTACAGTATCAATGAGTTATATAAGGTATGTTGTAAGGGATTTGCGTCGTCAAAATGCATATCCTTCAACAAACCCATTTCAAATGTCTCAGTTTAATGCTGCTGGATTTTTGGGCAATCTTGGGGGTGGATTGGTTGATAATGTAGTTGATAGAGTTACAGGAAGTGATCTTTTGGGAGATATTGCTGGTGGAATTGCCAATCAAGCTATTAGGGATGCTTTTTAAAAACCCTTATATATAAATATACGATCTGAATTATAGATTATGCCTTTACCAAAAATTGCTACTCCAACATATGAGTTGGATTTACCTTCCACAGGACAAAGTGTTAGTTATAGACCATTTCTTGTAAAAGAGGAAAAGGTTCTTGTTATTGCTTTAGAGAGTGAAGATAATAAGCAAATTACAAATGCAATTAAAGCAGTTCTTAAAAATTGTATTCTTACTAAAGGAATTAAAGTAGAAGCTCTTCCTACATTTGATATTGAATATTTGTTCCTCAATATTAGAGGAAAATCTGTTGGAGAAGACCTTGAAGTGAGTGTTACTTGTCCTGATGATGGAGAAACTCAAGTTCCAGTAACGATTTATTTGGATGATATTAAAGTTCAAAAGGATGAGAATCATACCAATAAAATCAAATTAGATGATTCTATAATGATGGAGATGAAATATCCTTCATTAGAACAATTTATTAAAAATAATTTTGAGTTTGATGATAAGAATGCATTAAATCAATCATTTGATTTAATTGCTTCTAGTATTGATAAAATTTATACGGAAGATGAAGTATGGGCTTCTGCTGATTGTACTAAGAAAGAAATGAAAGATTTCTTAGAACAAATGAATTCTACTCAGTTTAAGAAGATTGAATCTTTCTTTGAGACTATGCCTAAATTATCTCATACTTTTAAAGTTACTAATCCTAAAACAAAGGTTGAAAGTGATGTAGTATTGGAGGGATTGGCAAGTTTTTTCGCATAGCCCTACTGCATATGAGTTTGGAGGATTACTTCAAACTTAATTTTGCCTTGATGCAGTATCATAAATATAGCTTGACAGAGATAGAAAATATGATGCCTTGGGAACGAGACATCTATGTGGGGCTTCTTCAACAACACCTAGAAGAGGAGAAATTAAAAGCACAACAACAAGGTAATGCAACGTAGAACAACTGTTGATGTTAATCCAAATATAGCAGGGATACTTTCTCTATTTGATCCTGCTTTGGATTGGAGTGCAGACCTTTCTGGTGATGAATATGAATCTGTTCTTAAAGAATTTTTAGTAGTTAATCAAGAAGGAAGTAAAGATCCGAGGAAGGATAATTCTTTAAAGGGTGATGAAGTTGAGGTTATAAGAGAAGAATGGCAGAGAGTAAGAAAGAATAAGAATTTAGAATATAGAGTAGCAAAGAAAAAAATATCTGCTCAAAAATTACTTAATTCATCAAAAGAGGCAAAGGCACAGAGCGAAGGTGGTGGAGATCTTTTAGTAATTAAAGAAAAGGTTGTTTCTATAGAAGCATTATTAGGAGAACAATATAGATTACAAGAAGAGAATGCAAAGGATGCAAAACAAGAAGCAGAGAAAAAACGTAGATCATTAAAAGAGAGACTTTTAGAAGGTGGTGGTAAAGTATGGGAAGGAATTAAAAAAGTAGGGGAGAAAGTAATTAAACCATTTCAGAGTATATGGTCTAAGATAATAGGATTTTTGCAAACAGTAATTTTAGGAAAAATTCTTTATTCAATTTTAGAATGGGGTGGAAAGAAGGAAAACCAAGATAAGATAAAAAGTATTTTTAAATTTCTGAAAGATTGGTGGCCTACTTTATTAACTGCATATATTTTATTTGGAACTACCTTTGGAAGAATGGCTACAAAATTGGTAGTTATGGTTGGAAGATGGACTCTTTCATTTTTAGGACTTATTCCTAAATTACTTGCAGCAATTGCTAAGTTAAAGTTAGGAAAAATTCTTAAGAGGATTCCTGGTGGAGGGAAATTTGCGCCACTTATAAAAAATACAGCTTTGATTGGTGGAGGAATGCTTTTAGAAAAAGGATTATCAGGTGATTTCTCAGGTGATAGTGGAGAAACTCAAAATTTTGCTACAGGTGGTTTTGTATCTGGTCCTGCTGGTGTGGATAAAGTTCCTGCAAGATTGACTGCTGGTGAGTTTGTGATGAGTAAAGGGGCAGTTCAGAAGTATGGTACAAATACTCTTGCTGCTATGAATGCTGCTGGAGGTGGAACAAACAGACCAACTCCTATGGGTAGATATAATGAAGGTGGTAGTGTTACTATAGGAATGGATGGTGCTCCAGGAATGATGGGTCCTACAGGAATGATGGGTGCTTCAGGAATGGATGGTGCTACAGAAATGTTAATTAATATGGATATGTTAGGACTTCCTGGTCTTGGTGGTGGAGGTGGTGGCACTAACTCAATTACTGATAAGTCACCTTATCTATCTACTGGGAAAAAAATAAAAAACGTTGGTAACATGTTAGCTCTTCCTTTTAGGGATAGAACAATAGACAGAGACCCTAGATCAAATTTCGCTAGTGATATAGTTCAAGGATTTGAAGGTGGTGGTTCTGTTGGTTTCCTTCAAGGTATGGGTAATATTTTTGGTGGAAGAACATGGAGTGGTGAATCTCGTGGACAAATAGGAAGATCAGTATCAAAATCAAGAACTATTAGTCCTTCTCCAAAAAAAGAACCAAAAGTTATTGTTATAGATGAAAGTTCATCTGATAATCTGCAAGCAGATATTCCGCAAGGAGAACATGAGGAGATACCAAATTTTGATGCAAAGGTTATTAGATCACCTAGAAAAATGGAAGTATTGGGTATTAGTGTATAATGGCAATAACTGCAAATAAACTATTAGGAAAGAGTGAAAAGGGAGGATCATTAGCAGTTCGTCCTAAAACTAACTTAGTGCCACTTAAAAAACAGAGTTCTTCTATATCCAAGATAGAAAAGAAGGATGAAGATCCTATGTTGGTTATAAAAACAAAAGTAATAAAGATAGAGGATTTATTAAAGGGAACTCTTGCTGCAGAAAAGAAAGCAGCAGAGGAGAAGAGAAAAGTAGAAGAACAAGAGGAAAGAGCTGAAAATGAAGAAGAGATAGAAAATCCTGATAAAAAAGGTAAAAAGAGTAGAATAAAAATACCAGTTCCAGGTAAAATTAAGGGATGGTGGAATAATATAAAAAAATTCTTCTTTACAGTTCTTTTTGGTTGGTTGGCATTGAGGGTGATGAAATGGCTTCCCAAACTTAAGGGAATTTTAAAATTTTTAGCATCTTTTGCAGATTTTGTTCTTAAATGGGGAGGAAAGATACTTAATGGTTTGGTTACCTTTGTTGATTGGGGGTATAAAGCATATGATTGGACTAGAGATAAAATAGAGGGTGTTTTTGGGGAGAAGGGAGTACAAGCTTTTGATGCTATTAGTGGTGTCCTTAATAAGACAATGAATCTTATTTTTGGTATTGGTCTTGCTATGATTGCTTTGGGTAATGAATGGGGTGAACAAAGTGGTTCTAATGAGAGGAATAGAATAAAAAATAAAAACAGACAGGAAAGATTAAAGGATACAGAATATAAAAAGAAGTTTAATGAAAGAGTAAACAGAAACAGAAAATTTAAACGTGATCAATTCTTTAATAAATGGAAAAAACGTCTTGGTATAGATCAACCTAAAGTTCAGGGTCCATCAACTCCACCAAAAACAAGAGGTAAATTCTTAGGAGTTGATTGGGGTAAAAGAGCGGGACAACTAAGTGACTTTGCAGGAGAAAAAGCAAGAGGTATTAGAAGAGGTTTAACTGGTGCTCTTGAAACTGGTGGAAATTGGTTTAATAAACGTATATCTGAACCTGTTGGTAATTTATTAGAAAATGTTAATCCAAGTAAATGGTTACAGAAATTAGCTGATTCTGATTTAGTTGGTTCTGCTGGTGCAAGAAGATTGCTTGGTTTGATTGATAATCCTGCATTAAAGAGAGCTCTTGGTTTTGCTCCTTTTGTAGGAGATGCCATAATTTTCATCTCTGATATTTTACGTGGTGTTCACTGGACTCGTGCTTTAATGAGAACTGCAACTGCATTAGCGATTGATGCTGGATTTAATGCTTTACTTACTGCGACAGTTGCTGCTGCTCCTTTTAGTGGTGGTGCTAGTTTAGCTCTTACTGCAGCATTGGTTGGAGCATATATGGCTGCTGATATGGCAGGTGGTTGGGCTATTGGTAAAATGAAGAGTGATAAGTCAGATTATCAGCCAGGTGATGGAGTAGGGCAAGTTTTGGGTGATATTCTTGCTAATGCACTTGGATTACCTAAGAAACAAGGAATGCCTGGAGAGGAGGGTAAGCCATGGGAGAATATGTTTGGTAGTAGTAGTAGTGTTCCAAAGGTTGATCCTAAGAAGGTTATGAATAAATTGACAAAGAAAGAGGAAGAAGCCATTGCTAGAGTAGATAGTGAAACTATAAAAGGAGACCTATCAACAATCAGCTTTGATGGAAAGACATTTCCTAGAGGACTTTCAGGACCTAATGAAACGTTTAGTGGTAAAGGTGGTAGTACATATAATAATATTGTGTCTACTATTTCTGTAAATGATGATGATCAAGCAGAAGTAGTTGTCGTAAATAAGAAAGGTACAAATGTAAATAATAATACCACAAATGAAAGTCAAATAATCGCTGTTAATACTGGAAAAGGCAGTTCTTCAGATTCTTATGCTCTCAATTATAGAGGTTAAATATAACTAGGAGGAAATAACTATGCCAAATTCAGCTACAATTCAAAAGAGAGTGAGTCAAAGAGAAGCAGCGAGGAATGCTACTCCGTCTCTTCTTCAAAAGATAGATATCAAGTCTGCTAAGAAAGGATCTAAAGATACTGTAAGTGTATTAGGTGGAACTACTAGGGTTGTATATTGGGAAAGTATTCTATCTGATAGTGTAAGAGCATCAGTTACATTTACGGATGCAGGTAATACAATGAAATCTACTAAGTTAACTAGGAGAGGAAGAAGACCAACAGCAAAGAAAGTAAGTGCTGTTGAAGGATTGCCAATTGAATCAAACGGTGAAGAGGTTACTTTAAAATTTACAGATAATAATGGAAATACTTTGAATTTTGGAAAGGCAAATAAAAATAATTTATATGTGAATGAATGTATGAATTTGCCTACAGGTAGTGAAACTACAGATAAGACTTATATGTTGGATTTAGCTCCATTAGAATGGCTTACTCAAGAGAAAGGTGGTTATGATGTTAGAAAGGCTTATAGTGGACAAATATCTGATTCTGTAAAAAAAATATTTGAAGAGGTTTTAAAGACAAAGAAGAATATAGATGATATTGAACAAACAAATAGTCCTTTAGATTTTTGTGGTAATAATACTAAACCTTTTTGGACTCTAAATGATCTAGCTACTAAAGCAGTATCTAAAGAGGTAAGTATTATTGGACAAACTGGAGGATATTTTTTCTGGGAAACTTATGAAGGGTATCATTTCAAATCTATTGATACTTTAATGAATCAAGATTATAAAATAAAGATTCTTTATAATGAAAGTGCAGAAGGTATTCCGAAGGGTTATCAGGCAAGGGCATTGTCTTTAGAAACAACTAATAATGTTAATGTTCAGAAAAAACTTTCAACGGGAGCATATTCTGCTAAGTTTTTTAGTATTGATCTTTATGGAGGTGTAGTTACCGATGAGATTTTTAAGTCTGCAGATTTTACAGAAGGTAATGAAGTAAAACTTGCTGGAGAAGAATTACCTAGTTTTAATGATGCTTTTAATGTAGAAGAAGCAGATACTGAATTCTCTAAACGAATTTGGCAAATAGCTTCTACTGGTCAAAAATTTGTTGGACCAGTTTCTGATCAACTTAAGGATTCAAAGATACCGAATTATAATAAGGCTGGTATTTTTACTCAAGCAAAAATGAGATATAATCAATTATATGCCTCTGAAGTAACTATTGTTCTTCCTGGTGATTTTTCTCTTCATGCTGGAGATTCTGTTGTGGTTGATATTCCTCAAACAGATGTAACACAAAATAAAGCTTGTGGTGATGAGGTAGATCAACGTACAAGTGGTAAGTATCTTATAAGTGATCTTGCTCATTATATTACTGCTCGTGAGACTTATACTAAATTAGTTTTAATTAGAGATTCTTTTGGTCGAAAAGTAGAGTCTAACAAAGGAGGTAAGGGTGAAGCATCTTCAAATGCTGATAAAGTTATGAATTCCAACTTCTTATCTTTTCTCAAATAGTGTATAATAAATACAATTGTAACGGAGATTTTTTATGACTACTAAAGTTCCAGAACACGATTTAAATCATGAGTCTTATATTGATCCAAAAGATAATAAAGAACACGTTAATCATGGTATGCTTGAATATTCTAAAGAGGACTTAGAACTTCATAACGATGCTTTTCATGCTCATGAAGAGAATGAGGAGAATCCTGGTGGTGCTAAGATAAATGACTGGCACACAAGACATGAGGATCAACACTTAGAAGTTTATTGTGATAACCATCCCGATTCATTTGAATGTAGGGTATACGACGATTAATTTATGTCTCAATTAGTCAATCAGGGTTTTATAGGTCAAGATTTTATTTGGTGGATCGGACAAGTTGCCGATGACTCTGTTTGGCGTGAAAATGCATTATCTGGAAAATATGAAAGTCCTGAGAGTATTCCTGGATGGGGATATAGGTATAAGGTAAGAATTTTTGGACTTCAGGATTTAGGTGAAGGGGTTGTTGAATCTAAAGATTTGTTTTGGGCAAATGTAATGTATCCCACTACTGCAGGAGCATATCTGCAGAATTCTGGTCAAACTCCAATGATCAGACAGGGAGCTATTGTTTTTGGATTTTTCGTTGATGGTGTAGAAAGACAAGAACCTATTATTATTGGTGTTTTTGGAAATAATTCTCAGACTGAGTTAGCAACTACTATTGGTCAGAAGGGTAGAGATTTTAAAACTGGAGATAGTGTAGCTTGTAGTGGATATGCAGAAGGACAAGTGCCTCCTCAACCAAATGCTGCTCCTCTTAAATGTGATGATAATATTGGTGTAAATCAACCTACTGATAAAAAGTCTGAAAAAGAAAGAGCAAAACCTACTCCTGGTACAGCATTAAACATATATGGATTACCAGCAGATCGTCCTATAACTGAGGAGCAACAAAAAGATATTAATAGTGCAAGAGCAGAAGCTGAAGCAAAAAATTTATCGCCAGAAGCAACTGAGAGATTAATTAAAAAAAGAGTTCAATTTGGAGTTGCTGCTAGAGTTAAAGAGGCTAATTCTCCACGAGCTCCAAGAAAAGGACAGCCTTATATGGAATCTGAAGGCGTCCTACAACAAAGTGTAGCTGATGTAAAAAGAGATAAAGTATATTGTGAGAAGAGAGTATTATTAAAACCAGACAACATAGTAGAGTCTGCTAATAAAGCTATGCAGACTGATATGGATAATTTGGTACAGAATATTGATAAAGCGATGAATGCATTACAGAATTATACTGATCAAGTATCAATGACAGAAGGACTTAGAGATTTAGATAAGATGATTGCTGATTCATCTAAGAGACAATCTAAGTATATGAAGATAGTAATGGATAAGTGTATGGAATATTCTCAAGCAGCATTGAATAAGGAGATGATGAAAGCAGTATCTGCTTTACCTGCGATGGATAGGATGAATTTTTTAGATGTAAAAGCGGGAATAACTGAAAATCTTTTGTCGAGTTATAATGGAATGACTAATGGACAAGCTGGAATGATGCAAGGAATTTTGGGTAAAGTATTAAATTTAGATAGTTTGAAAGATCAATTTATGAGTAGAGTATCTGGTGATACTTCATCAGGTGGAGATGATGAAAAACCAAAAGGAAAACCTAGAGTCCCTACGTGTACTTCAGAAGATATGATTGCCAAGGTCATGGCTGCAAATAAAAATGCTATGGAAGAAACAAATAATAATTTAATTTCTGGTGTAGATGGATTTTTGCAAGATGCTATGGCAAATATGGCTAATATATCTTCTATGACAAGTATGTTTAATAAATTGGGAGGTATTAAAGGAAGTCTTACCTCTGCACTTAGTTTTCAGAGTATTACTGCTAATGTCTTTCCTTTTGAGAGTCCTCCCAACGAAGCAGTTTCTGATTTTTATACTTTATGTAGTGGAGGAGGTGCAGCTTCGCAAACTGCTTTACCCAGTACTAATGCTGTGGATAAAGCTACTGGAAAACATCTTGGAAAACTTCTTTCTAAAGGTAAGGGTTATATTGATGAGATAGCCCCACGAGTAGCACAGGTGGCATTTAGTGAACCAACTGCTAATACAGCCTCTATTGATTTAACTAAAATTGGTGCTGTTGAATCTGATTTAATGGCTAAGGCAGAAGAGATTAAAGATGCATTGGATCTTGCTTAATAAATATTAATTACAAAGAACTAGGATATGTCTTTCGATCTTTTTGGACCAGCAACTAAATGTGACATTCGAGTCGGTTATATTTCAACCGATAGAGGTTTTGTGGATGGTGTTGGTATTCATGCAGCAAATCAGTATGCTAAATTAAATCCAGGCACTACGTTTATTTTTAGAAATAGAGAGAAAGTTCAATATTTAAACATTAATGAAGTTAATAGATTACAACCATCAGATATGCTTCCGAAAGCTAATGCTGGAGAGGGTGGTGGATGTACTGGTGTGGTTGGATTAAATGGAGAAGGGGATACTCGTAAAGGTCTTGATGGAAATTTTGTAGCTTTAAAATCAGGAGTAACATTAAATAAAGATACAACAAGGGTTGATTTTTTTGGTGGTGGAGGAGTAGGAGTTCAAGCTAATCCTATTGTTGGTAGAGATGGATCATTAATGGCCGTGGATGTGGTTCATGGTGGATTTGGATATCAGTATCCTCCTATTGTTGATATATCAGATGATCGTGGAATCGGTGCAGGTGCAGATGTTAAAGCATTTGTTAAAACAGGTGCAGGTGATACTGATTATTATATTCAGGAATATAACCGAGAGGAAGATTTTGAAGAATATGATTTAGAGACTTGTGCTCCTACAGTTATTGATAAGGGAAAAAGATATAGTCCTGATGGAAAGGAATTGGGTAATTGGGATCCATCTTTATATATTGGGAAGAATAAAGATCCTATTGCTCGTCAAATAGAGAAATATCAGGAGTTTTTAGCATCATTAACTGATGGATCTCAATTTGATAGAAATACAAATAGAATTTTGAAGTGGTGGACAACTAGAAAAGATGCACCATTAAAAGTAGTTTCTCCTGATCAAACAACCCGAAAAGTATATAATGTCACTCATCATGCATGGGGTGATTTTATGGGTGATAATGCTGTATCACCAGTTCCACCATCAAATGCGAAGGGAACTGATATGGCAGGAAAGACTTATACATTTGAGTGGGAAGAAGATTTTCCTTGGGAAGGTGAGTATAGATTTAGAGTTCAGGCAGATAATGATGCTCGACTTTATATTGATAATAAACCTCTTACTGATGTTAGAATAGGAGCAGGTGGTGCTGCAGGTCATGTATTATCTGCACCTTTAGAACTTAGTCAACATTTAAATTCTGGAGTTCATAAAATTGCATTATCTCTTTTAAATCATCAAATAAAAGAGAATAAAAAAATTAAAAGAGATTTACCAGTTGCTAATTCAAATACAACTAATGAAGTTACTTTTAAAGTAACTACAGATGCTGCTTATGCTAGTGATTTTATAATTGAAGATCTTGGACTTAATATATCAAAGAATTATAAAGGACCACAACTTAAAGAGACTGTTACTAAAACTGTTGAATTTGGAAAGGCATATACTGTTAGAGTTAATTCTCCTCAAGGAAATGTAAAATTAAAAACTTTAGGAGAAGCAGTTCTTGGAATGGAAGATGCTGGTGATAATGATTATAATGACTTGCAATGTTCTGCTTCTGTTGGAAGATTTTATGATATAAATGGTAATATTTGTAAATTTGTAGTTGATCCTCCACCTAAGAAAGCACCTTCTACAACTTCTACTGGTGAGAAAGGGAAGTATGTATTTAATACTGTTGATTGGATTAATAAAGCCAATAGACCTTTATGGAAGATTAATCCTGGTGCTGGTAGGGATGCTAATTTTATAAATCGATTTGGGGTTCTTCCTTTTGATCCTACTGGGGTTGGTGAGATAGAGAAAGACAGGTCTGATCAATTTATTGTTAATCCTGATCCTACTGTTAAATTCTTAAGAGAAGATGGTAGAGATTATCTTCAAGTAGTTGGCACTGGAAAAGTTAAAGTCTTTTTTGAGATGAATATAGATGATAGACCAGGAATATCTTCTTTGGCATTAAGTGAGATTAGAATAAAAGCAGATGATGGTGATATTATTTTAAAAAGAGATGTTAATAGAAGATATGCTAATGAGAAAGGATCAGGAACTTTTACTGCAGGTCAAAAATATTTGGTTAAAACTATTGGAGGTAGTAGGGGTTCTGGATCAAGAATAAGTGTAGATAAAACAACTATTGGTTATGATGATGATATTGATAATGGATATGATGAAAATGGTAATCTTAGAATTACTGGAGTTACTCCAATTTCATCAGTTGAAACGATTGGATATACTGTAAAAGGTCTTCCTGATTATCCTAATGCTTCTACGAATGATTATGCTGGAGTTCATGAGATTATTTGGAATAATCTTAACTTCCCTTCTGATGGAAATTATGTTATTCAGACTATGGTAGATGACAATGTAACTCTTACATTTAGTCATCCTGGAAGAGAGAATATTGTTATTAAGAAATTTGGATTTAAAGTTCGTGGAGATGGATCTACTGGAACAGGAAAATCTATTGATACAAAATATTTTAGAGAAGGAACTTATACTTTAAAAGCAGAGTTGGAACAAATTCCAGGTAAACCATTAGCAAAAGGAAATCCAATGGCTCTTGCTTTGGATATTTCATCTGGTTTTGTAATAGATGATATAGAAGTTATTTCTGCTAAATCTTGGAATGAAAATCCAATGGGAGTTGCCATGACAATTGATGCTCCTATGCCATCTATTCCTCAAGCAAAACCACCTGTTCAAGAGGGTAGATGTCCTAATAATCCTATTTGGTCTACAAGACATCCGAATGGTAGTCTTAAATGGTATCCAGTTAAAGTTGATTCGTGGGCAAAATTTACTAATAGATATGCTGTTTCTCCTATTCCTCCATTAGGATTTAAAGGAACTGATGGTGCAGGAATAGTATATAAAAATACTTGGAAAATTAATCTTCCTTATTCTGGATATTATGGATTAAAAGGAGCAGTAGATAATCGAGGTAGAATATTGATTGATGGTGAAGAAGTTCTTGGACCTAAGGCTAAAAACAAAGTAAGTCCATCTAATTCTAAATCTCCTAAGATTGTGAAGAAATATTTGGAAGGAGGAGAACATGAGATATTAGTGGAAGTAGAAAATGATAAACAATTTAATTGGACAAAGATTGATAAAAAGATTTTTAGTACTGCAGATTGGGCATCTAAACAATCTCAAACCCAAACTACAGTTAAAGGTTCTAAGAATCTTGAAGTTACTTTTAAGGTAAGTACAGATGCTGCTTATGCAAATTCAATTAGAATAGATGGTCTTTTTGATGTAGGAAAAGATTATAAAGGACCACAACTTAAAGAGAATATTACTAAGCAAGTGGAAGTAGGAAAGGTTTATACTGTCAAATGTAATTCTGCTCAAGGAAGAGAAAATATAAAAACTTTAGGAGAAGCAGTTCTTGGAATGGAAGATGCTGGTGATAATGATTATAACGATTTAATGTGTTCTGCAAGTGCTGGTAAATTTTATGATATAAATGGATCTACATGTAAATTTATAGTTCCTTCAGCAGATAAGACAGAAATAAAATATGGTGAAGGTCTTACTAGTGGATCTGCAAAAGATGGGGTTACTTATACTGGACCATCACTATCAACTTATGCATCGGGAGAGTTAGGAGCATTTATTACTCCTACTTGGAATACTGATGAAGATTATAAACAGACTCATAATGGTGCAACTTGGACTATGACATGGGATAATGTTGATTTCCCTGAGACAGGAACATATGATATACAAGCACAAGCTGATGATGAATTAACTGTTAAACTTGATGGTGTTGAGATAGCAACAGCACAAGTAAGAAAAGGTATTGAGAGTCATATGTTTAATGCTCCTAAAGGTAAGAGATCTATAGAAATAACTTTATCAAATATAAGTCTTAATGCTCCTTTTTCTACCAACCCCACAGTTGCTGCTGTAAAAATTACAAAGAAAACTGATGTAGCAAAGGTTGATCCAAGAACAGGTAAAGCACAAGGTAAAGCATGGACAGTAAACCCTATTGGTATTTCTGCAGTTCTTATTCCTCCACCTTGTCCTAAGAAAATAACTGGTGTTGGTATTGTTACTTCAGTTGAGGTTAATGATCCAGGAAATGGTTGGACTCCTCCTGTTGATGCTGGAGATCCTACTCCTTCATATCCTATTAATTTAGAACTTAAAGAACTTGCTGTTATTGATCCTGGTATTAATTATGATTGCTCTAAGGATGTGGTATGTATTAAAAATACCGAAACAGGTCAAGAAAGATGTTTCCCACCTACATGTGGACCTTTCGGCGTATTAGAGAAAGTTGATCTTCCTACAGGAATGGATGGGTATACTTCTTGGCCTGAAATTAGGGTTAGATCATTAACTGGTGCAGGTGCTAAATTTGTACCTAGATTTAATATAATTAGAGATCCTTTGGGTCTTCCTGACAAAGATAAATTATTACAGGTAACTGATTTAGTTGGATTAAAACGCACAGGATTTTATGATGGTAAACCTTACTATGGTGCTGTCTTCTATAAAGATGGTATTAAATATGCTGGATGGTATGAAACTCCTGGTAAATTGGTTCAGATTTATAATACTATGCAAGAGAGTATTGATGCTGAAGTTACTACACCTCCATCAGCAATCCTTAGACAGGGTAGTGATGTTTCAAGTAATGATCCCAAACTTGATATTCCAGGAACCCCCAATAACTTAACATAAAATAATGGCAAAAGGAACAGCAACCAATCAAGTCCTTACAAGACTTCCTAAAAAAACTCAAGATGCTGATGGTGATGGTATTATCAGTCCACAGGAGATGATGTCTTTCGGTAGTGATCCTAATCCTACCGTTACAGCAAAACAAAATTATAATGCAGTAAGATATGGAACTGATAAAGGATCTATTAAGTTTGGAAATATTCATAAAAAAGGTGATGTTACTGCAGGTGTGATGCTTGACACCCCTGATGGTCGTCATCAGTTCTCTTTAGATATTGATGGACAGAGAAAGGGATGGACAACATCTACTAGTCCTGGTAATTTTCAAGTTTTAGCAGGAGAAGATAATACAGAACCTCAAGACACCTTGATTTTAAATGCAGTTAATGGTAATATTTGTATAACTGCTGCTAATGGTAAAATCAGACTACAGGGAACTGATATAGAATTAATTGCTGTTGGTGATGGTGACACTAAAGGTCATATTAAATGCACTGCTACTGAAACTTTTTCTGTTCATGAAACTAAGAAAATTGTTTTAGAATCTAAAATAATGACATTGTTTAAATGTGGTGGTGAAATGGATATAGCAGCTAATTCTTGTTTGAAAATATATGGATCTTTAATTAAAGCTGTTACTAATGCATGTGCAGTTAAAGATTCTAAATGTAACACTAAAGGAGTTGGTCAAGGTAGGTTGGGACCAGAGCAGACTCCCACATCAGCAACTTAAGGAGGTATAAAAAATGTCTTGGGGAATGGATGATTGTATTGTCGGAGGACAATTGAGAGTAGGAACAGGATTATGTCCTCCTATTAAAGAAGGTGATACTAAAATTAATGGATCAGCAATGATGGAAGGTCCAGTAGTTATTGGTGATGGTGCTAAAATTAAATTGGGAGCTAAAAGACCAGGAGATGAGACAGGTACTGCACCAGCAAATTTAATGGTGACTAGAAATTATAATGATGATAAGGATTGTTTTACTCCTGCTATTAAATTAGCAGTGTTGACGGAAGGTAATATTCAGATTAATGGGGATAGAGGAAAACCTGATACTCTTAAGATTAGTAGTGCAGCAGATACTGCAATCAAAATAAATGGTGGAAAAAAAGCCCTTGATTATGATAATGGAACTGTTTGGATTGATAGTTCAGGTGAGGCATATTTTAAGACAGGAACTGGTGGTAAAACCATGTCGGCAAGATTTGCTGAATCTGACGGTAAACCAAAACCTTTTGATATTCAACACCCAACTAAAGGTAAGGGACATCGTTTAAGATATGCTTGTATTGAGGGACCAGAAGTTGGAGTTTATCATAGAGGTAGATTAAGAAGAGGAAAGGAAATATCTTTACCTTATTATTGGAAAAATTTAGTTCATGTTGAGAGTATTACTGTTCAATTGCAACCAGTTGGAGCACACCAAGATATTATTGTAAAGAGATGGGATGATGAAAAGATATATCTTCAATCGAATGGTGGTTTACCAATAGATTGTTTCTATCACGTATATGGAGAAAGAAAAGATATTAATCCACTTATAACTGAGTATGAGGGTAATGAATGTTTTGATTACCCTGATCCAAATTATAAGCCTGGTGCAGTAAATCCACGATATGATGATCCTGCTTTCTCAGGTCCACCTAATACCATAACTATGTGAAGAAAATCATTTATATTGAGGAGAATTTTATTTCTCCTAGTGAATGTAAGAAACTTATAGATCGTGCTGAGATGACTGCTGTTGGTCATGAGGAAGATACAATTCCTCCTGGAGAAATACAGGAGGATGATTATGATTATGCTGCTCATTATGCAAGGCAGGATGAGATGTTAGATTCTGCTCAGTATCAAGGCCATGCAGATTTTATTGATATGAAGGGAGAAACTGATGATTTTTATAATAATGTAGTTAATAGAGTAACTAGAATATGTAAACTATTTGATGATAGAGCGAACCCAGATTATGTGGGAGTTATAAGATGGAAGCCAGGAACTTTTATGAAACCCCACTATGATAGTTCTGCTAAAGATGGTATCTATGATTTATTTGCAGCACTTCTTTATTTGAATGATGATTTTGAGGGAGGATATACAGGATTTAAAGAGTTTGAGGTACAACCAAAGGTAGGTAAGTTATTAATATTTTCTAATTCTCAGCATAAGCATCATGTTACTAGGGTAGTAGGAGCAGATCGTTATGCACTTTCTTTTTGGTTTAATACATCATCTGCTTGATTTTTAATAGAATCAAAATTTAATTGAGTTCTACAAGTATTTGCTATTTCATCTATTTTTTCTTCACTTAATTTTATTCCTAGTAAAGATGCTCTTTCTTTAACTATATCATTAAGTTCAATTCTTACATAGAAGCAGTCGTAAATAGACCATTTATTAAGAGGAGACGCCATTTTTAATAAACTCATCGATTTGTTCAAACATTGAATCCCAATTTAATTGTCTACGAAGTTTGTTGGCATAATCATCGGCTTCTTCTGTCGTTAAATTCTTTCCTTGAAGAGATGCTCTCGTCTGAACTAATTCATTAAGATTGATTCTTAGAATATTTTGGTTATAGATTCCCATCTTGACAAATCCTCCATGATCTACTATGATGACAAAATAAATGAGTACTCACTCTATGTCTGAAGAATATTTATCTCGTTGTGTTGTAGACACATCGAGAAGAACAGTTTACATTTACTCTAATGAAGGAGATAAAAAAACTGTGGAGTGTGATACTCCTGAAGAGTTTATGAGCGTATTGAATTATGTTCGTGAACATACCCCTGTTGATATTGTATCTTACGTTGATCCTTCTTAATTATGATTTATTTTATTGGTTTCCTCACTATTGTCACCATTTGTTTACTTGTTTATTATCTAGGTCTCTATAATCCACATTAAAGAATAAATAAGGTGGAGGAAAATAGATAAGAAAATGAAATACTTAATACATACACGCTACTGTTGGCATGATACCCCAGATGGTGAGAAACTCGTCTTTATGTATTTCATCCAAAATGTTCCATTCACTTTTGATGAGTTACCTGAAATTGCTAAAGAAGATTTGGAAATAGTGACATTAGCAGACCAGGAGAGAAGATGGACAATTGAAGACCTATATAAGGCATATTCATATTTGATGGAAGAGGAATGTAACCCTTTGGTGTTTGAGTTGGAGTTAGAAAACCCTGAACTAGTACCTATCGATTAATGCCTAATATCAGACTGTGGCACTCAAAAGAGATGAAGCAATGGAGATGGACATTTGTGGATGATGAGTTAAATCAACATTCGGGACAAGAACCTGATATTCGTGATGCCATGAATCAAATTGCAAAGACTGTTGAAGAACTAGAGGGTTTTTGTGAAGCTAAATAATCCATAACAAGAACTATAATGCGAGTAAGATGGGTCTTTCAAGGTTAGAGAATTTTTTAAAGTCTAC
>Ga0208261_1000384_pt1 | contig 17880 bp, 15 predicted proteins | sample Knorr_S7_td_DCM__FD_185595 | JGI IMG/M metagenome (GOLD analysis project Ga0208261, IMG submission 185595) | Marine microbial communities from Southern Atlantic Ocean transect - Knorr_S7_td_DCM_ad_131m_LV_B (SPAdes) (version 3) | ecosystem: Environmental > Aquatic > Marine > Oceanic | place...
TGACATCATAACATCAGTTGCTCTTTTAATTCCATCTACTAAACTTTCTCTGCAACCATATAAATTATCAAATTTAGATTTTGTTACTGAGTCGTTTACATTAATTGCAGGAACCAATAATGTTCCCTGCTCTTCCATTTTTTTCAAAGCTAAAACTCCAGTTGTAGTTTCTTCGCTTAAGCCTTTTATATCTTTTAACAAATCTTTATAATCTTTATGCATAAGAGCGGTTAGATCGCCACCATCGTCTAAAATCATATTTGGCTTCCAGTCTTTTTTACCTTCTATTGTTTGTCTTACACACCACCAATATTCTTCTTCGGTCTCTCCCTTCCAAGCAAATACAGGTATACCAGCTTTTGCTATTGCCGCTGCTGCGTGATCTTGAGTAGAAAATATATTACATGAAGACCATCTTACTTCTGCACCAAGGTCGACTAACGTTTCAATTAAAACTGCTGTTTGAATTGTCATGTGTAAACAACCTAAAATTCTCGCACCTTTAAGAGGATGTTTTCCCTTATATTCTTTTCTTAAAGCCATTAAGCCTGGCATTTCAGTCTCTGCTAAAGAGATTTCTTTTCTTCCAAATTCTGCTTCATTTATATCTTTTACCTTGTAGTCACTCATTTGTGTTGATCCTTTCGATTAAAAAAAGAAGTCTTTTAGCAACTTTATTTAAATTAATCAACTTGTCATTAAGCCACTGGAAATGTGATTTTAACTTTTGCACCCTTGCTTGTATTGTTTGAGGCTTCAATTTTGCCATTATGAAGTTCAACAAGATTTTTTACTATGTTAAGACCTAGTCCAGAATGCTCACCAAATTTTTCAGGTCTATTACTGTAAAATCTATTAAATATTTTATCTGTATTTTTTTCATTAAACCCTATCCCTTCATCAATAACAATTAATGATAAATTATCATTATCTTCTTTTGATATTTCAACAATTATTTCTTGATTATCTTTACTAAATGAAATCGAATTATCTAAAAGATTTGCAATTATTTGTTCTATTCTATTTTCAATTCCAAGAATATTATATTCTTTAGCCCCATTTGTTATCAACTTAATTCCAATTGATCTTTTTGATTCTAAAATGCTATTAAAATCATCGACTACAGACTTTGCAATACTTTTAAGGTCTATTTTTTTCATTCTTTCAGATGAAATTGCAGCTTCATCTTTTAACATTTGAGAATAATCAGTAATTAATCTTTCAATTCTTTCGACGTCATGAGAAACTATTCCAATTAACTTATTTCTCTGCTCTTTACTCTCTGTATCAGAAATAATATCTGACGCACTTTTTAATGAAGCTAAGGGGTTTCTGATCTCGTGTAGTAAATCTGTTGAATAATTTTCTGCAGTCGTTATTCGTTTATTAAGTTCATTGGTCATTTCATCTAAGGAATTGGATAGAATACCCAATTCATCATTTCTTTTTTTTATGTTTTCTATGTTAGATTTTTCATGACTCTTATTTTTGATTATTTTTGTATATGTAACTAGATTTCTTATTGGTTTTAAAAAATACCTGTTTAAAACAAAAGAAAATATTAAAATAACTATTACCACTAATATAACAGTTCTAATTATAAAAATTTTTCTTTCATTAATTGCATTTTTTACATCATTTGCATTCTCTGTAATTGCCAAATAACCAATATTTTTATTATTAGAAAAAACATTTTTAATTGTAATTAATAAAAATTGATCATAAGACTCCTCGGTAAAAGTAAATGGTTTGCCAAAATTGTCTGAAGTAGAATAATTTTTCAAATTCAAAAAGATTATTGAACTTTTATTTTTTTTAACTTTTTCTTTTTCTTTTTTTATTTTAATTTGATCTTTATTTAAATCATTCATTTCTATAACTTCAAGTCTTTGTGAAAATGCTCTAGGATCTAAATTGAGTGTATCTGTATCTCCGATTAAATTAAATTTATTATCGAAAATTTGTACTCTATCCAAATTTTGAAAAAGAAATCTTGTTGAAAATAAAAATTTTCTTATATCAGACTCATTAAACTTTATTTTGAGTCTTGTTAAATTCTCTATTGTATTATCTAGGATTTTAATATGATTAGAAGTTTTATCTTTTATTATAGATGGTTTAATACTATTCAAATAAAATAAAGTTAATACTCCTATAATTAAAAATACTAAAAAATTAATAAATAAAAACTTTTTTAAAATAGATAAATTTTTTATAAAACTACTCAACATTATTTAACATTCCAACGATATCCGCTTCCATATCTTGTTTCAATTGCTGAAAAATTATCATCTACTTTTTTAAATTTTTTTCTAATTCTTTTAACATGACTATCAATAGTTCTATCTTCAATGTCTGTATCTTCTCTATAAGCAACATCCATTAATTGAGATCTTTCTTTTATTATTCCTGGTCTTTTAGCTAATTCTTTTACTATTAAAAATTCCGTTGTAGTTAATTTATCTGGAAGTTCTTTTCCATCCCATTCACACTCAAGTTGAGAAGGGTCTAACTTTAATTTCCCATGAGAAATAATATTTTTATTTTCTTCTAAATTATTATTTTTTTTTCTTAGTTGTACTCTAATTCTTTCAATAAGTATTTTGGTAGAAAAACCTCCAGATTTTTTTACAAAATCGTCCGCACCAAGCTTAAGACCAAGTAATTCATCAACTTCTTCGTCTTTTGAAGTTAAAAAAATAACTGGCATAGAAGTTTTTTTTCTCAACTTTTTTAGTAATTCTTCTCCGTCCATTCTGGGCATTTTTATATCTATTACTGCTAAATCTGGAGGTGTCCTGGATAATCCTATCAAAGCACTTTCTCCATCCAAATATGTTTGAATATTAAAACCTTCTTTTTCAAGAGCAATACTCAAGCTAGTAAGTATATTTCTATCATCGTCTACTAAAGCAATTGTTTGATTCATAAATAAATAATAAAAATACTAAATTGTTCTAATTTGGGCAATCTAATTAAATTAATGAAGCATTCCCCAATTATCGCCCGCATTAACATCTACAGTTAAGGGTATAGAGAAAGAATGATAATCACTTTTAACAACACTCATCATTTCTTCTTTAATGATCTTGATCATTGTTTTTTCATCACTTTTTGGAACTTCAAAAATTAATTCATCATGAATTTGTATTAACATTTTTGATTTTATATTTTTTTTATCTTTTAATTTTTTTTCTAATCTAATCATTGCTAATCGCATAATTTCTGATGCAGATCCTTGGATTGGAGCGTTAATTGCTGCACGTTCTTGAAAGTTTCTTACATTAAAGTTTTTATCATTTATGCCATTGAAATGCGATCTTCTTCCAAAAATATTATTTACATATCCACTTTTTCTACAAAATTTAATTGTATTATCCATATAAACTTTGATCTCAGGAAATTTTGCAAAATATGCGTCTAAAAATTCCTCTGCTTCATAATTAGAAACATTAATCTGTTTTGCTAAGCCGTACTGTGAGATGCCATAAATGATCCCAAAATTTATTGCTTTAGCTTTTCTTCGATGATCTTGATCGACCTTTTTTATATCAATATTAAAAATCTGACTTGCAGTTAAAGAATGGATATCCTCATTATTTTTAAAAGCTTTTTTGAGTTCTCTAACTTCAGCGAGATCTGCTAAAATTCTCATTTCAATTTGATTATAATCAGCAGAAATTAATACATGATCTTTTTTAGCAGTAAAAGCTTTTCTAATATCTTTACCATCTTCTGATTTTATAGGAATATTTTGTAAATTAGGATCGCTTGATGCTAGTCTACCTGTTGTAGTGGCCGCTAATAAAAATGATGTATGTACTCTTTTAGTTTTTGGATTTATATGCTCAGGCAATGCATCTGAATAGGTATTCTTTAATTTTGAAACCTGTCTCCAATCTAAAACTAACTTTGGAAATTTATGTCCTTTAAATGCTAAATCCTCTAAAACACTAGCACTTGTTGCAAAGCTTCCTTTTTTAGTTTTTTTTAATCCTGCAATCTTAAGATCATTATAGATTATTTCTCCTAATTGTTTTGGAGACGCAATATTGAATTCTTTTTTAGAAATCTTGAAAATTTCTTTTTCTAGATTTTTAATTTTTTTTTCAAATTTCAAAGATAGTGATTTTAAAAATTTACTATCAACTTCAACTCCTTCCATTTCCATAAAAGCAAGAATTTTTATTAATGGCTTTTCAAATATCTCATAAATATTGATCATCTTTTCTAACTTTAAATTTTTAATAAATTTTTTATACAATCTAAAAGTAATATCTGCATCTTCTGCGGCGTAATCTTTGGCCCTATTGATCTCTACTTCGTTAAAATTTATTTGTTTTTTTCCGGTACCAACTATCTCTTTAAATGAAATAGTTTTATGCCCTAAATGAATTTCTGATAATGTATCCATATTGTGTCTATTTTTTCCTGCATCTAAAACATATGACATCAGCATGGTATCCTCCATTGAGCAAATATTTATTCCATTTTTAAATAAAACTATAAAATCAAATTTTATATTTTGACCAATTTTTTTAACGCTTGGATCTTCCAATAACGGTTTTAGTTTCTTAATAACAATATCTTTATTGATACATTTGAAAGAATTATGACCAATTGGTATATAACAAGCTTTACCAATTTTTGAACAAAGCGAAATTCCGACTAAATCAGCTTGATGAGGGTCTAAAGAGCTTGTTTCAGTATCAACGGCAACTTCACCTGTTTCTTCTGCTTCCTGGATCCATAGATCTATTTGTTTTGCATCTGTGATTAAATAATAATTTTTGTTATTAATTGGTTTTTGGTTTTCTAATATTTTTTTTTCTGGTGCAGAACTTGATAATTTAGGTTCACCATATATTGAAATTGCAGAACTCAATAATCTATTAAATTCCATTTCTCTTAAAAATTTATATAATTTATCTTTATCAATATCTTTTAAAATAAATTCACTTAAATCTCTTTTTGTTGGAGAGTCACGCTTCAACGTAACAAGTTGTTTGCTTATTAAAGCCTTGTCTTTATTTTCTATGAGTGTTTCTCTTCTCTTATTTTGTTTAATTTCGTGCGCAGATTTTAAGAGTTTTTCTAAAGTTCCATATTTGTTTATCAGTTCGGCAGCAGTTTTTACACCTATTCCTGGAACTCCTGGAACATTATCACTACTATCTCCTGCAAGAGATTGGACATCAATTACTTTTGAAGCATCAACTCCAAACTTATTTATTATATCTTCCTTTGTGATAAATTTATTTTTAATAGGATCAAAAATTCTAACGCCTTTTTTGTAAAGTTGCATCAAATCTTTGTCCGAAGAAACTATTGTAACTTTTGCACCTTTTTTAAGAATTTTTTCAACATATGTTGCAATTAAATCATCTGCCTCATAGTTTGGAAGATCGACCGAAGGTAAATTAAATGCTAATACAGATTTTCTAATATATTCAAACTGAGGAGCCAAATCATCAGGAGCTTCTGATCGATTTGCTTTATAATCACTGTAAATTTCATTTCTAAATGTTTGTCTAGCTGAATCAAAAATTACTGCAAAATGAGTTGGTCTTTCTAAATTCTCATTAGATTTTGAATCTTCTAAAAGTTTAAAAAGCATACTACAAAACCCACTCACTGCACCTGTTGGAAGCCCATCACTTTTTCTAGTCAAAGGTGGCAAAGCATAATATGCTCTAAAAATATAGCCTGAACCATCGATTAAGTAAAAATGATCAGTTTTTTTAATTTTGCTCATATGATAATGATATATTATTTCTCTCAATGTTATAAATGTATACCCACATATGGATAAAAAAAATGTAGTAGATGTTAAAAACTTAAAAAAAATTTATAAAAAAAAAGGCTCAAATACTGTTGAGGCATTAAAAAATTTAAACTTAGAGGTGAAAGAAGGTGAAATTTTTGGTTTACTTGGTCCAAATGGAGCTGGAAAAAGTACATTTATCAATATACTTGGAGGGACTGCAATTAAAACTGAGGGAAAAGTAAATGTTTGGGGTTTTGATTTGGATAAAAATCCAAGGCAAGTAAGAGCATCTATAGGTATAGTTCCTCAAGAAGTAAACATAGATCCTTTTTTTAGCCCAAAGAAAATGCTTGAATTGCAAGCTGGTCTATATGGAATTAAAAAAAAAGATCAAATAACTGATACAATTCTGAAATTAGTATCTTTAGAAAAACAAGCAAATAGTTATTCAAGAAGCTTATCTGGTGGAATGAAAAGAAGATTATTAGTAGCAAAAGCTTTAGTACACCAGCCTCCAATAATAATTTTGGATGAACCAACCGCAGGCGTAGATGTAGACCTAAGACAAAATTTATGGGAAAATGTAAAATCATTAAATAGTAAAGGAGTTACGACTATTCTTACCACTCATTATTTAGAAGAAGCAGAAAAAATGTGTGATAGAATAGGTATTTTAAATAAGGGAGAATTAGTAGCACTAGATACAACAAAAAATCTTTTAGACAGAATTCAGACTAAAATAGTTAATTTTTCAACTAGCAATAAAGTAAATGTTAATGAAGAAACTTTAAAATCCTTAAAGATTGTTTCTAATGAGAAAAATAAATTTGTTGTTTCTTATGAAAAAAGTAAAGTTAATATTGATCAAATAATTAGTCATATTAAAGCTCAAAATATAAAGATATTTGATATTTCTACTGATGATGGTGATCTTGAAGATGTTTTTTTAAGGTTAACAAAAAACTAGATTATTTATAATTTTAGTTATAAATTAATAAATATGGAACTTGTAAAAAACATAACAAATAACAAATTAATTAAGATTTTTTTAATTTCCTTATTGGGCTCAATTTTATTAACTATTTCAGCAAAGATTAAAATACCTTTTTATCCTGTTCCAATGACAATGCAAACATTTGTTGTATTATTTTTGGGAATTTCTTTTGGATACAAAATTGGAGTTGCATCGATAATTTTATATTTATTAGAAGGTATAGCTGGTTTGCCAGTTTTTTCTAATTCTCCAGAAAAAGGAATAGGAATTACATATTTTGTTGGTCCTACAATGGGTTATTTAATTGGATTTATATTTGCATGTTTTCTAGCAGGTTATTTAAAATATAATTCAAATTATATCTTAAATTTTTTTAAAATTTTAATTTCTACTTCTATTATTTATTTATTTGGAATAGTTTGGTTGGGAACTTTAATAGGTTGGGACAAACCAATACTTAAATTAGGAGTTTACCCATTTTTATTAGCTGAATTTTTTAAAATCTTGCTTTTAACCCTACTAGCAAAAAAAATTACTAAATTGAAAAATTTTATTTAGGAGATCTTTTCGAAAGAATTCTTTGAAGCGTTCTTCTGTGCATTTTTAAACGTCTAGCAGTTTCTGATACATTTCTGTTACATAATTCAAAAACTCTATGAATGTGTTCCCATTTTATCCTATCAGCTGACATTGGATTTTCTGGAGGTGCAGCTTTTTTGTTTGGATCAGCTAAAAGAGCTTTCTCTACATCATCTGCATCTGCAGGTTTTGCCAAATAATCAATTGCTCCCTCTTTAATTGCCGCTACAGCTGTAGGAATGTTACCATACCCTGTTAGCATTATAATTCTACTATCTGGATTATTTGTTTGAATTTCTTTTACAACCTCTAAGCCATTTCCATCATTTAGCCTTAAATCAACAACAGCAAAAGCAGGTTTTTTTAATTTTACAGACTCAATTCCATTTTTTACACTCTCTGCTTGTGAGACCTGAAAACCCTTTTTTTCCATTGCTCTAGCCAGTCTCTCTCTAAAAGGGTTATCATCATCAACAATTAATAGCGAATTATCCTTAAATTCACTTAGTTTTTTTATGTTATTAGTTACTTGCATAGAGCTATATATGGAAACAAATTTTTTTATTTCAATGGTATTATTTATTTTACATTAACAAAGTTATCATATAAATGCTCAAATTATATGAAATTTGCATAGCTGATATGCGAGTTTTTTTTATTAAATTTTTTTTGAGGTAATATATGGAAAAATTTAAATCGGTTGATGAATTAGTAAATCAGCTGAAACCGAATGAACCTGTTTATTGTATAAGAAGAAAATCTATACAATTGGCTTCAAAATATTTTCAAAATAAATTTCCAGGCAAAGTTCTATATGCTGTCAAGACAAATCCACATCCGTTAGTATTAAAAACCATTGTAGAAAGTGGAATTAACAATTTTGATGTTGCTTCTATAAAAGAAATCAAAACAATCAAAAAAATTAGCTCAAATGCAAAGTGCTCATTTATGCATACTGTAAAGAGTAGAGAAAGTATTAAAGAAGCATATTTTGAATATGGAATTAAAACTTTTTCATTGGATACAAAAGATGAATTAATAAAAATCATAGAAAGCACAAACCAAGCAAAAGACTTAGAATTGCTAGTTAGAGTTAATGTTTCAAATGAACATGCTGAAATAGATTTATCAAAAAAATTTGGAGCAATCACATCTGAAGCTTCTGGATTATTAAGACTAGCTAAACAATATGCAAAAAAAATTGGACTAAGCTTTCATGTTGGATCTCAATGTATGCATCCTATTTCATATGTAAAAGGAATTAATGAAATAAATAATATTATTAAAAGGACTAAAATAATACCAAACGTAATTAATATTGGTGGAGGTTTTCCAACAATTTATCCAGATCTAATACCTCAGTCACTAGATAATTATTTTGAAGAAATAAAAAAAGCATTAAAACAGTTAAAACTTGAAAAGCTTCCTGAAATAATATGTGAGCCTGGAAGAGCTATAGTGGCTGAAAGTGGTTCTTCGATTGTAAGAGTAAATTTGAGAAAAAAACAAAAACTTTATATAAATGATGGTACTTATGGAACTCTTTTTGATGCTGGTGTTCCAAATATTGTTTATCCTACAAGATTAATAACAAATGGAAGAGTTGTATCAAAAAAATTAACTTCATTTGATTTCTATGGACCAACTTGTGATAGTATGGATTATATGAAAGGACCATTTGTTTTACCAAATAATATAAAGGAAAATGATTATATTGAATTAGGTCAACTTGGTGCTTACGGTTTAACCTTTAGAACTCAATTTAATGGTTTTTATTCAGATAAAATTGTTGAGGTAGAAGATGATCCTATAATGACAATGTATGACAAAGAAGCTAAAAATCAGTTTCTTGTTGCTTAATGCCAGAAAATAAAAATCTCTCTAATAACAAAAAAAAAGACCTTTTAAAAAAAGAGGTTGAGCACATTGATATTACAAAATTTGACTCAAGACAGATTATTTCCTCAATGGAAAAAATGTCATTTGTTTCAAGAGAAACTGCAAATGCAGCTAATATATTGAATGAAATGATAAAAGACAAAGATTGTTCAATTTTTTTAACTTTAGCAGGCTCAACATCCGCAGCTGGATGTATGCATATTTATAGAGACATGGTAAAATATAATATGATTGATGCAATAGTGGCTACAGGAGCATCAATTATTGATATGGATTTCTTTGAAGCTTTGGGTTTCAAGCATTACCAAGGTTCTCAATTTCAAGATGATACTGAATTAAGAAATAATTATATTGATAGAATATATGATACTTACATAGATGAAAACGAGCTACAAATGTGTGACAAAACAATCGGAGAAATTGCTGATAAACTAGAACCCAAAAGCTATACTTCAAGAGAATTTATTAATGAAATTGGAAAATTCCTAAAAACTAATGCCAAGAAAAAAGGGTCATTAATTGAAATGGCATATGACAATAATGTTCCAATTTTTTGTCCAGCATTTACAGACTCTAGTGCTGGCTTTGGTTTAGTAATGCACCAAGAAAGAAATCCTAAAAAACATTTAACTATAGATTCTATAAGAGAATTTAGGGAATTAACTGAAATTAAAATTAAATCTAAAAGTTCTGGTTTATTTATGATTGGAGGTGGTGTCCCTAAAAATTTTATTCAAGATACAGTAATTTGTGCTGAACTACTTGGTAAAAACGTAGATATGCACAAATATGCAATCCAAATCACAGTTGCCGACTCCAGAGATGGGGCATGCAGTAGCTCGACACTTAAAGAAGCAAGTTCTTGGGGTAAAGTAGATGTAACAAAAGAACAAATGGTTTTTGCTGAAGCTACATCGGTTTTACCACTAATAGCAAGTGATGCTTATCATAAAGGTGAATGGAAAAATAGAGAAAGAAAAAATTTTTCAAATTTATTTAAAACACATTAATTTTAATTTTTAAAAAATGAAAATACCTCTTTATCAAGTTGATGCTTTTACATCAAAAATTTTTAGCGGTAATCCTGCTGCTGTATGTCCTTTAGAAAAATGGATAAATGATGATGTGATGCAAAATATTGCACAGGAAAATAATTTATCTGAAACTGCATTTTTTGTTAAAAGTAAAAATCAATTTGATATTCGATGGTTTACACCTGTTGCTGAATTAGATTTAGCTGGTCATCCAACACTAGCTACTGCTCATGTAATTTTGAAAGAAATGAAAGTAAATATAAAAAAAATAATTTTTAAGACAAAAATAAATGATACTCTAAGTGTTACATATGAAAACGATTTATATTTAATGGATTTTCCTTCAAGAAATCCTAAAATTGAAAACGATTTAGACAATATTGCAGATGCACTAGGTAAAAGGCCAAAAGAATTATATCGTCATAGAGATGCCTTGGCTGTATTTGATAACGAAGAAGAAATTAAAAATATCACTCCAAATATGGAAAAAATAAAATGTTTAGATTATGCTGCGGTAATTATTACTGCACCAGGCAATAAAGTGGATTTTGTATCTAGAAATTTTGCACCAAAATTAGGAATTCCAGAGGATCCTGTAACTGGTTCAGCACATTGTGAACTTGTTCCCTATTGGTCTAGAATTTTAAAAAAAAAAAAATTAATAGCAAATCAAATATCTAAAAGAGGTGGTAAACTTTATTGTGTTTATAATAACGATAGAGTTATAATAGGAGGTAAAGCTGTAACATTTCTGAGAGGTGAAATTGAGATATAAAAACAAAAAAAATATGAAAAAAAAATTTAAGTTTTTATCCAATAAAAATGGATTTTTAGGAATTGATAATAAATTTTCAATTAAGGAAAAAGTTATTGTAGTACCATTTGGTTTGGAAAAAACAGTTAGCTATGGTGGTGGAACTAAAAATGGACCGAAAGAGATTATTAAAGCTTCTCACCAAGTAGAACTTTATGATGAAGAATTAAAATGTGAACCATATAAAAAAATTGGAATTAAAACTTTAAAACCATTTAAAATTGATAAAAATATTAATAAGGCTCTTAATAAAATGTCAAAATTAAACCAAGAAATTTTAAATAAAAAAATGTTCCCTTTAACATTTGGAGGAGAGCATTCAATTACACCTGGATGTATCAAGCCATTTGCCAAGAAATATAAAAAATTATATTTATTACATTTTGACGCCCATGCAGATTTGAGGGATGCTTATAATGGAGAAAAATACTCACATGCTTCTGCAATAAGAAGATGTTTAGACAATAAAAATATATCAGTTATATCATTTGGAATAAGAAATATTTCTAAAAGTGAAATTCTTTACCTTAAAAAAAATTCTAATAGAATTAAAATATTTTGGGCAAAAGACAAAAAAAAATGGAATTTAAACTCTTTTAAAAAATTAATTAAAAATAAGACAATTTATTTAACTTTTGATGTGGATGGATTTGATAGTAGCATTATGCCAGCCACTGGAACACCTGAGCCAGGTGGTTTATTCTGGGATGAAACATTGGAAATAATTAAAATAGCAATGAAAAATGCCAATGTAGTTGGAGCTGATATTAATGAGCTTGCTCCAATAAAAGGTTTCAATTCATATAATTTTCTTGTTGCAAAATTAGCTTACAAAATTTTGGCTTATAAATTTCTTTACTAAGTCGCTGACTTGAAAGTGTTTAATAATAGTCTAAATGGTAAGAGCATTACTATAGCAACTAAAAGCTTAACGGTAAGGTCTCCTATAGAAAGAGTTATCCATGGAACATCTGTTCCAACAAAAGCTATGGAAAAAAATAAAAACGTATCAACTATAGATCCTATGGATGAAGAAATCAGCGGTGCAACATACCAACTATTTTTTCTTAGCTTATCAAAGATTTGAACATCTAATAATTGTGCAACTAAAAAAGCTGAACCTGAGCCAATAGCAATTCTAATAGAGATTAAATCATTAAAATTTGTTGAGAAAAATAAAGTAAAAATTATTCCAATTAAAAAACCTAAGTATACAATTTTTCTAGCAATTTTTTTACCATATGACCTATTCGCTAAATCTGTAATTAAGAATGCTATAGGATAACTGAAAGCTCCATAAGTTAGTATCTGACTTAATCCATAATAATTGACAGGAAATTGAACTAAAAAATTAGATGATAAAACAACTACTCCCATAAGAAATGAGAGTAAAAAAAATTTATTGTTCATTAAGCCGTTTTGCTAACTATCGATTTTTTTAATTTTTTTAATCTTATTGAAAGATATCTTGATTTTGCAGTTTTTAAAAATTCATCAAAACTACCCTTCTTATCTACAGATCTAACACCAGCATTTGACACTGTTAGTCTTAAATTTTTTTTTAATATTTCACTCTTAAATTTAACTTTTTTTAAATTAGGTAAAAACCTTCTTTTAGTTTTATTGTTAGCATGACTAACATTGTGTCCTTTAAGAGGTATTTTTCCAGTAAGTTCGCATTTTTTTGACATAAAATATTTGACTGTATAGAATTTATGATCTGACCAGTCAAGATCAATTTTTTGTTCCAACAATTTCAGAAATATTTTTTATTCCTTCAGTATTTAAGATATCACTTATTTCATTGCTAATTTCTAAAGCAATATTTGGGCCTTTATAGACCATTCCGGTATAAACTTGAACTAGACTGGCCCCATTTAATATTTTTTCTAAAGCACTTTTTCCTGAATCAACTCCTCCTACGCCAATAATTTTAATTTTTTTTTTAAATATTTTATAAAAATTTCTAATTAAATCATTTGATCTTTTTTCCAGCGGTTTTCCTGATAAACCCCCTTTTTCTAACTTATTTACATTTTTTAAATTGTCTCTGTTTTGATCAGTAGTATTTGAAAGAATTACTAGATCCACAGAATTTTCTACTAAAAGATCAGCTAAAATTTCAACATAATCATTTTTTATGTCTGGAGAAATTTTTACTGCAATTGGAATATTAGATTTTTTTTTATTTTTTTCTTCATTAATTGCATCCAGCAATTCTTTTAATTCATTTTTATTATGAAGTTCTCTTAAATTTTCAGTATTTGGGGAAGAAATATTGATTGTTATATAATCACCTAGATTATAAAATTTGTTAAAACATTTTATATAGTCATCAATTCTATTATCTGAGTCTTTATTTGGGCCAATATTAATTCCGAGAAAACCATTGGGAGTATTGCCATTTATTCTTCTACTAACTTCTTCTGATCCAGAATTATTAAATCCTAATCTATTAATTAGAGCATTGTCTTCCTCTAGTCTGAAAACTCTAGGTTTTGGATTTCCATATTGTGGTTTTGGGGTTATTGTGCCTACTTCAACAAAACCAAATCCTAAATTAAACAAAGGATTATAAACTTCTGCGTTTTTATCAAATCCAGCGGCAACTCCAACGGGAGTTTTGATATTTTTTCCAAATAAATTTGTACTTAGTGTGGATGGATTATTTAATTTATGTGATGGTAGTAAGTTTGTTTTTAAAGCTTTGATTGCTAAAGAATGCGCAACTTCTGGACTAAATTTAAATATTATTGGTCTTAACTTTTTAAACATTATTTAATTTTTCTTTTATTAGTTCTTTTGTTTCATTAACTCCAAAAAAACTAATAAAAAAACCCATTCTAGGTCCATTTTCATCTCCAAATACAACTTCATAAATTAATTTAAACCAATCTCTTAAATTTTCTTTATAGCCATTTTCTTTTCCGATTGTATAAATTTTTGTTTGTATCTCTTCAGGCTGCATTCTATCATCACAATCATCTAAAACTTTTACTAGTGCTTCCAAAGCTTTTTTTTCAGTATCATTTGGTTTTTTATATATTTTTTTTGATTTTATCACATCATTAAAGTACTTAATTGCATAATCAATTAACTTATCAAAAATAGGATAATTTTTTTCTGAAATATTTTTTTTATTTTTTTTTACAAATTTCCATAATAATTCTTTAGAATTTGCATTACTTGTTTCTACTAAATTTAAAAGCATAGAAAAAGGCATAACTGAACCTTCACTTGGTATTTTTCCATTATGAACATGCCAAACAGGATTTAACAGCATTTGTAATTCATTTTGACTTTTTCCTTTTTCAATAAATTCAAGATATTCATCAACTGCTTTAGGAACTATTTCTTTATAAAGTTTTTTTGCTCTTTTCGGATTTTGATACATAAATAACGATAAACTTTCTGGGGAAGCATATTTTAGCCACTCTTCAATTGTTATTCCATTTCCTTTTGATTTAGATATTTTTTCACCTTTTTCATCTAAAAAAAGTTCATAAGCAAATCCTGATGGATTTTTTTTTCCTAATAATTTTATTATTTTAGTTGATAAAATTGCACTTTCAATAAGGTCTTTACCATACATCTCAAAATCAACATCAAGAGCATACCATCTCATAGCCCAATCAACTTTCCATTGTAATTTGCAATTTCCATCTAATATACTTTTTTCTAATTTATTTCCTTCATTATCAAAAATAATTTTATAATTCTTCTCATCTAGTTCTAAAATAGGAATTTCTAAGACAATGCCTGTATCAGGACAAATTGGTAAAAAAGGAGAATATGTTTTTTGTCTTTCTTTTCCAAGTGTTGGGATAATTATATCCATAATTCCTTGATAATTTTTTAATATAAGTTTTAGGGTTGAATTAAAATACCCAGATTTATAAAGTTCTGTTGAACTTTTAAATGTATATTTAAAATTAAATTTATTTAAAAAATTTTTTAACATTTCATTATTATGTTCCCCAAAACTATTAAATTTTTCAAACGGATCTGGAACTTCTGTTAAAGGCTTATGTAGATTATTTTTAAGATCTTCTTGATTTGGAATATTGCTTGGAATTTTTCTTAGTCCATCCATATCGTCTGAAAATGTTATTATTTCTTTTGGTAAATCAGTAAGTTGATTGAGTGCATTTACAACCATAGAAGTTCTTGCAACTTCTCCAAAAGTCCCTATATGAGGAAGTCCACTTGGTCCATATCCTGTTTGAAGAATTATTTTTCCCTTAGATTCTATATCCTTTTTTCTCTCTTTTAGAAGTCTTTTAGCCTCTACTATGGGCCAAGCATTTGTCTTTTCTATGTTAGCTTTATTAATCACAACAATGTAAATAACTTATAAAATAACGTTTTTATTAATTCTTATAGAGTTGAAATTTATTTACCATAAAATAATGTTCATTCAAAATGTCCAATTATAAAACTGTTTTTTTTACCTTGGGAATTTTACAAATTGTTTTAGGGCTATCAATGATAGTGCCTATTTTGGCACAGTTTATTTATAGTGAAATTGATTCTGGATTTATAAGTTCAAGTATAGTTACAATCATATTTGGAGTATTATTTTTTTTATCAAATCTTGATCACAGTAAAAATCTATCATTACAGCAAGCTTTCCTTCTTACGGCTTTATCCTGGTTGAGTGTTGCTCTTTTTGGCTCACTTCCATTTATATTTTCTGATTTAGAATTGAGTTTTACAGATGCATTTTTTGAAAGTATGTCAGGAATTACAACAACAGGATCAACTATTATAACTAATTTAAATGAAACCCCTAAGGCAATATTACTCTGGAGAGCAATGCTTCAGTGGCTCGGAGGAATAGGAATAATTGTAATGGCAATAACCTTAATGCCGATTATGAACATAGGAGGAATGAAATTATTTATTATTTCAACAAGCAATACAGCAGAAAAAATTTTACCTAAATCTAAAGAAATTTCAATAAGATTAATTTTAGTTTACTCGAGTCTAACTATGATTTGTGCAATATTTTACAAAATTTTTGGTATGAATTTTTTTGATAGTATTGTGCACTCCATGACTACTATAGCAACTGGTGGTTTTTCAAATTATAATGAATCTATTGGCCATTTTAATAATTCACTTATTGAGCTCACAGCAATAGTTTTTTTTATTTTGGGAAGTATTCCTTTTATAGCATACATAAAATACCTTAATGGAGATAAAAAAATATTTTTTAACGATGCACAAATAAAAACTTTTTTTAAAATAATTTTTTTTTCTATTGCTATAATATTTTTTTATTTGTCTATAAAAAATCAAAGCATATTTGAGACAAATTTAAGAGTTATTATGTTTAATGTTATTTCTATACTTACAGGCACAGGATATACTACTCAAAATTTTAGTGAATGGGGTTCATTTCCACTTATGTATTTTTTGATATTAATGTTTATAGGTGGATGTGCGGGTTCTACAGCTTGTGGAATAAAAATATTTAGAGTTCAGATTTTATATCAGTTTATATCTAATCAAATAAAAAAAATAATCTACCCAAGAGGTATATTCAATATTAAGTATGAAAAAAATAATATTGATGAAAAATTTATGGCATCTATCATATCTTTTATTTTTTTGTATATTTTAATTTTTTTCATTTTTACAGCATTGTTATCTATTGATGGATTAAACTTTATTACAGCTATATCCGCTGCAGCAACATCAATATCAAACGTTGGGCCTGGTTTAGGCGATATAATTGGTCCGAATGGCAATTTTTCCCAATTATCTCACTTTTCTAAGTGGATTTTAAGTATTGGTATGATTTTAGGTAGATTAGAGTTGTTTGCTGTATTAGTATTGTTTATTCCATCATTTTGGAGAAAATATTGATGATTGAAAAAAAACAGAGCTGGATAGAATCGCTGTTAGTTTACAAAGATATAAGAATGCTAAGAATTTTACTTCTTGGAGCTATAAGTGGATTCCCTTGGGTTCTAATAGCAAGCAGCTTAAGTCTGTGGTTAAAAGAAGAAGGACTTAGTAGATCAACTATTGGATGGGCAGGATTAATTTTTGGAGTTTATGCTTTTAATTATTTGTGGGCCCCAATAATAGATAGGATTCAAATACCATTATTAACCAAAAAATTAGGTCATAGAAGAGGATGGATTGTTTTAATGCAAATTGTAATTTTGCTGAGTTTGATCGTATGGAGTTTCATAAACCCTACTCAAAACTTGGCACTTCTAATTACTGTTGGATTAATTATTGCAATAGCATCTGCCACACAAGATATAACAGTTGATGCTTTAAGGATTGAACAAATAAATGCAAATGAAGGAAAATCTATGGCAGCTGGTGCTGCTATGGCTGTAGTTGGTTGGTGGACAGGCTATAAATTAGGAGGTGTTATCGCATTGTTTACTGCAGAATATTTTGAAAAAATAGGTATTTCTGATTATTGGCAAGCTACGTTTCTAATATTGGGAGTTGTAATAATTTTAATGAATATTGGTTTGATGTTTGTACATGAGCCAATTGAAACTGATAGACAATCAAAGCAAAGAGAAACTGATAAACTTATAGAAGAAAAACTTGGTTCAAGAAATATTATAACTACGTTCATAGCTTATATTACTGGAACAATTGGCGGACCAATAATTAGTTTCTTTAGAAAAAATGGATTTGCTATTGCTGTAGGAATATTAGGTTTCGTTTTCTTATTTAAGATTGGAGAGGCATTTCTTGGACGTATGTCTATTGTTTTTTATAAAGAAATTGGATTTTCCAAAGGTCAGATTGCAATTTACTC
>Ga0208261_1000385_pt1 | contig 17838 bp, 15 predicted proteins | sample Knorr_S7_td_DCM__FD_185595 | JGI IMG/M metagenome (GOLD analysis project Ga0208261, IMG submission 185595) | Marine microbial communities from Southern Atlantic Ocean transect - Knorr_S7_td_DCM_ad_131m_LV_B (SPAdes) (version 3) | ecosystem: Environmental > Aquatic > Marine > Oceanic | place...
GCACCAGCGGAAGAAGAAGCACCAGCGGAAGAAGAAGCACCAGCAGAAGAAGAAGCACCAGCAGAAGAAGAAGCACCAGCGGAAGAAGAAGCACCAGAGGAAGAAGAAGCACCAGCGGAAGAAGAAGCACCAGAGGAAGAAGAAGCACCTGCTGAGAAAGAGCAGAAGAAAACTAAAAATTCTGATTCAAATACTAATGAGTCTTAACTTATTTATTGCTTTATATTAAATTTAAAACAACAATATTTGGAGAGGTGTCCGAGTGGCTTAAGGAGCACGCTTGGAAAGCGTGTGTGCGTTTACGCGTACCGTGGGTTCGAATCCCACTCTCTCCGCGGATTTTGAATTTTGGAGGGGTGGCAGAGCGGCTTAATGCGGCGGTCTTGAAAACCGTTGACCTGCGAGGGTCCGGGGGTTCGAATCCCTCCCCCTCCGCGTTATTAATATTATTATATTAATCTAATGAACAAATTACCTTGTGTACGTTTTGCTCCTAGTCCAACTGGAAAACTTCATCTTGGGGGAGCCCGAACAGCACTTTTTAACTGGTTATTTGCAAATCATCATGGAGGGAAATTCTTCCTTCGCATAGAAGACACTGATACAGAAAGATCAAAAAAAGAATATACTGATCAAATTCTTCGTTCTTTGAAGTGGCTTGGTTTAAACTGGTCAGAACCAGTATTATTCCAATCTGAAAGAAGTCCTATATATAAGGAAGAAATACAAAAATTACTTGATAATGGTGGTGCCTATAGATGTTTTCTTACAAAAGAAGAATTAGAACTTGCCCGAGATAAAGCAAAAAAAGATGGTGGGGAATTTCGAGTTCCAAAAACATATAGAAATAAATCTTTAGATGAACAGAAATCTCTATTAAATGCTGGGCAATCTTTTACAATAAGGTTAAAAATACCTACTAAAGGAAGTACATCTTTTGTAGATAAAGTATATGGAAAAATTAAGATTGATAATAAAGAAATAGATGATTTCATTATAGTGCGATCTGACGGTACTCCAACTTATAATTTTACAGTAGTAGTTGATGATAATGATATGAGTATTAATCATGTTATTAGAGGAGAAGATCATATTTCTAATACACCAAAGCAAATTTTAATATATAATGCCCTTAATTATACAGTTCCAAATTTTGCTCATTTACCTATGATACTTGGTCCTGATAAAAAACGTCTGAGTAAACGTCATGGGGCTGCAGGTATCGAAGATTTTAAAATCCAAGGATATTCAGTTGATGCACTTCTTAACTATATTGTTATGTTAGGATGGAATCCTGGTTCAGAAGATGAATTATTTTCTTTAGACGATATGATTTCAAAATTTGATATAAATAAAATACAGAAAAAAGGTGCTGTCTATGATGAAAAAAAACTTCATTGGGTAGCAGGGCAGCATATGCTTATGAAGTCTGAAAAAAGTTTATTGCATGAGATACGTAAGGAAAATCCTAATTGGCAAAAGCACTCTAAAGATTCTTATATTTGCAATGTATTAGCTTTAATGAAAATAAGAGCTAAAACACTAATAGAATTAAAAGATGCATGTATTTATTTTTTTTCTGATCCAGAGAAATATGATGAAAAAGCAATCTTAAAACGTTGGAAAGATAAATCTGTTAATAAATTAATTATTAATTTTATCAATCGATTAGAAGAACTTACTAGCTGGTCACAAATGGAAATAGATCAAGCTCTTCGAGATACTTCTCAAGATATGGCAGTATCAGCTGCAAAATTAATTCACCCAGTTCGTTTAGCAGTATCAGGAAGATCGTATGGCCCTGGTTTGTTTGAATTACTTGAGTTATTAGGTAAAATGACTACACTCAGAAGATTAAAAAAAGCAATAACAATTTTTCCATTAAAAAATGTCTGATAAACAACGAAATTTTATTCAACGTATTATTGATGAAGATAATTTATCAAATAAATATGATAAAAGAGTTCATACTAGGTTTCCCCCTGAACCAAATGGTTACTTACATATTGGTCACGCAAAAGCTATTTGCTTAAATTTTAATATTGCTGATGAATATGGAGGAAAATGCAATCTAAGATTTGATGATACCAATCCTGTTTCAGAAGATATAGAATATGTAAATGCGATCAAAGATGATGTTGAATGGCTTGGGTATAATTGGGATGATAGGTTGTGTTTTGCCTCAGATTATTTTGAAAAGATGCATCAGTATGCAATACAACTGATTGAACAAGGAGATGCTTTTGTTTGCGACCTAACTAGTGATGAAATTAGACAATCAAAGGGCAATTTAACAGAGCCTGGTAATGATAGCCCATATAGAAATCGAAGTATTTCAGAAAATATTGATCTCTTTTCTCGAATGACTGCAGGTGAGTTTCAAAATGGAGAAAGAACATTGCGAGCTAAAATAGATATGTCTCATCCTAATTTGAATATGCGAGATCCTGTGATGTATCGAATTATTCATAAAAGTCATCATCGAACTAAAAATAATTGGTGTGTTTATCCGACTTATGATTGGGCGCATGGCCTTGAAGATTCTATTGAAAATATTACTCATTCATTATGCTCTATTGAATTTGAAGATCATAGGCCTTTGTATGACTGGTATTTAGATAAGCTTAATGTTTATCACCCTCAGCAAATAGAATTTGCTCGATTAAATTTGGACTACACTGTAATGTCTAAAAGAAAATTAAAGAAACTAGTAGACGAAAAACATGTATCAGGTTGGGATGACCCTCGTATGCCTACCATATCTGGTATGCGTAGAAGAGGTTATACGGCTCATGCAATAAGAGCTTTTATGGATGAGGTAGGTGTTGCAAAAAGAGATAATGTGATGGAGTTAGCAAAGCTTGAGCATCATTTAAGACAACATTTAAACAAAGTTTCTCAAAGAAGAATGGCAGTCCTAAATCCCTTAAAAATTATAATTACTAATTATCCTAAAGATAGCTCAGAAAAAATAGAAGCAATTAATAACCCTGAAAATCCTGATGATGGTTTAAGAAATATTACATTTGGTTCTGAAATATATATTGAACAAAATGATTTTATGGAAGATCCGCCTAAGAAGTTTTTTCGTCTTACGCTAGGACGTGAAGTGCGATTACGATATGCTTATTATATTACATGTAATAAAGTGATTAAAGATAAAGATGGAAACCCTATAGAATTACACTGTACGTATGATCCTGAAAGTAAGGGTGGCACACCTGATGGTCGTAAAGTAAAGGCAACTTTACACTGGGTAAATGCTCAGGATTCCATTAAAGCAAAAGTTAATCTTTACGATCGGCTATTTTCAGAGCCAAGTCCTGACTCTGTTGATGATTTTTTATCAGTTATAAATCAAACTTCTCTTGAAGTATTATCAAATTGTATGCTGGAAAGTTCTTTGTTGGATTTTTCTCCAAGTGAAACTGTACAATTTGAAAGATTAGGTTACTTTTGTTTAGATCTTAATTCATCAGAAGATCACCCAGTTTTTAATAGGACTGTTACCTTAAGAGATTCTTGGACAAAAATCGCAAAACAATAAAAGTAATTTTATAATTTTGATCTGGATATACTAATTCATTGCAACTAATTTATACCATGCAGACAATAAAAAGACTATTCTGCAAGCTGAGCATAATGCTGATTATGTCAAATGTACTTTCAGCATCCCCTAAACTATATTTGTATCTACTACCATTTGAAAATATAAACAATGAACAAGTAATCGCATGGTTGGGATCTGGATTTACAGATATGTTAACGAAAGAATTAACATCAATAGATGGATTATTTCTTAGGAATCGTGATGATTTAGAAAATATAATGAATAATCGATCCTTATTACTAAAACAGCCTAGAGATTCAAGAAATATCCTTGCCTTAGGTAAATTTTCACGAAAAATGGATGAAATCACTGTTGATATGCAGTTTATTGATATAGCTAATTGGGATGAATTAGATAAAAGGGAAATTATAGGTAGCTATAATAATGTACCTCAATTAAATAATGAATTAACTGAAGTTGTAAAAACAGTCTGTACACCGTATCTACCAATAAAAAGAACTACAAAAAAAATATATCCAGACTTTACGAAGCCACAAGCTTCTGCTATACCAAAAACATTTGGTGAACGAGGAGCTGTTATTACATCATCTATTGATGATGCGATAGCTGAGTTGGAAAAATCAATGGATTTTGTTATTGGAGCCAGAGGAAAACCTGTAAAAGATAAAATTAAGGAACCTATACCAGAGGGTGAGTGGGTGGTAGATATTGATAACCGACCATTTAATGAGCCTCTTCCTGAGAATAAGAATAATACGGTACTTCTTAATCAAGTTTTAGATAATCTAATGGATAAGCCATATGAGGTATATCTAAATAAACCTACTTATGAATATGATAAAGAAAAAGATGAAGATATGATAACAGTTAGCTTACGAGTTGACTATGGAATAAAAGGAGATATTATTAATGATATGTTAACTTCTTTACCATATTCTGGGTTAAAGCAGGATGGTACATTAACAATTGTTCATTTTGATCGAGAAAATTTCAATTTTGATTCTGAATTTCAAAAAAATATCTCCATAGGTAATTATCGTTCTGTACCCTTAATTCGTTTTTATGATAAAGATGGTATTGTAATGGCGATAATATTAGATACTCCAGAATCTAGATGGTACAGTCTTAGTTCAAATAAAATTCATTTTATTCCATTACATCAATTTTCACCTTTAGTTGATTTCACTATGGGAGGATGGTCTCTCCAAGTTGCTCTTGAAGATGTAGATATAAATGCTAATTATAAATTAAAAATGTCTATAGAAGAAGTAGATCGAATTGGAAGAGTTAGTTTAAAATTCATTCCTGAAGCAGAATTAGGAGCAATTATTTTTCCTCATCTTTAATCTGTTTTTATTAATTTATATATAGTTGATGTAACTTAATGAGTAATTCATTCTTCTGATACGTAGAATTATAGACAAACAACCTCGATATATTTAATTGATTAATAAAATATGAAACGAATATTATACCTAATTCTTGTATTAATAGCCTTGCCTACATCATATGCAGAGCAAAAACGTGAGATGATGCTTCCAGATTTATCAATTAAGCTTATTGACGGGAAACAAGATCGATTATCTTCATTGCTTGAAAATGGACCCATATTAGTGAATTTTTGGGCTACATGGTGTGCCCCATGTAAAAAGGAAATGATTTTTCTTGAAGAATTTCATAAAAAATACTCTGATCAAGGGTTTAGAGTATTAGCAATCAGTACTGATTCTCCAAAGAGTATGTCAAAAGTGAAAAGTTATATACGTGCAAAAAAGCATACTTTTCTAGTAGGTCTTGACCCAAACCAAGAAGTTGCAAAAAAAATGAATGCTATGGTAATGCCAACTGTAGTGCTTATTGATAAAGATCGCAAAGTATCATGGTATCATCAGGGATTTATTCCAGGAGATGAAAATGAGATAGAAGCTCAAATATTACAATTGCTTAATGCAGACCGTACTAAGGTAGGTGATAAGTGAATAAAATCATTATTTTTGGAGCAATATCTACCTTATATGCTCAATTTTCTTTCTCAGGTAATACTGAGACAAGGCTAGCTGAAAGCTCATCAGGATATTACTATAATGAAACTTTAATAAATACCAATTTACAATATGGTGCCTTCACAAATTGGATTCAATTAGAATATAGCGACCCTCCAGAATTAGGTAGAAGTATAAATGGTGTAAGAAAAATGCGTCTTGAATATGATAATGGACCAGTTAAGTTAAAACTTGGAGATTTGTATGAGATTTGGGGTAGGGGGCTCGTTTTAAACTCTGTAGATGATCAATCTATTGACAGAGATACTGGTATACGTGGTCTTACCCTTATGTATAATACCCAATCATTCTCCACCCAATTCATAGCCGGGAAAGCTGATATTAGTCAAAGCACAATTAATGCCTTAGGCTTTAATAATCGTACACATAATTATCATGTATCTCATAATCTATATGGTTTAAATGTTAATAAACTTTTTGGCAATCATAATCTTGGATTCTCTTTTCTTCAAGGATTAGAAAAACATCCAGTTAACACTTTTCCAACAGATACTTTAAATATAAAAAATCAATTGCATAGTGCGAGCTATAGTTATATGAATTCTTCTTTCGACTTTTATACAGAATATATAATGAGTAGATCTTATGAATTTAATGAAGATAAATGGGGTTCACATGCTACTGGAAAAGGCTTATATAGTAACTTAAACTTATACTTTAACTTATTTAGTTTAAATCTTGAATATATTAATTATAGATATGCAATGATAGATCCAATATCACGTTTTAATATTGTAGATTATTATGGATACAATCAGCCTTATCAGAATCCTCCAGTTGCAGTTCATATTCATGAAAATATTTTAATGAATCGTGTTTCTCATCAAACCGATTTCAATAATGAAGTTGGTTATAAAGCAGAATTAATTGGCTCATTTTCAGATAATATTGAATTTTTGACTATTCTTTCTCAATCAAACAGAACTCATTCATGGGTAATGGATGAAAATTTTATGTGGAAAAAAGATAAAGAATTATCTTTTTTACCCAAATTTGATCCTGCGGCAATGCCGTTTAGGGATTTTTACACTGAATTAACTTTTCGTACGATGCAAAATAATATGTTTCTAAAGATAGGTTATGCTGATATGGAAGATATTATTGATCTACTTCAAAATACAGTTACGGATAGCAGTCAATCTCTTACTTATAGTATAACTGATGCTCAAACTATTCCATTAAATTTTAGTTATTCTTTTAGCAATGGATGGAGCATAGAATCAAAAATAGAGCTACAATGGTTAACTAAAGGGTATTGGTGGTATGAGGAAAAGAATAATGATGTTCTTGCTGATAGTTTAATGAGTATTTTTCTTGATGATGATGGTAAACGTATAGATAAAGAAAAGAATTCATTTTTTAGTTTTACTGTCAGTAAATCACCAAAATGGTCCATTACGTTAACATCAGATAAAACTTCAGTTAAAGAGTCATTTTTAGAAAATAAATCCATAATAAACCCTTTAGAAAAATTTCTGGGTATTGATCAGGAAAGAAATTGGGTGAATGTTGAATTTGTTTATCATATTACATCATCAATGCGATTTTCTCTATTATATGGATCTTTAAAAGGAGGATTAATATGTACAAATGGAGTATGTCGTATTATTGAACCATTTGATGATGGGTTTAAAATTGGCCTTTCAACAGTATTTTAGATGGATTATTCGTAAATTTTCTATTGATAGATAAATATTTAATGAATTTTATGAAAAAATATATCCTACTTGTCATGATTATGTTCTCTGGATTGTATGCAGCTGAAAAGAAAGCTTTTACAGAGATCATGACGAATGAAACCTGACCAGGCTGTGGGCCGCAGGATGCGGCTTTCGACGCGTATTTTGATCCGACCAACCCAAACTATGTTGGCGAAGATAATGCAATGAATTGGTCTAGAATTAAGTATGCAATGAGCTGGCCCTCAAGTACAGATCCTTTTTATTTAGCAAATACTACTGATCAAACGGCAAGAAGAAGTTATTATGGTGTGAATAGTATTCCAGCTGGATTTGGAAATGGTGCTACAGTTGGTGGTTCTGCTAGTAGTTGGAGGAGTAGCGGCTTATCAAATATGGGCGCCTACACACCTATAACGATTGAATTCAATGGTGGAATGGTTGATGAAGAACTGCAAATGTCTGTAACAGTATCTAGTGAGACAAATCAAACTAATATTGATTTACGTTTATTTGTTATGACATCTATTGATTCAGTGTATTATAATAGTCCTTCTGCCTATGATAATTTTCATAATGTCTTTATTGATTTCTTAACTAATTCAAGTGGCCAAAGTCTTAGCTTAGATGGGGTAACCAACTATACGCAAGAATTTAACTGGAGCATGCCTAGTCCTTGGCCTAATAATAACACTAGTATCTTGTGGGATATTTCTGATCTTAATGTAGTTGCTTTTGTACAAAATTATTCAACAAAAGAAGTATTACAAGCAGAATGGGCGCGTACAAATGATATGAATATTGATATGGATGATGATGGTGTAATCAATGATGAAGATAACTGCATGGAAGATTATAACCCTGAGCAGATAGATGTCGATGCCGATGGAATGGGAGATGCCTGTGATCTATGTGATAATGCTAATGTATATGTAAAAGGTAATTTAAATGGTGATGTAGCTAATAATGAACCTGTAATTAATCTATATGATGTATTCTTTCTTGTCGATCGAGTTTTAGATGATGATTATAGTAATGAGGATTATATTGGCTGTAGTATTGAGGCGGCAGATTTCAATGGAGACTCTTTATATAATACCTTAGATATTTTATTAATGATTTTTGATATTCTAGGTCAAAATGATGATGGAAGAACTACAAATACTAGTACTGCGAATCTATTGATAAATGATTTACCAGGGTCCTCATCAATTAATTTTGTTAGCGATGATTTTATAAGTGGATTTCAATTTGATTTACCAATAGAAAATGAATATTTTGAGCTAAAGGAAGAACAAAAGTTACCTAACGGGTGGTTATTTCAGACAAAAAAATTGAGTGATAAGATTAGAGTAATAGCTATAGATCTTACTGGTGAAAGTCCAATAAAAAAAGCTTCATTACTTCTAAATGGAAATTTATTAAGTGATCCTGAAAATATTATTATATCAAATAATGTTGGTCAATCTATGGATGCGATAGTTAAGTATAGTGATCCATCATTAGAAAAATTGGAATTATCTAATGAAGTAAATTTTAGCAGTATTTACCCAAACCCATTTAACCCTGTAGTTACCATACCATTTTCAATACCTTATGAAATGTATACTAGGGTATTAGTTTATAATATTACAGGAAAATTAGTGGATGTATTATTGGAAGATCATGCTTTACGTCCTGGTCATCATTCCATTGCATGGGATGGTTCAAGATTCTCCTCTGGAGTGTATATTATACAAATTGAAACTCCATTGCGAAGATATTCTCAAAAAGCATTCTTATTAAAATAAAATCTCATTTAAAAAAGGAATATTGTAGAGCCAGTATCATTGCTGTAAATTTGCGACCTGTTGGATAAGAGTTCAGGACATTGGGGCGTCGTCTAATGGTAGGACACCAGGTTCTGGTTCTGGCAGTCGGGGTTCGACTCCCTGCGCCCCAGCAAAGATATGCACCCGTAGCTCAATTGGATAGAGCGTCTGGCTACGGACCAGAAGGTTGAGGGTTCGAGTCCTTCCGGGTGTACAAACGGCCCGTTCGTCTAGGGGTTAGGACGCCGCCCTCTCAAGGCGGTAACACGAGTTCGAATCTCGTACGGGCTACATACCCTAGATGAAAGTTTGTATAGATTTTTACAGATTTGTTTTAATTAAAAGGAGTTATTATGAGAAAATATTTGCCAACAACAAGTGAATTAATTGATAGGTTATCTATTGTTCAGTTAAAGGAAGTTTTTATACCAGAGCATAAAGAAGAATACGGAAAAGAAATTAAAGATATAGTCCATGATTTAGAAGAAACAGGATTAGATGGAGAAATGATTAGAGCAATTGTCGTTTTGGCGCAAATGAACTTACATATTTGGCATAATGAAACGAAATACAGAGCAGGTGAAGGTGATGGAAATCTAGGTTTAACACACGGCTTAAATGGAATAAGAAATACTGCTAAAAATAAAATCCAAGATGCATTAGAAGACGGGGGAAGAAAAGATTACAAAATCGATTGTATTGCAGCAGAGTTTAAAGACTGGGAAGTAAGTTGGTAGATAAAAACAGAGACAATATTTAGTTTATTATTTTTCTTCCATATTAAATATTCCCACTGATCTTAATTTAGAATATAAGTTGCAGGAATAAACTTGTTAGACCTGATATAAAACTCGTATCTTGATAATTAGAAAATCACTATGGAACGGATACTTGTTGCTAAAAATAAAAAAGCATTTTATAACTATCATATTATAGATCGCTATGAAGCAGGATTAGTTTTATCTGGAAGTGAAGTGAAAAGTATGCGTGAAGGAAAAATGAATTTAGGTGAAGCATATATTTTAGTCCGAGGTAGCGAAGTAGTATTAATAGGGTCTCATATCAGTTCTTATTCTAACACAGGATATAAAGGTCATGACCCCCGTTCAGATCGAAAATTATTACTTAATAAGAAGGAAATATTAAAATTAAAGCAAAGTACTTCTCAAAAGGGGTTGACGGCTGTTCCTTTAGAGGCTTACTTCAATAAAAAAGGTTGGGCAAAACTTCTTATTGGTACAGCGAAAGGTAAACGACAACACGATAAAAAAGAAGCTATCAAAGAAAGAGATATACGTCGTGAAACAGATCGAGAAGTCGCAAGAAATAAATGACTTTTATTAATACTGATAAACAGATTGATATGATTCAACAAGGTGTTGAAGAAATAATACCTATTGATGAACTCAAACATAAACTTGATAGAGGTCAAAAAAGTAATAAGCCTTTAACTGTGAAATTAGGTTGTGATCCGAGTCGACCAGATTTACATATAGGACATGCTGTTGTATTAAGAAAATTACGTCAATTCCAAGATCTAGGGCACAAAGCAGTACTTGTGATTGGAGATTTTACAGCAATGATTGGCGATCCTTCTGGTCGAAATAAAACTAGACCTCAGCTTACTCTGGAAGAAGCCAAAAGTAATGCAGAGTCATATATAGAGCAGGCAAAAATTATACTTGATATTAATTCATTAAAAATTTGTAATAATGCTCAATGGTTAAATACTATGAATTTTAGCGATGTGGTAGGGTTAGCCAGTAAATATACTGTAGCTAGAATGATGGAAAGAGATGATTTTGAGAAAAGATATAAATCTGAGATCCCAATAACTATACATGAATTTTTATATCCATTAGCGCAAGCTATGGATTCTGTACACCTAAATGCAGACATTGAGATAGGTGGAACAGATCAAAAGTTTAATTTACTAGTTGGACGAGATATTCAACGTGAATTCGGACAAGATCCACAAATCATATTAACAGTTCCTTTAATGGAAGGAACTGATGGTGTTGAAAAAATGTCTAAATCTTATGATAATCATATTGGATTAACTGATTCTTATGATGAAATGTATGGTAAAACATTATCTATACCGGATAATATGATCGAGAAGTATTTCTTACTTGGGGCTAATGCGGATGAGAAAAAAATGAAGGAAATAAAGAATAGTCTTAATGATGGGAAAACAAATCCTCGTGATATTAAAAGAGAGCTTGCTAGGAAAATTGTTGCAATATATCACTCTGATGTGTTAGCTAAAAAAGCTGAAACAAATTTTGATAAAATTTTTATTGGCAAAGAGGTTCCTGATAATATACCTGAAGTAAAATTGGATAAAGATGAACTTTTAGTAGATATTATTGCATCAAACAAGCTTGTTTCAAGTAAGTCTGAAGCAAGACGTTTAATAGATCAAGGAGCAGTAAAAATCGATGATGAAAAATGTTTAGATCGTGATCAAATAATTAACAAAGGTAAATCGATCATTATAAAAGTTGGTAAACGTCGTTTTTTAAAAATTTTGTAGATAATTATTAATAATAATGAAAAAATACAATTTAGTGTTGATTCCTATTTCCAAGGATGTATAAACAAGTTAATTTGTTCCCCGTTTATTTATCACATTTAATTTATTTTAGGAGTAAAGATGGCAAATAATTTAGTTGAATTCACAGATGATAATTTCGATGCAGAGGTTCTAAAATCGGATCTACCAGTTTTAGTTGACTTTTGGGCAGAATGGTGTGGTCCATGTAAAATGATATCGCCAATTGTAGAAGAAATTGCTAGTGATTATAATGGAAAAGTAAAGGTCGGTAAGGTAAATATCGACTTCAATCAACAGGTCGCAATGACATATGGGATAAGAGGTATTCCAGCGCTGTTGGTTTTTAATAGTGGTGCAGTGGCAAATCAAATAGTTGGAGCTGTGCCTAAAAATCATATAACAGAAATATTAGATGAGGTTATTACATAATTAATAAAATATTATGAACCGGAAAGTCATAATAATTGGTTCTGGTCCTGCTGGACTTACTGCAGCAACTTATGCAGCTCGAGCAAATCTTGAACCTTTGGTATTTGAAGGCGTCCAACCGGGTGGTCAATTAACAATCACTACAGACGTTGAAAATTATCCTGGGTTTCCTGATGGAATTATGGGACCAGATCTAATGGATAAATTTCGTGACCAGGCAAAGCGTTTTGGTGCCGAATGTTATTTCAAACACGTTACAAAAGTTGATTTAGAATCTAATCCATTTAAAGTGTGGGTTGCTGATGAAACTTTTACATCTGATTCGATAATTATTGCAACTGGTGCAACTGCCAAACTATTAGGTTTAGAATCTGAGAAAAACTTAATGGGGCATGGTGTATCAGCTTGTGCTACATGTGATGGTTTCTTTTTTAAAGACAAAAAAGTCTTTGTAATAGGAGGTGGTGATTCTGCAATGGAAGAGGCAAGTTTTTTAACAAAATTTGCTTCTGAAGTACAGATTATTCATCGTCGAAATGAGCTAAGAGCATCAAAGATTATGCAAGATCGTGTATTAAATAACCCTAAAATTCATATTCAATGGAATACAACACTTGAAGATATTAAAGGCAATGTAGATGATGGTGTAAGTGCAGTTATTCTAAAGGATATTATTAGTGGTGATATACGTTCTGAAGAATGTGATGGAGTCTTTTTAGCTATAGGACATACACCAAACACAGAACTTTTTGATAATTTTCTTAATTTAGATGAAAAAAAATATATTTGTACAGATGATAATAGTACTAAAACTTCAGTTCCTGGAATTTTTGCTTGTGGAGATGTGCAAGATAGCATATATCGGCAAGCAGTTACCGCAGCTGGCAGTGGATGTATGGCTGCTATTGATGCTGAAAGATATTTGGAATCAATAGAATCATCCTAATATGTTTATTTACTTTCCTGTTCATAGCTTAAAAAAATATAAGGATATGAACAATGAACAAAAAATCTACACTTATATATGAGCTAAAAAAGCTTAAAAAAGTGTATAATAATAATCCAGTACTTAGTATTGGAAGATTACAGATACACCGTGGTACTATATATGGAATTTTAGGACCTATTGGATCAGGTAAAACAACTTTGTTAAATATTTTATCTGGTAACGATACGCAATCTGAGGGTGCTTTAGAATATGATCGCGCTGAATTTCAGCGTTCTTGGTTAGGTAAAACAAAAGTTCCAGATGAAATATATTTTGCCGGGGGTCATAATTACAATAAATCTCAAATAGTTAAAACATATATAGATTTTTGTTTTCCCAATAAATCTAATAGAATATTTAAACAATATTTTAATGGTTCGGTAAGTAAAAGAATTTTACCTTTAAAAATTCAAAATCTATCTCCTGGGCAGAAAGCCTGGCTGGATACTGTTTTTGCTTTAGAAAGTGATCCAAGAGTATTAATTCAAGATGATTTTGCTTCGTTATTTGACTCTGAGATGCAATCCATAGCTCGAAAAGGGTTGAGGAAAATGAATAAAAACTTAGGAACAACGATTATTTTATCATCAATTAATAATAATGTGTTAAGAAATTTTTGTTCTGTAATAATTCATTTGGAAAATGGTCACATTGTAAAGGTGCGTTCAGGAACAAAAAGAAAACAAAATAATAAAAAATATAATAAATAGAATATTTTGTTCTTATATGTTTTAATTATTTAGTTTTATATTTTTGATTATTAGTTATAAAAATGGATAAAAATAGATTTGATCAAATAAGTAGTTCATTCTCTCAGCAATCAATTTTGGTTATTGGAGATGTTATGCTTGATAAGTTTATGTGGGGTAATGCAAGTCGCATATCACCAGAAGCACCTGTGCCTATTATATCTGTAAATAAAATCTCACATTCACCTGGAGGTGCAGCAAATGTTGCTCTTAATCTATCTAAGTTAAGTGCCAATGTTCAAATTCTAGGAATAGTTGGTGACGATAATGAAGGCGCCATATTGGAGGATACACTCTTAAAAAATGGTGTTAAAACACAATTTATTACAGACGCAAAAATATCTACTACTACTAAAACTCGAATTATAGCACATGGCCAGCAAGTTGTAAGAACAGATTATGAGGACATAAGAGATGTAAATTCAGATCAAATAAAATTTTTAAAAGATATTTTAGATAAAATTATCTCTGAAATTGATGCTATTATAATTCAGGATTATAATAAAGGGTTATTAGTGAAAGATTCAATTAAAACTATTCTTGAGATTAGCTCTGAAAAAAATATTCCCGTATATGTTGATCCAAAGAAAGACAATTTTTTTGCATACAATAAAATAAGGTTATTTAAACCAAATCTATTTGAATTTGAATCTGCAATTAATTTTAAAGAACAAGATAAAAGTTTTGAAGACTTAGGAAAAGATCTGAGAAAAAAAATTAATGCAGAAATATTAATGGTTACAAGAAGTGAGGAAGGCGTAACTCTTTTTACAGATAAAAATGTGCAAACAATTAGTACTAAAGCAAGAAAAGTTCATGACGTTTCTGGGGCAGGGGATACAGCTATAAGTGCATTTGTTCTAGCAGATTTATGCGGAGCAAATATCGAAGAATCTGCTATGATCTCAAATTATGCTGCTGGAAGAGTATGTGAAGAAGTAGGAGTGGTTCCAATATCATTAGAAATGATAAAAGATATTGTTGATCACTATAGTAATTAGTCTAGTTAATTGTTTGTTCAATTAAGAGATCAATTTTTTTTAATAACTTATAAACTAGTATATAAATCCCCGTTAAATTTTATTTTTGGGTTTTTATTTTTTCATCAAGTCCTTATTTGTCAAAGTAACCCTCGCCATGATCCATTTGATTGGGTGGTTTATAGTAAACCTGGTATAATCAAGTCATTTTCTGAAGGTCTATCGTACGTATATATTGCTACTGAATCAGCGGGCGTTTTTCGATACTCTTTTTATGGTGATCAGTTTGAATATCCTATTACTCAAGCACAGGGGTTATCTAGTAATAATATTAATGCGATTCATTTTGACAAAATAACTGGAATTTTATGGGTGGCAACTGATGAAAATATTGAATACAGTTATAATGCTGAAAGTAATTGGATTTCAAAAAGTTTAAATAATTATAATTTGCTTCCAGGTGTTTCAATTGAACAGATAGGTTCAAGTAATAATTATTTATGGATATTAGCAGGATCCTTATATCTTAAACTTGATAGAACTTCTGGAATGTTTCTTGGATCATTTACTTTTCCTGATGAAATGGAGATTGAATGGTCTAGCGGTCCAATGCGATATAGTAACAATATAGATGATATTTTAATGGAATACACTGTTATGGATGGCTGGTTATTAAATCTTAATTCTTTTATAAGTCCAAAGGGTAAAAATGTATATATCACTACTATATACAGTAGTGATAATAATAGTATATGGGTAGGAACAGATGAAGGTGTTATTTTCCAAGGAGACCCTTATATGAAATCATTTTATCCCATAAAGTATGGACTAGCAAATACAAATGTTCAAACTTTTACACATTCTTTTCCTTCATGGTTAGGCGGAAAAAATTATTTTGGAGATAAAGGTTCTTTATCATTGGTTAATCCATACAATTCATATTTTGATTGGTATGAACAAGAATTATTAATCAATGTTAATAATTTAGATATATTTGAAAATTGTGAAATAAATGATGAACATTGGTTTGGTGGAATTGGTTCAATTGTAGTATATGACTCTAAAAGAGATTATTGGAGAACCCTAGATGCTTCAAGAGGTGTTCCTTATGGAGAAATACGTCATCTTGAACCAGATACAAATTATATATGGGCAGCATCATATTATGAGATAAAAAAAATTGATATTAAAACAAAACGTTCAGTTAGTACAAGATTGAGTGAATATCTAAATAATTCATATATTAAAGATATTGTATTAATAGATAATTATCTGTGGATTACTACTGAATATAAACTTTTATGCTATAATATAAATTCTGAAGTAATCATCCCTTTTAACTTTGTTGGAAATATTAATGAGATTAATGACTATGTTGATATTATAACAAAATTTTATACTATATTTTATGATGGAATAAAATTATATGTAGCTACAAATCAGGGTATCATTGCATATAACAATGTAAATTCAACTTGGGAACTTATTGCTGATCCAACTATTTATAATAATAAAGTTGTTAATAAATTATATGTCTATAAAAAACAATTATTTATTGTAACTGAAAATGATTTAATCCGATCAAAAATAAAGAAGGGTTTCTCTAGGACATATGATTATAAATTTATTGGAAGGATTAATGATATTTTTGTTGAAAATAATGACTTATGGCTCGCAACAAATAATGGATTAATTCAATTCAAATGGAAAAAAGATCTATAATGAAAAATTTATTTAAAATTTTATTCTTCTTTTTTTGTTTCTTTATTTCAGATCTATATGCACAAGATCGTAAAAAAAGAGGCAATCAAGAAAAAAGAAATATTGATCAATTTAAAATTAATATTTACCCAATTGTCACTGAAGATGATGATATTAGGTTATTAGTATATGGATTGATTCCATACCAATCACTGCAGTTCCTAAAGAAAGACGATAATTTTATTGCCGGATATGAAACAAGTATAAGTATTAGGGATAGTGATGGTAATCAACTTGATAGAAAAACATTTCAATCAACAGTTCAGGTAGATAGTTATATAAATACAGTTAATAGATCCTCCAGTGAAGTAGTAATGGCTGAATTTTTAGTGAAAGATCAAAAATACTCTATTGTGGGAGAATTAATTGATGAAGATACAAGAACAAAAGGTGTTGTAAAAAAAGAAGTTAATTTAAATGGATTATTAAAAGAGATATGTGTTTATCCACCTTTTATAATTGGAGAATATCCAGGCATGTGGGGCTTTAATAAAGATGAAATTCCAGTTACCACCAGAGATATAAATCATAAAATAAAGGAATTTCCTTTATTTATTTCTGGAAAAGTTAATCCGGGTGAATTTTCCGTTTCAATTATTGCGAAGAATGCTAATGATGAGGTTTTTTGGGAGGAAGAATTAAACCTCAATACGAAAAATAACACTTTTACTGAACGTATCATTATTGATAAGAAACCCGAAGAAAATTTAACTATGAATGTTTCTGTAACTTTAGTTCAAGCAAAGAGTGTTGATACTAAAGAAATTAACTTACGTATGCGAAAACCAGGTTTATCATTTTTTATAAATAATGTTGAAGAGGCTCTTGATCAGATGCGGTATATAGTAACTGATGAAGAGTATAAGCTTATAAAAAAATCTAAAAGAAAAGAACGCGGAAAATTATTTTATCAATTTTGGGATGATCGTGATCCAACTCCTGGAACAATCACAAATGAATTAATGGATCAGTATTATTATAGGGTAAAGTATACAAATGAAAAGTTTGCTGCTTTTCAGCCAGGTTGGAAAACAGATATGGGTATGATTTATATATTATTTGGCCCTCCTGATGATATGCAGCGCTCATTTGGTACAAATTCGCGTAATACCTTTGAGACTTGGTACTATTACTCTATTAGTAGAAACTTTACTTTCTATGATGAGAATGGGTTTGGTGATTTTAAACTAACTACGCCTTATTATAGAGCAGTTGGTTGGTAATTATTGATATATAAATAATTATTTTTT
>Ga0208261_1000386_pt1 | contig 17835 bp, 18 predicted proteins | sample Knorr_S7_td_DCM__FD_185595 | JGI IMG/M metagenome (GOLD analysis project Ga0208261, IMG submission 185595) | Marine microbial communities from Southern Atlantic Ocean transect - Knorr_S7_td_DCM_ad_131m_LV_B (SPAdes) (version 3) | ecosystem: Environmental > Aquatic > Marine > Oceanic | place...
TAAATATAATTTTATTTGTATCAATTTTGGTACTTTCTGTTCTTTTATGTATTCCAGAAACATATGATGTTAATTATTTATACATAATAGCGGGACTTTCTCTTATCTTTGGAATACTAATTGTTATACCAATTGGTGGAGCTGATATGCCCGTAGTTGTGGCTCTATTAAATTCATATTCAGGAATTGCTGGTGCAGGTGCAGGATTTGTTTTAGGTAACCCTGTATTAATTATTTCAGGATCATTGGTTGGGGCATCTGGATTGATATTAACAAGAATAATGACTAAAGCAATGAATAGATCGCTATTGAATGTTATGTTAGGTGGATTCGGAGTTGAAGAAGGGTCATCTGCTAGCGGAGAAGAAGAAACTAGACCAGTTACATCATTATCAAGTGAGGATGCAGCAATGATATTATCATACGCAGAAAGTGTCATTTTTGTTCCGGGTTATGGACTAGCTGTAGCCCAAGCTCAGCACCAAATCAATGAATTATCTAATTTACTTAAAGAAAAAGGTATTTCTATAAAATATGCAATACATCCAGTTGCAGGAAGAATGCCTGGTCATATGAATGTCCTTCTAGCCGAAGCAAATGTCCCATATGACGAGCTAAAAGATTTAGATGAAATAAACTCCGAATTTGAAAGAACTGATGTCGCTGTTGTAGTGGGAGCAAATGATGTTACAAACCCTAATGCTAGAACAGATACAAGCTCTCCAATTTATGGAATGCCTATATTAAATGTAGATAAAGCAAAATCAGTAATTGTTCTAAAGAGATCTATGGCATCAGGTTTTTCAGGCGTGCAAAACGAACTATTTTTCTTAGATAAAACGAATATGCTATTTGGAGACGCTAAGGATTCTATAGAAGGAATGGTAAAAGAAGTTAGGGAAATAGATTAAGACTGAGTTACTTCTTCAGGAGATTCACCTGTAGTTGCTAAATTCTGCCCATTCACATCTTCACCTTGTAACTGACGTTTCATTTGGTTATATCTATGACCGTTAGGCACAGAGAGACCTTTGTGGGATCTTTTGTTCCCTCTTCTAGCTCTTGTATGTTTCTTTTTAGGTAAAGCTGTCAATTTATAACTTTCTAATAATAACTAAAACTCTATTATAATTTATAAAATTTATTTTTGAGTAATAAAAATACTGCTAAATTTCATATGTTTTAAGTTTTTTTGCTAAATTTCCAATATATAGAAATGTTATAGAGGATATGAAAAATATGATTGACCCAGTATATAAAACAATTTCATATGAGTTTGTGACATCATAAATATATCCTGCAGAAACAGGGGTAACTACAAGAGCAGCATTATAAAAAGGACCTAACAAACCTCTAATAACTCCATAGTTTTTTCTACCAAATAAATCTCCTACTAGAGACCAATTCAATCCAGATCCAGCTTCAGAACCAACTAATAATAATAATGAAAGTAATAAAAAGATTGAGTTGCTAGAGAGATTAACTAAAATCAGAGATAATCCTGATGCAGAGTAACATACAGCTAACATTTTTGGTCTTCCTACTTTATCACTGAGTCTACCCATAATTAATATTACTGGAACTCCTACAAGAGCTAAGAAACCAACATACCAAGCTGCTTCAGCAGCAGAAATACCTTTCCAAACAAGTATAGGTATCATATGAACAAAAATTGCGCCATGAATAGAAAGTCTCAAGGTTGTTGCAATAGTTAAAAACCAAAATGATGAAGTTTTAATTGCCTCTTTCCAAGTATATCCAGAAACATAAGATGATAATTCTTCTTCGGTTTTTTCTTCTGTTTTTTCATATTCATCACCATCAGGCAGTAAACCCATAGATTCAGGAGATCTTCTATAAAAAAATCCCAAAGGAGTTATAAATACTAACAAAAAAATACCTAATAATAGAACTGCATTTTGCCATCCCCATGAGTAAACAATATATGAAAAAGTGGGTACTAAAATTGCAGAACCAAATCTAAACGAGGCAGAGTTGATACTCATTACCAAGCCTCTTTTTTTTATAAACCAATTATTTAATGCAACAAAAGCAGTTTGCATGAAGCTAGTAGTTGCTCCTATTGAGACGACTACTACATAAATCACTAAAAATTGAGTAAAATTTTCAGTCCTAGCAAGTAGAATATATCCTGTTCCAGCCATAGCAGTACCAATTACAGCTAAAGGCATAGGACCAAATTTATCCATCAACCATCCTGTAATAGGTCCAAGTAGTCCATTTTCTGCTCTAGCTAATGCAAATAATAAAGAGGTTTGAGCAGATGAAATACCAAATGTTTGAGATATAGGAATAAATAGTACAGTGAATCCTTGCCAATGAATGCTGCCTCCAAGTCCATTTTGAAGAGCAGCACTTATTACTATCCACCAACCAAAAAAAATCTTTTTAGGTTTTTTCATTACCCAAATGGAAGATTCTTATCGAGTTGTCCATCTAAAGATTGTACTTCCATTAGAATTGTGGCTCCCATATCAAAATATCTATTCCTCAAAGTTCTATCATATGATCTGATGCAAAGTTGCTTTCCATTTTCTTTAGAAAGTTTTACTGCATGCTCTATAGCAGTATCATCAGTTTGTGCAAAAGGATGTTCAGGATGGGCAGCTCTATCAATACTCAAGTCTGCTGGTCCCCATGAAAAACAATCAACTCCTTCAAGAGAAAAATTAGGAATGTTATTTATTGCGTTTAGAGTTTCAATCTGAATCATTAATACTCCAGTTTTATTCCACCAAGCAGGATAAGAATGTTGATTTACTTCTTTCAATCCTTCAGGTGGTCGACCTGGGCCTCCCCAACTTCTTATTCCTTCGGGTCGATAATAAAAATAATCTCTTGCTTCCCTAACTAAATCTAATTCTTCAGATTGAGGGACTTCAATTATAGTTGGACCATGATCCAAAAGATTACCTATCATATATGCATTTCTTCTATGATCCATTCTGTAGTGAATAGGTTTATCTAATTCTTGTGCTGCTTCACAAATTCTTAATAAATAGTCCTCATTGGTAGGAGAATGTTGACCGTCAACTGAAATAAAATCGTAGTCATAATATTCTAAGAGTTTTTCTATATCCTCTTTACCAGCACCATACATTATTGCACCACCAATTACTTGTTCACCGCTAGAAATCATTTTTTTGAGATCTTTCATTTTATACTCCTATATTTTTATTACTTTATTTAATTCTGATTCATCATATTCTAAACCTAAACCAGGCCTATCAGATAACATTATCCTTCCATTTTCTGGGACAATAGGCTCTTTGAAAAGTTTTGCTATATTTTCAACTGGGCCTGTAAATTCTTCAGAAAATTCATGGGGTCTTATTGCGTTAGTCACTGTTGAGTAAGCATGAAGACTACCAATTAAGTTTAATCCAGCTTGAGGGCAATGAGGCATTATTATTTTATTTCTTGCCATCGCCATTTCATAAACTTTTACTAATCCAGTTATACCACCAATATTCAATATATCAGGTTGTAAAATATCTGGATTAGCTATATCCATTAAATCTCTGAATCTATATGGATTAGGTTCTTGTTCTCCTGTAGAAACAGAGCATTCAAGTGCATCAACTACTTGCCTTAAACCTTGATAGTCATACTCTGGAAGAGGTTCTTCAAAATGAGCAATTCCTAAATCTTGAAATCTTTTCCCTTGTTCAATAGCAGTAGGAACTGAGTATCCACAATTTGCATCAAAGCTAAGATCTATATCATCAGGTAAAAATTCTCTACATTTCTTAAATAAACTAAAATCTTTTTTAGGATCAGAATCTTGCCTAAATGATCTCCAGTCCATTCTTATTTTGAAAGCTTTATATCCTTTTTCATATCCTAATTTCACATCCTCTAGCATTTCTTCTGGAGTTTTTCTCCAACCACTTCCTCTACTCCAATATAATGGGATATCAGTTCTAGCAGCACCACCAAGAAGTTGATAAACAGGTAATCCAGCAGCTTTTCCTGCTAGGTCCCAGAGTGCTACATCTATAGTTCCAACAACTTGAGGCATAACTTTAGTTGCTAAACCCGGTCCTGTTCCATGGGTAAGCATTTCCCAAATCATTTTCGGATCTCTAGGATCGACTCCTATAAGTAAAGGTTTTATTACTTCATCTAAATAAGCTTTATAAAGATTATAATTTCTTCCACCTTCAGATAATCCATATATGCCTTCATCTGTATCTACTCTTAATATAACTTTAGAATTACCGCCCACAAACTGTTGAGCATCTTGCGTGTTTGCTCCTTCTATTAAGTTTATTTTGATGTCTGTAATTTTCATTATTCCCTCCAAATTTTAGATATATTTACTGATTACTCCTAATAATGAATTTAATCAATCATAAAATATCAAAAATTTGATTTTAACGTTTATAACTATTTTTTTTATGGATAATAAATGAGATATGTATAAACTAAAAAAACAGTAAAAATATCAAATTAGAAGAGGAATATTATGAGAATGACAGGGAAAAGAGCTCTTATGGAATGCCTAAAGGCTGAAGGCATAACTAATGTATATGGGAATCCTGGAACAAGTGAAGGTCCTATTATGGAAGAAATTGTTAATCATAAAGAGCTTAGATATTTGTTAACTCTTCAAGAAGGTGTAGCTACAGGTATGGCAGAAGCAGATGCAAGAGTAAATAATAAAGCTTCTTTCCTAAGCTTGCATATTGATTCAGGTCTTGTAAATGGATTTAGTTTAATGAATGATGCATACACAACTAGTACACCAATGGTTGTTACTTCAGCCACTTATGATGTGAGAAATCTTAGAAACAGAGATTTAGTGGAGTTAGCTAGGCCATTTACCAAATGGAGCACTGAGGTTACTCTTCCTGATCAAGTTCCAATGGTAATGAGAAAAGCATTTCTAGAAGCTAATACTCACCCTAAAGGACCTGTTTTTGTAGCTTTTTCATCAAATGCCTTAGACGGTGTATCTGACATTGATATATATCCTTCTACTCCTCCTGTATATGGAGGTTTAGAAAAAAATGTTATTCAAGAAATAAATAAAATGATTAATAATGCCAATAAACCAGTATTGGTTGTTGGAGATAGAGTAGCTGAAGACAATGCTCTTGATGAGGCTGTAATATTTGCTGAAAAAGTAGGATTACCAGTATATATAGAAGGTTCAAATATACCTTTTCCAACTAATCATAATCAAATGATAGGTTTTCATACTATAAGAAATCAAAACCAGCGGGCTATATTAGATGAATCAGATCTAATATTAAGTGTAGGGGCTGATCTATTCTCAGACTGGTTTTTTGAAGGAGATGTATTAATTCAAAAACACACTAAACTAGTTTACCTAGATTCAAAACCAGATTCTCAAGGAAATAGGCAACCTTCTGATATTACAGGTTTAGGAAACTTAAAAGAAATACTTAAGCAAATAAATAGTAGCCTAGAAGAATCCTTTGATCTAAGCCAGGAAGAAGTTAAAAATAGAATTATTGCAGTAAAAAAAATCAAAGATGAAAATGATGAAATTTATGATGAAAATGCAAAAAAGAATTGGGATAACAAACTTATGTCACCAGACAGAGCAATGCATGAACTTTCAAAATGTATTCCAGATAATACTTTGATTGTAAATGATGGCATAAGCCATAGAGGCTCAATTATGCAATACATAAAATTTAATAAATCTGATGAAATGATTTCTGGAAGAGGAGGATCTATTGGATGGGGAGTTGGTGCGACACTAGGTGCAAAATGTGCTTCCAGTGATAGAAATGTTATTGGTATTATTGGAGATGGATCAGCAATGATGACAGTACAAGGATACTGGACTGCAGCAAACGATAATATTCCATGTGTATTCATCGTATTAAATAATCAATCTTATAGAATTCTGAAAGTAAATATTGATTACTACAGACAATCAGTAAGAAAAGAAGAAGAAAAATCAGGTTTATATCCTTACATGGATTTCCCATTAGTACTTAATCATACTGAGATAGCAAAATCAATGGGAGTTGAAGCTGTAAGAATAACTGATCCTAATGAGATATCTAAGGAAGTAACAAACGCAATTAATTCAAAAAAACCAAGACTAATTGAATTAATGATTGATGGAAACTTGTGATAGTGATAAAAATAAGAATAGAAAATAAAATCTAGAATCTGGAGAAAATACTATGAATGGATTTGAGCTAATTGCTAAAACTCTTAAAGCTGAAGGTGTGGAATGGATAGCTTGTTATCCAAGCAATCCTTTGATTGAAGCTGCTGCTAAGGAAGATATTCGAATTGTTGCTTTTAGACATGAACGAGGAGCATTAATGGCTGCAGATGGATATTCAAGAATGAGTGATAGGAAAAAATTTGGAGTTTTTGTCATGCAAGATGCCGCAGGTGCTGAAAACTCAATGGGAGCATTAAGCCAAGCTTATGCAGATAATATTCCAGTACTTGTAATGCCTGCTGGTTATCCTATGAGCAGCATTCAAACAAAACCTAATTTTTGGGCAAGTAAAATGTATGAGCCGATGTCAAAATATGCAGAATCAATTTTAAAAGTTGAGGACATACCTACAATTATGAGAAGAGCTTTTCATCACTTAAGAAATGGTAAGCCTGGTCCAGTGGTTGTAGAAATGACTAAAGATGTATGTGCTAATGAAGTTCCAGAAGGAATTGCTAACTCATACCATTCACCAAAAAGATATATTTACAGACCTTCAGTAGAAGCTATACAAGATGCTGCAAATGTAATACATGACGCTAAAAACTTAATGATTTGGGCAGGACAGGGTGTCTTAATGGCTGAAGCAACTAATGAACTTAAAGAGTTAGCTGAGCTACTTTCTGTTCCTGTATATACAAGTATGCCTGGTAAATCAGCCTTTGATGAAAGGCATGAATTATCCATAGGTGCAGGTTCTCAAACAACTACTTTAGCAGCTAAGGAATTTTTACAAAATAGCGACACTATTTTAGCTTTAGGAACAAGCTTAACTGCAACTCCATACGCTCAATCAATTCCACCAGGCAAAAGAATTATTCAAAACGTTGACAATCCTGATGATATTAACAAAAACGAATCTGTAGAAGTCGCATTAATTGGTGATACTAAAGAAACAATTAACTTACTTATAGAAGACCTTAAAGAACTATATGGCACATCCAGAATGGATGATGCAAACATAAGGAATGAAATTGCTCAGTATAAAAAAGAATGGGAAGAAGAATTTGATCCTTTTCTAAACAGTGATGAAGAACCTTTAAGTCCATTTAGAGTTGTTAAGGAAATAAACGATACATTAGATTTAGAAAAAAGTATTATAACTCATGATGCTGGTGCTCCTAGAGAACAGATGGTTGCCTTTATTAAGGCAACAACTCCTAGAAGTTATATCGGATGGGGAAAAACTACTCATTTAGGATTTGGACTACCTCTTATTATAGGAGCTAAAATGGCCCACCCTGATAAATTTTGTATAAATGTTATGGGAGATGGAGCATTTGGAATGTCAGGTATGGATTTTGAAACAGCCACTAGGCAAAAAATTGGAATCACAACATTAGTGCTTAACAATGGTGTGATGGCAACTTATCCAGTGGGTGGACCATCTGACTTCCCTACCGCTAGAGAGAAATCTGGTGTAGGAACAATGACAGGAAATTATGCCGATTTTGCTAGATCATTTGGTGCACATGGAATTCAGGTATCAAAAATATCTGAACTAGCTCCTGCATTAGAAACAGCCAAAGGACTTAATGCCACAGGTAAAACAGTCTTAATAGATGTAAGAACAACACCTGTTTCAAAAAGAGGTTATAGCGCATAAAAAAAATATATGAACCCATTTTCTGCTTTAGTTCTAAAAGATTTTAGAACATATTGGATAGGCTCGCTTTTTGCTATGTTTGGTCATAGATTAATAATCGTTGCGATTTCTTTATTAATCTATAGACTTACTGACTCTGCTATAAGCTTGGGAATAGTTGCAGCATCCAGTGCAATACCGATAATGTTATTTAATTTTATCGGTGGGATAATTTCAGATAAATATAATATTAGAAGAATATTATTTTTTCTTTCATTTTTTATTTTTCTAATATTAATTTACTTAGGATATTTAGATTATTCAGGAGTTGTTCAGCCATATCATGTTTATATTTGTTCTATTTTATTAGGAATTTTATTGGGAATAGATTTTCCAGCGAGAAATGCTTACTTCCCAAAAATTATTCCTGAAAAATACCTTCGATCAGGTATTTCATTAAATGGAGCAACTATGGCTGGTTCAAGTGTTGTTGTTCCAACAATTGGTGGATTTCTAATTGCAGAGTATGGATCATTTATAGGAATACTTTTATCAGCAATTGGTTATTTAGTTATGTCTATATCAACTTTTTTTATTCCAAGTGTCTCAATTACAAAGGATGATTCAAGCAACTTTAGTTTTTTTACTGAAGGATTTTCTTATGTTGTTAAAAATGAATTATTTTATTGCCTAATTTTACTTACATACTGTACAAATTTTTTCATCTTTGGTTATATTCAAGCTTTACCAGCATTTATAGATGTTTTTAATGGAACTCCAAGAGAATTAGGATTAATGTTTTCATGCGCGGGACTAGGTGCATTATCAGGATTACTTACAGCTGGAAAAGTTAATATTAATAAAAATTTAGGGGCAATTATACTTTCCTCAGCAACTTTCTTCAGCGTATTAATAATATTAGTTTCTTTAGTAGGCGTGGGGATCATGCCAACTTATGTCCCTTATACAAATATCTTATTAATCTTTCCTCTTGCAACAATAGGTCATTTTGGAAACGGATTTTATATGCTTTCAACATATGCTGTAATACAAAGTAAGGTACCTGAAAACATCAGAGGAAGAGTTATGGGTATTGTGGCTATTCATATAAGTATTGGAGTCTTAGGTGGACTATGGGTAGGAGGGATTGGTGAAATATTTAACATGAGAGTTGGAGTAGGAAGTGGTCCAATAATATGTATAATTTTGATAATTTATCTATATATCTTTAAGAAATCAATTCGTAATTTACAAAAAATTTAATTCGAAATTTCGTTATATTTTTCTGCAAATTTACAAAATGAGCATTTTGGGCTAGAGTTTGGAGCTATTTCAGATTCTAAACATTGTATTACAGCCCCTAAAAGTTTTATAAATTGATCCATATTTGGATCTACTTCTACAAATTTTTGCTTTGTAGTGAAATGATTATTACCACTTTCATCTTGATAAAATCCATCTATTATTTGATATATTAATCCTAACTGTGAAACTGTTCCTAATCCCATTCTTTCAAAGCAATATTTATATGCTGCTAGTTGAGTATAATACATCCAACTTTTATCAGAATCTCCTGACGTATTTTTACAATCAAAAATCCCAAAGCTACCATCTTCAAATTCTACTAAAAGATCAGTTTTTCCAGATACAGTATATTGTCTAAATAATAACTCATCAGTTTCAACAATAGCCTTAAGAGACTTTTGTGTAGAAATGATTTTTCCACTAGGAATCGATTCATCTATTTCATTTGAATTTTTTTCAAGAAAAGATTCTTCAGATAAAGATGCCATCTTGCCAACCAAAGGCATGGTCATAGGTCTTCTATTTTTATAAACATGATGATTATAAAAACATTTTTTACAAGAGTGCCAAAGGAAAGTAAGGTTAGATGGACTGATTGTAATTTTTTCTGACATATTGTTAAATATCGTATTTATTATTTAAAAATATACAATCTCATGCTTGGCATTAAATGTTAAAATGTTAAAATTGATAAGTGCTTACTCAAAACAAGCCCCGTTAGCTCAGTTGGTAGAGCAGATCCCTTTTAAGGATAAGGTCATAGGTTCGAGTCCTATACGGGGTACCAACTAATCCTCTAATTTCTCACCAGTAAGGTTTTCATAAGTCAAATCAGCTATTTTACCTAAGCCAGGTTTACCAAAATTTCCATCTGTAAAAAATTTTCTTCCAATTTCTTTGTAATAATCTAAAATTGCCCTATGAGTAAATAAAGCATTAAACGCAAATTTATAATATTCTGGATTCCCTCCTACTCTTTCGAGCCTCCATTCAGTAGTAGTCAGTGTAGCCATTCCTCTAAAATATATAGCTAGAGTATTTGATTCAAATTCGCTTAGGTCTTTTAAACCAGAATCTAATCTTTTTTCAAAATCAGGATTTAATTTATCCACAAACCATCTACGCATCGCATTCCGTTCAGATATAATTTGAACTGAAAAATCATTATCTGCATCTTTATGAGCTACATCTAAAGTCTTTTTTTGAATGGTCATTTGCCAAATCAAAATACTCGCAACAACTAAAGTTGCTAAACCGGTAACTAATTGAGCAATTACTACTATATCCATAGGAAAAATTGTATCAGATTTATCTAAAAGTTAGAGTTTCACCATTTTATCCAGCATTAATCTTTGTTTTATTTGAATAATTAGTCTGATTGATTCATAATAAACCTATGAGTACCAAAATAAAAATCTAAATATAAATTATGAATTATGATATTGCAAAAATAAGAAGTGAATTAAGTTCTAATGGAGTTCTTAGAGCTGCTATAAATATGTCCAACATTCTTCTAGTTACAGACAAGAGGTCAGATGGTACTCCTATTGGCGTATCACCTGATATGGCAAAAGAATTAGCTAAAAACTTAAATCTAAAACTTGAACTAATTCCATATTCTAGTCCAGGCGAAATCGCAGATGACGCAGGTAAAAACAAATGGGATATATGCAATATTGGCGCAGAGCCACAAAGAGCTGAAAAAATATACTTCAGTTCTGCATATGCCGAGATTCAGGCGACATATTTAGTAAAATCAAATTCAACAATATCTAATATAGAAGATGTAGATATGGATGGGAAAACAATTTCTGTTGCAGACAGATCAGCATACTGTTTATGGCTAGAAAGAAATATAAAAAATGCAAAATTATTAACAGTAGATGGAGTAGAAAATTCAGTGGATAATTTTATAAATAAAAACTTAGATGCACTAGCAGGATTGCGACCACAATTAATGGAAACAGTAAAGACACTAAATGATTCCAAATTATTAGAAGGGTACTTTATGTCAGTCCAACAAGCTATAGGAACTTCAAAAGAAAATACAGAAGCATCAAAATATATAGCAGATTTTGTAGAGAATATGAAAGTAAGTGGTTTTGTAAAAAAACTTATTCTGGAACATAAAGTGGATGGGAAATTATCTGTTGCAAAATTAGCTTAGTAGGATTAAATGACATTAACTTCTAGCTTAAAAATAAAATATTCAAATTTATGGAATTCAATGACTCATCATAAATTTGTTCTAGAATTAGCAGATGGTTCATTGCCAGAAAATATTTTCAAAAAATACTTTTTACAAGATTATGTCTTTGTAAATGACTTGGTAACTGTTACTTCTCAAGCAATAACAAAATCACCAAACTTAAACGCTGCTTCAGTATTTAATAATTTTTTAACTGGTATTTTGGATCCTGAAAATGATTTGTTTTTACGATTTTTTAAAGAGCTAGGAGCTTCAGAAAAGGAGTATTCTTCAGCCAAAGCATCTCCAACTACTCAAGCATTTGGTGATTTTTTAGTAAGAACTTCTTTAGAAGGAAATTTTGATGACATTGCTTTAATTTTGTTTGTAACTGAAGGGACATATCTTGATTGGGGCAAACGCCTTTTAGAAGAAGGAGCAAATCCTCAAAATCCTGTTTATAAAGAATGGATAGATTTACACGGGCCAGAAGTTTTAGGAGATTTAGTTGGTTGGCTAGAAAATCATTTGAATAATAATTCTAATATATCCAAAGAAAGAGCAGATTATTTATTTCACACAGCCTTAAGGTATGAATTTCAATTTTGGGAATCTTCATATAATAATGAATTATGGTTTGATGATTAGTTTTCTAGAACTAATATAAAATAGAAATATGAAGATTAACCCTATTGCAAGAAAAATAATAACACGAATAATTTTTTGGGTTGTATATAGCTATGTACTTTATGTAGCAATAATTGATGGTTGGTGGTTGTGGGTTGCAATCGCATCTCCAATTTTATTCTATATTTTTTACTACGAAGATTTACCTGAGTCTCTAAAAAAGAAAAAGAAATAATTGAATAAAATACTTCCTATATATTTCACTTAAATTTCAAGTAATTGATAAATAAAGTTTGTTCATTCATAATTTTTAAATAATCAAAAAAAATATGGACAAAGAAAAATATCAAGAGCATCTAAAAAATGAACATAATATTAGTAAATTTGCTACTAATGTTAAAGAAATTGTTTATGGTGGTACTGACGGCATAATAACTACCTTTGCTGTTGTATCTGGGTTTTCTGGAGCAAATTTAGGCTCTCATGCATTAGATTTTTCATTAATAACAGTCTTAATATTTGGATTAGCAAATTTAATTGCAGATGGAGCTTCTATGGGATTAGGAAGTTTTCTATCTCTCAGATCAGAAAAAAAAGTTTATGAAGATTTCTATAAAAAAGAACTTCACGAAACAGAAGTGTCATTAAATGAAGAAATAGAAGAAACAGAATTAATACTATTTGATCAAGGATTTGATAAGAAAGATTCTAAGCTTTTATCAAAAATATTTTCAAAAAATAAGCCTTTCTGGGTAAAATTTATGGTTCAACATGAAGGAGGATTGGATGATGTTGAAAATAATTCTCCAAGCCAGAGTGCAATAATAACTTTTTTTTCATTCTTGTTTTTTGGTTTTATCCCACTTATTCCATACGTTCTGGGTAATGAAATATCATTTACTAATCTTTTCATTTATTCAATTTTTTCAACTGTTTTAGCATTAACTATTTTAGGTGTTGTAAGAGCTAAAATATCGAAAAGTTCATACTTGATTTCTATTATTGAAACAGTTGTATTAGGAGTCGTAGCATCTCTTTTAGCCTACGGTGTTGGATACTTATTTACTTTATAAAAATAAATTTCCTAAAATTTAAAATGGTGCTATAATTTTTTCAATATGAAAAATATGAATGAAAAGAATATATGTTGTTGCATGAGAAACGAGAGGTTTCTCTAGTAACTTTTAATTTTTATGTACTTATTGGAAAACCCCTCAATTTAGAGGGGTTTTTTATTTTTTAGAATAGGATAAACAAATGAATGAAAATCTAACTAACTTTTTCAGCTTCCCAGAATTAATTAATGAAGTGTCTGCAAGACTTGTTGCAATTGGTGTACTAGCACTTTCTTCAGTAGTTTTATACTTATTATTAGATAACAATAATTATGTATTAATTTTTTTATCAATTCTTATTTATGGCTTCTTGGCAAGAGTTTCTTCAGGACCAAAAATTAGTCCGTTGGCACTTTTTGTTACTAAATTATTAGTTCCAAGATTAAATTTCAAAGAAAAATTAGTACCAGGACCACCTAAAAGATTTGCCCAAGGGATTGGTTTAATTTTTTCATTATCTACAGCAATAACATTTCTTATAAATCTTAATTCAATATCAATAATATTAATATCAACACTGATATTATTTGCTGCATTAGAAGCTTTCATAGGATTTTGTGCAGGCTGTAAGGTATTTAAGTTATTGATGAATATAGGATTAATTCCAAATGATGTATGTGAAAAATGTTCTAATTATCAATTTTAAATACAATTTTATAGGTAAAAATTAGCTCCAAGTTCGATCATGTGAATCTAATTCATCCCAATCTGAAGTATCCTCAAAATAGCCTTTAGGATAAATTGAAAATTTATTATTAGTTCCATGAACACCATAAGATGATTGCGCTAAATGTTCTTTCATAGCTTCTTCATTTATATCAATTCCTAAACCTGGCGCATTTGTTACATTAATATAACCATCTTTGATAATTGGGCCTTCTTGACCAACTAAATTCACAAGATCATTCCACCATGGATTATCTACAGAGTGCATCTCTAGAGCTATAAAGTTATCGATCGAAGCTGCACAATGAACATTCGCCATAGCCACAATTGGAGAACCTGCTTGATGTAAGGCAATGGGAATACCTGCATCTCTACAGTAATCAGCAATTCTTTTGGTTTCTAGTATTCCTCCAGATGTTGCTAGATCTGGATGAGCAACTGAAATTGCTCTTGATTCTACAAGAGGTTCAAAACCTTCCTTACAATATATATCTTCTCCAGTACAAACTGGTGTATCTACTCTGTTTTTTAACATTTTCCATTGATCAACTAATTGCCAAGGAATCATATCTTCATACCAAGCAAGTGAATATTTATCTAATGACTTACCTATTCTAATAGCATTCTCAACACCCATATGTCCAAAATGATCAGAAGCTAATGGAATCTCATATCCTATAATATCTCTGACGGTTTGAACATATTCTTCCATCTTTGAAATCCCATAGTCTGTAACTTGAATCCCGGTAAATGGATGCATTATATTATTTGCTTCACCAGTTTCTGATACATCAATAAAATTCTTATTTACTACTCCATTCGTATGCTCTGCAGCTATCCATAAACCTATATCCATTTTTAGAAACTCAAAACCACTTTTCACTCTTTCTAATAAAGCTTTTCCCATCTCTTCTGGGTCTTTCTTAACAGGTGTGTCAGCATAGACTTTAATTTTGTCTCTATATTTACCTCCAGCAAGCATATAAGCCGGAACACCAAAAGCTTTTCCTGCAAGATCACAAAGAGCCATTTCAACACCACATACCCCTCCTCCTAATCTACCATGTCCTCCAAATTGCTTTATTTTTTGAAAAATTTTATCTATATCACAGGGATTTTCTCCCAAAATTCTACTCTTAAGATTTAAAGCATACTTAGCAGATGCTCCGTCTCTTACTTCTCCCAATCCATAGATATCTTGATTTGTATAAATTTTGATTATTGGCCATCTCCATCCACCATCTCCAACTACAGTTATTCTCATATCTGTAATTTTAAGGTCAGAAGGATTTGAAAGTTTACTTATATCTTTAGTCATAATTTATTCTCTTTCTTTTTTCCAATTTTCAAAATCTTTTAGCATATCATCAGAATATTCTCTATCTACTTCACCAGGGGTATATATACCTTCCATAATTCTTTGTTGCCCAAATTCATCCTTAAGTCTTACATCTTCTGAAGATATAACCACCTCTTCTGCGAGATGAGGAGGTATAAAAATAACTCCCGATCTTGTTCCAAGTACAACATCACCGGGTATACAAGTAGCTTCACCTATGCGAGTAACTCCGTTTATTTCAGGCATTGAAACATTATTTATTGCACTTGGATCTACTCCTCTTATGAATGCATTAAAATCATCCATTTCGTAAATTCTTTGAGTATCTCTTATACCTCCGTCAACTATCATTCCTGTTCCTGTTTTTGATCTTATTGCTGTTGTAAGATTATCTCCAGCAAAAGTACCATCAAATATTTTACCGAATAAATCTACTACAATTAAATCATTTTTTTCTAACTCGTCAATTACCCAAGAATTTTGGCCTCCAATTCTTTTATCAGATTTCCCTTGGGATTCTATGGCATCATTTAAGTCAGGTCTTTGAGGAACCCATCTACATGTAACAGCTCTTCCTACTATAACTCTTTCAGGATGAAGGTTATTCCAATTTCCTGCAAATTGAAAGTGGTAACCATTTTTTCTACATGTTCCCCATGCTTCTTCTGTTGTAACTAACTTCATCCTATTTAAGATATCGTCAGAAACTAGAGGTCTTGAATTTGTATCCCTCTCACCCGTCCATGATTTAGTTATTGATTTTATAATTTCAGGATTAGTTAATTTCATTTAGTTAGCTCCTTTTAGTATTAATTTTATTAATTAAATAGAGGGTTTGACGACCCAAATGCATCAATTATTGCACCTGTAACCGAAGATGATTGATCACTAACTAAAAATCTACAGACTTCTGCTATTTCATAAGGATCTATCATATTTTTATTCTTTATGGAGTCCTCACCAAAGGCTTCTATATATCCTTCTGTTAGAACTTGACCAGGACAAACGCAATTTACGTCTATTCCTTTATCTTTAACTTCAGCAGCTAAAGATTCAGTAAAACTAATAAGACCAGCTTTAGTGATTCTATATGCTGTTCTACCAGCAGCTCCTTTTCTTCCTCCTATAGAAGAAATATTTACAATTTTCCCATAATTTTGAGTGATCATAAAAGGAAGTATTAATTTTGTTAATTTAGCTGCACTAACTAGATTTACGTTTATAACTTCTTGCCATTCTTTCATATCAAAATCTATTAAATTGATCCTTTCATGAATAATTGCTGCATTGTTAATTAATATGTTGACTTTCAAATTAGATTTCCTAAGAAAATCAATAATATTTTCAATAGAATTTTCTTCAGATAAATCTGCAGGAATATAATAAGATTTAGTATCAAACTGATTTAATTCTTCTTTTACTTTTTTTAATCTAGATTCATTTCTTCCCGTTATAACAACATCTATTCCATTTTTTGCAAAATTTATCGCAACGGCCTTACCTATTCCTCTAGATGAACCGGTAATTAGTGCTAATTGCTGATTATTTGCCATTATAAATCCCTTAAAATATTATTTGTTAACTAATTAATTTATTAAAATTTTTATTACAACAGTTTTTATAAAAAAATTTGTGTTGAATAAATTCTACATTTTTTTATCTTATTTTTTTTTATTATTTCTAAAAATATAATTAGAATATACATTTTTTTTATGACAGAAAATAAATCAAAAGAAAAAAAGAGCAAATATTTATTAATCAGAATAATTTTTATATGTCTGGGAAGTATATTTGTAGGGATAGGGGCAATTGGAGTTTTAGTGCCTGGTCTTCCTACTACACCATTTATGATTTTAGCAGCAGCTTGTTATATAAGATCTTCAGATAAATTATACAATTGGCTAATTAAGAATAGAATTTTTGGAAAGCATATAAAAAGTATTAGAGAAGGTAAAGGGATACCTCTTAAAGTAAAGATTTTTGCTCAGTCCATGATGATTTTATTCATTACATTAGCAATAATTCCATTTTCTCCAATTTCAGTTCCAACGATTTTTCTAAAAGTCATTATATTTTTTGCTGGTATTATAAGTTTTTGGTATGTAGGTTATAAAGTTCCTACTTTAAAGCAGTGATTTTTTTTAGAAACAAAAAAAAATATTTTTTTATTACACTCTCCGTTTTCATAATAATTTATTTATTTATTTCAATATTTTCTTCATTTTCAATTTTTAGTTTTTCAAATGAAGAATCATTAGATACCTCAATAAAAGATTTAGATTATGAACAACTAATCTCTGATCACGAAAGTTACCCAATTATTAATTCTGATGATTTTATTCTAGAAAAATTGGAGTTTGATATTAAATTTGATAATCCCTGGGCGATAAAATTAATAGATGATAATCAATTAATAATTTCTGAGAAAAATGGACGACTTTCATACATAAATCTAGTAGAAAAAACATCAAAAATTATCACCCATAAAATTCCAGTGACACAAATTGGTCAAGGTGGGTTACTAGATTTAGAAATCTATGAAGATTTTTTATATGTTTCATTTAGTAAAGAAAAAAATAATAAATATACCACTGCAATAGGTAGAGGTAAATTTTCAAATGAATATTCTGAATTATCTGAATTTGAAATTTTATTTGAAGCTATGCCCTACTACAAAGATAGTATCCATTTTGGATCAAGAATTATTATTAAAGATGATTATTTATACGCTTCAATTGGGGAAAGAGGCAAAGGAAATGTAGGTCAGGAACTCGA
>Ga0208261_1000388_pt1 | contig 17818 bp, 20 predicted proteins | sample Knorr_S7_td_DCM__FD_185595 | JGI IMG/M metagenome (GOLD analysis project Ga0208261, IMG submission 185595) | Marine microbial communities from Southern Atlantic Ocean transect - Knorr_S7_td_DCM_ad_131m_LV_B (SPAdes) (version 3) | ecosystem: Environmental > Aquatic > Marine > Oceanic | place...
GATGGGGTTTTAAAAGAAGTTTTGAGACCCACAGATAGATTAACTCCTATGATAAATGCACGTATTAAGGTCATGTCTAATTTAGATATAGCTGAAAAAAGAATTCCACAGGATGGAAGAATGTCACTAAAACTGGGAGAGAAATGGATAGATATTAGAGTATCTACGTTACCCTCTAATTATGGAGAAAGGATAGTACTTAGACTATTAGATAAATCTGAAATAAAACTAGATTTGAATGACCTAGGCATGGACAAAAATACATTTGAAAGGTTTTCAGATGCTATAACATCACCTAATGGTATAGTTTTGGTAACTGGACCTACGGGGTCCGGAAAAACAACTACCCTTTATGCAGCATTAAATCTTCTTAATAACACTGAAAAAAATATCCTGACTGTAGAAGACCCTATTGAATATTCAATTGAAGGAATAGGGCAGACTCAAATTAATCCTAAGGTTGGGTTAACCTTTTCACAAGGTTTGCGTGCAATTCTAAGACAAGATCCGGATATAGTATTAATAGGAGAAATCAGAGACTTAGAAACAGCAGAGATAGCAATACAAGCATCTTTAACAGGCCATCTAGTATTAGCAACAGTCCATACGAATGATTCTGTTTCAGCTATAACTAGAATGATAGATATGGGAGTAGAGCCTTATTTATTAGCATCAACTTTAAGAGGAGTGCTTGCACAAAGATTAGTTAGAAAACTATGCACAGAATGTAAGGTCAGTGAAAAGTTAAATGATGATTACAAATTTCTAAAAAAAGGATCAATAATTAATTCTCCACATGGTTGTGAAAAATGTAATAACACAGGCTTTAAAGGAAGAATTGGAATATTTGAAATGTTCAATTTATCAAATGAGATTAAGAACTTAATTAATAAAAATATAGACGAAAACGAATTAAGAGAACTGGTATTTTCTGATCAAAATACCTTATTTGATAGTGGTTTAGAAATGGTTAAGTCAGGACATACCTCTATAGATGAAATAATTTCTATAACAAAGGAATGATCATTGGGCGCTTTTAACTATATAGCTTTAGATAAGAAAGGAAAAAAAGAGTCAGGTACTTTATCTGCTGATAATTTAGACATAGCTAGACGAGAACTTATTTCTAGAGATTTATCCCCTGTTAATATAGAAGAGATAAATAGCAGGTCTATTTTTAGTAAATTTAAGTCAAAAAAAATAACAGATAAGAGTTTAATTAAGATATCGAGACAGCTTTCTGCATTATTAAATGGAGGTCTCCCTTTAGAAACTGCTCTTTCATCAATAGGTAAAGAATCTAAAAGTGATGTCGAAAAAGAACAATTATTAAAGATATCTTCCTCACTTCAAGAAGGAAAGAGTTTTTCTGATGCTTTGAGAGAATACCCTCAGTCATTTAGTAATTTATTTGTATCTTTAATATCCGCAGGTGAAAATTCAGGTAATTTATCTACCGCACTACAAAATCTATCTATATATATAGAGAAGAAAGAAAAAATTAGAAATGAAGTTATCGGAGCTCTTGTTTACCCATCAATTTTAATTCTCGTAGCATTATTAATTGTTACGTTGCTATTAATTTTCGTAGTGCCAAATGTAGTGGAGCAATTTTCAGGATTAAATCAGGAACTACCTTTTTTAACTCTTGCTTTAATCTCTATATCTAATTTTATTATAAGTCCTATTTTTATTAGTTTAATCACTATAAGTTTATGTATAGCGCTATATATAAGGATCTATTTTAGACAAAAATTTAAATTAAAATTAGATGCTTTTTTATTAAAATTACCTTATTTTAATCATTTCTTAATTCAATCTGATATTTCAAAATTTCTAAGCTCAATGAGCTTATTAAGAAATGGAGGCATTACAATTGTTAACTCTATAAATATCTCAATAGAGACAATAAGTAATAGATATTTAAGAAAAGAATTCTCCGATAAATTAGTAAAAGTAGAAGAAGGAGCTACTTTGACGGATAGTTTAAAAGAAATCCCATTAATCCCATCTTTGGTTATTCAAATGATTTCAAGTGGAGAAATGGGAGGTGATCTAGAACAGATGCTATCTAAAACATCTGATTTTTTAGATCAAGAATTTCAGCAATCTTCAAAATTAATGATAAGTCTTTTAGAACCATTAATTGTTGTTATTATGGGTGGAGTAGTGGCTACAATTATTATTGCTATCTTGCTGCCATTGATACAAATGAATAACTTATCAATTATCAGTTAAAAATATGAAAAAAATTAAAAGAGACATAAAAGGCTTTAGTTTAATAGAGATCTTGGTCGTCTTGTTAATTATAGGTTTACTAACTACATTGGTTGTAGTGAATGTTTTGCCTAGTCAAGATAAGGCGAGAATAGAAAAGGCAAAAGCAGATATTGCTATTCTAGAAAACGCATTAGAGATGTATAGATTAGATAATTATAATTACCCTTCAACTGATCAAGGGCTAAAAATCCTAGTTAAACCTCAAGAAAATAATAATTCTTATACAAATATCTATATTAAACGATTACCAAAAGACCCGTGGGGAAATGATTATCAATATTTAAGTCCAGGCAACAATGGCATTTATGATCTTTATTCTTATGGAGCTGATGGAGTAGAAGGTGGTGAAAACCTAAACTCAGACATTGGCAATTGGGATGGATCATAAAGATCAGAAAGGTTTCACCTTAATAGAAATTTTAGTAGCAATAGGTGTGCTAGCCTTGATTATGGGTGTTTCTATGCAGGTATTTACATTAAATTCTAAATCCCTTGGCCAGGTAGAAGAGAAATTGTATTCCCAATTTATTGCTGAAAATGTTATGGCTTCAAGCTTTCTATTTGAGGATGAATTGTTTAATGCATCAGGAATCTCTAAACAAGCTAATAAAGAATTTTTGTGGAAAAGAGAAATTATTTCTACTGATGGAAAATCTATTCAAATAAAAATTACTGTATCTAATCCTGATAATCTAAAAAAGATCTATGAATTAAGCTCTTTTAAGGTATTGCATTAATGTCTAAAGGATTTTCTTTAATTGAAATACTAGTTGTAGTAGGGCTTGTGGGCTTAATCTCTATATTAGCTTTTAGTGGTTTAAATAATTCTATTAATTTTAATCTAAAGTTTAATGAAAAAAGTGAGTCTCTAAATAAGATGGCCTTTTTTAATGAAATTTTAAAAAGAGATCTTCTTCAGGCTTTAGATAGATTATCCATAGATACTAGAGGGGATAGGCAAGAACATTCTTTTTATGGACAAGGCCCAGGAATAGAAGGAAATTTTCTTACTTTAAATGTAATAAATAGAACAGATCTTCAGAATAATGGATCACTAAGGCATATAAAATATATATACGAAGATAATAAGATCATCAGAATAGAATTTAGTCATGCTGATTTAACTGAAGATACAAAAGTAACAAAACTAATACTTCTTAACGACGTTCTATCATTAGAACTTGCATTCGGTAAAGATCAAGATTGGTTTTTGGAATGGCCTTCCACTCCATGGACTGGAAATAATGGTTTACCTGATTCAATGAAGGTATCTATCGATATTAAAGGTTTAGGGATTATTGAAAGGAGTTATTTAGTATCGATATGAGTAATTCAAAAGGAAGTGCCTTAATTCTAGTTATTTTAGTCGTATCTCTTTTATCTTTATTAGTTGTTGTATCATCTGATAGGTTAACTTTAAGTCTTAAAAATTCAGCTACATTTTCAACAAATACACAATCTTATTGGTTTGCTATGGCCATAGAATCTTCAGCTACAAACTTCCTCCAATCAGTAAAGAGAATTGATCAAACAAATTACATAGGAGAAGGTAACCTAATCACAAATAGAATAGATGCGAATATTGATGGAGTAAATATTCAGGGTTATTTAAGAGACTTAAACTCATGTTTTAACTTAAATCTTTTAGTAAAAAAAAATAAAGAGGAGTTAATTAGAAATGAAGAGGCCATAAACATCTTTAAAAGTTTATTATTAAACTTAAATATTGATGAATTTTCTTCTTCAGAAATCTTACCTTCTCTTTTAGATTGGCTAGATTCAAATGATTTTACTGAAGATGCTAATGGTGCAGAGGATGATTTTTATACTAGATTAGACGCTCCCTACAAAACATCCAATCAATTAATATTTGATTTATATGAATTATTAAACATAAAAGGCTTCGATAAAAAATTAGTCCAATCCCTAGAATCGCACATATGTGTTATACCTAATGATAGTAAGACCAAATTTAATTTAAATAGCATTTCAAAAAATAATCCTGAGCTTTTATCAGCCTTTTTTGAAAACCAAATAAGTCTTTCTGAAGCTTCTCAAATATTATTGGATAGACCTATCGATGGTTTTAAAGATAAAGAAGAATTTTGGTCTCATCCTTCATTAGAAAATATTAAACGAAATAATAATATAGATAAATATCTCTCATTTTCTTCTAATTATTTTGAATTAGAAACAAAGGTGAGTAACCCTATGAATTCTTATAAAATGACCAGTGTTTTATATATAAATAAATCAAATAATATAAGTGTTGTTAAAAGACATTTAAGCGGTATTTAAATTATGAATATATTGATAAATAATTATTCAAACTCTATAAAGGCTTTTACACCAAAAGGAGTGCTTTTACTGAGCGAATTTGATCAATTGAGTCAATTTAAAGAATATCAATTAGTAATATTTATAATTGATCCTGAAATTCATAATAATAAAATTAGTCTACCTCCTGCAAAATCTTCAGTTCTTAAAAAATCTATTCCACATATTCTAAGAAGTGAATCTTTAACATTTAAAGAACATACTCATTTTTCATATAAAAAACTGGATTCAAGTGATTTTGCACATGTATCTTTTGTAAATAGAGACTGGATGAAGAAGTTGTATCGCAGTATTAATGAGTTTGGGCTTTCTGTTAAATACTTAATACCACTTGAGTCTTGCGGTAAAGAAAAAAAAATAACCATTTATGAGCACGGTGATTTTTCTACAGTAAATTTTTCTAATCTTTGGGGATGGACAGCAGAAACCGATTTAATGAATGATCTGGTTAATAAAGGAATGAAACAATTTAATTGTTCAGAATTAATTTACTGTTCAGAAACTACAAATTCTTCATTTGATCTTGATGGCATAAATTTTAGTGATGTTAATAAAAAAGAAGAATCAATTTACTTTAAACAATTCAATCTTAAATTTGAAGCCATAAATTTACTAAAAGATTCTTTTAGTCCCAAAGTTGATTGGAGAACTATTTTTAAACCATATAAATATCTAATTGCTTCATTAGGGTTATTACTTATGGTCTTTTTTAGTACAAAGTTTTTAGAAGTTTATGATCTAAAAAACAATAGCCAAAGTCTAATTCAATCTGCAAATGAGCTTTATTACACAAATAATCCAACCTCAAATGAAAAAGACCTAGAATTATTTTTAAAAAGGAATATAAATTTTAGTAAGAGCATAGATGAGATAAATTTTGTTGAATTTCTATTTAATATATCTGGAATAATTAATTCAAACGATAAAGTATCTCTATCAACAGTAATTTATGACTCTTCAAAGAAAGAGTTTTTGATAGAAATAGAGAGTTTAGAGTTTGATGATTTAGAAGTACTTAAGAAGGTCTTTAAAAATCAAGGATTTTCTTTACAAGAAGGTTCGTCAAGAAGAGTTGGCAACACTATATTAAGCGAAATACTAATCACGTCATGAGATCTTTTTTATTAAATTTAAATAGGAGGGATGAGATCATAGGATTTCTCATTTTTGCTATTTTTACATTTTTTAGTTTGTTATACATAAATTCTAAACTTAATTCATTAGAGGAAAGTTCTCTTTCTGAATTAGAAGAAAGTAAGATTTATTTCCAAGAAATGCAGTTATTACTTTTAAAAAAAGAGAAGAATCAATCATATGGAGATATTAGTTCCCAGAACTCAGCTTCGGTTATTAGTTCTTTGGCAAGAAGCAAAAATTTAACTATAGATAGAATTCAGCCTATAAATAACGATTCTTATATTGTAACTATTAACAATGGAGACTTCATTTCCTTATTTACTTGGATTAGAGAATTAGAGGAAAAAGGCTCAATTAGTATTACAAAAGCTTCTATTAAAAGAAGCACAAGTAATCCTTCTAATAAAATTAGAGCTCAAATAGTTTTGGTATCATCTAAATGAAGATCAGGTACATCATTATAATTATTTCTATTTTTATTATAGGCATTGTTCTCATGATTCCTATGAGGGCTGTATCATCATATTTAAATGATATAGAAGACGTCGCCATTGAAAAATCAAGTGGCAAATGGTGGTCAGGAGAACTTAATAATATCTATGTAGGAAGTAATAGAATAGGAACTGCAAATATTTCCTTACATTTCTTAAACATCCTAACTGGTAAATTAGATTTTTCTGTTCAAGTCTCCGGTCAAGAAATAGACTTTCAGGGTCGAATAGGTAAATCAATTTTAGGTGAAACCTCAATTAAAGAAGCAAAATTTAATATTGATGTTATTAAGGCATTTAATAAAGGTAAAGCAATTCCTCAGCCAATTTCTAGCTTAAGAGGGGAAATACTTCACCTAAGATTTAAAAAAACAAAATGTATTTCAGCAGAAGGAAGTGCTACAGCAGAAGTTATGGATGTTTTAGGAATTTTTAGAAGAAATATTTCAGTTAATTCAAACATAGAATGTAAAGATAAGAACCTAATCGTAGGTTTTGATTCTCAAGAAGAAGGTGCTTTAAGCGGAGAAATTATAATAACCCCAGATTTAAATTATGAGCTCACAGCTAAGTCAGAGAACATTACAAGCAAAATAAAAGAATTAACTAAGCTAAGGTTCAACCAAACACCGTCGATCAAATCTTCTGGATCAATTATAGATTTAATTGAGGCTTTATAATGTGTGGAAGATTCGCTTTAAGAAATCCTGCAGCTATAAAAAACACTATAGATACTGCGGATATAGAACCAAGTTTTAACATAGCCCCAAATCACAAAATTAATATAGTAGCTGAAAGCGTCCTGCAAGCTAAATGGAGCTTTACTCCTTATTGGGCTAAAGAACCTTTCAATTTAATAAATGCAAGAAGCGAAACTGTATGGAAAAAGAAATCTTTTAAAGATGCTAGTAAATGCTTAGTACCTGCTGATGGCTGGTATGAATGGAAAAAAACCGAACAAGGAAAAATACCTTATTTTCATGAATATCAGAATGAGTTGTTCTACTTTGCAGGTATATATGGAGGATATAGAGGAGAACTAGGAGTTGCTATTTTAACTATGGAAGCTTCTTCTAATATAGAGGATATACATCACCGCATGCCTGTAATAATTGAAGAGAGCCGGAAGGAAGAATGGCTAGCAAGTAAAAATTTTGAATTTTCTGTATCTAAGATTAGTAGCTTGATAAAACCATATGAAGTATCTACTTATGTTAATAACCCTGAAAACGATTCAGAAAGATGTATAAGAAAAGTTTAAGGTGTATTTAGGTAAGCTAAAGTGGCTTTTTTTGCTTCAGCTATAGTTCTAGGGTTAATTGATTTATTTTCAGCCAATCGAGTAAGTAATATAGTCGTGGCCAGTAAAGTAGCTAACTTTAATTTTTCTTGTGAATATTTTATTTCTTGTTGATCCAAGCAAGAAAGTAATATTTCAACAAAAGATGTTTTATTTAGTGACGATTTATTTATGCTTATTACATCGCACATACTTATTACTTCAGCAATGTGAATATTCTTTAGAGAATAAATAGCAAATAAATCAATATATATATTTAAGCATAAGCTTAAATCTAAGTTCTTTTTTCCCTTAAAATTATTACCTAGAAGCTCTGAAAACTTCTTTAAATGCCTACTTAAAATTCCTATATATAAGGATTCAATAGAAGGAAAATATTTATAAATTGAAGCTCTTTTAAATTTTGAATATGTGGATAGATTGATAAAAGTTAAATTGAATTTTCCTTGAAAAATAATTTGTTCAGCTGAATCTAATATTTCTTCAAATTTTTTTTTACTCCTAGACTGCCTAGGTTCTATAGGTAATATTTTTTTTGAATTCATGATAATGATTTAGAATAATAATATGGTAAATCAAATAAGTATAAATAAAATAACATTTGTTACTTTTTTTATAAGTAATATATTTTTTTCTTCCACCTTGATAGGTGATTCTAATCGGGACTTTTTAAAGCTTCTCGATGATGAATGGAATTATGAAGTTAAGCAAAACCCAGTTTATGCAACTTCTTTAGGCATAAAAGGATTTGAAAATAAATGGACAGATATGAGTCTAGAAGCCATTAAAAAGAGACAAGATCATCATTATTCCTTACTCAAAGAACTTTCTAAAATTGATATAGATTCTTTAAATTTAGAAAATCAACTTAATTATAGACTTTTTATTCAGCTTCAAAAAAACTCAATTAACTTAATGCCTTTTAATCAACATTTAATGCCTTTTAGTCATAGAGGCGGTATTCAGTTAATGCACGAACAATCAGAGAGACTTAGATTTGAAAAAAAAGAAGATTTTGAAGATTGGTTAATTAGATTATCAAATTTAGATATTTATATAGATCAGATAATTAATCTTGCAAAAATTGGTATGTCGAAGGGTTATACAAAACCAAGAGTCTTAATGGAAAGAGTAGGAAGACAAATTTCTTTGCAAACTAATGCAGATATTTCAAACCATCCGTTTTATAAATTATTTAATGAACTGCCAGATTTCCTATCTAAGGAAGAGAAAGAAGAACTAAAAGTGAAGGCAAGAAAAGTTATCAATAATGAAATAATTCCTTCTTACAAAAAACTATATAAATTTTTTATGGAAGAATACTTACCTAGTTGTAGAGAAAGTGTAGGAATATCAAATCTTCCTAACGGAAAGAAAAACTATGAAATTTTGGCCAATCAATTTACTACCACAGATTTAACTCCTAAAGAGATACATGAATTGGGTCTTAAAGAAGTATCAAGAATAAAGAAAGAAATGAAGGAGATTATTAAAGAATTAAACTTTAATGGATCGTTTCAGGATTTCTTAAAATTCCTTAGAGAAGACCCTCAGTTTTATTATGATAATGAAGAAGATTTACTCCAAGCTTATCTGGCTACATCAAAAAGAGCAGATGCAGAACTAGTTTCTTTATTTGCCTTACTGCCAAGAACTCCATATGGAGTTAGGCAAATTCCTATGGAATCGGCTCCAGATACAACCACTGCCTATTACATGGGTCCATCACCAGATGGTTTAAGAGCTGGATATTACTATGTAAACTTATATAAACCTGAAACTAGACCTAAATTTGAAATTGAAGTTCTATCTCTACATGAAGCAGTTCCTGGTCATCACCTACAAATAGCTTTAGCAATGGAAAAAGAATCGTTACCCATGTTTCGTAGAATGAGTCCTTATACAGCTTTTGTTGAAGGCTGGGGTTTATACAGTGAAAGTTTAGGATATGACATGGGGTTCTATAAGGATCCTTACTCAAAATTTGGACAATTAACCTATGATATGTGGAGGGCGGTCAGACTGGTAGTTGATACGGGACTACATTATTTTGATTGGGAAAGAGAAAAAGCAATAGAATTTTTTCTAGATAACGCAGGTAAGAGTAAATTAGATATAGTTAATGAAATTGACAGGTATATTAATTGGCCAGGACAAGCTTTGGCTTATAAGGTAGGGCAGCTCAAGATCTTTGAATTAAGGGACAAGGCTAAAAAGGAGTTAGGAGAAAATTTCGACATAAGATTATTTCATACCGCCTTACTAAGCGAAGGTGCTATACCTCTTAATGAATTAGAAATAGTCATAGATGCCTATATTGAATCTAATAAATGAATAAAACCTATTTAGCTCTATTCGGAGCTATATGTATTTTATTAATAGGAAATTCGCCTTCAGTGATATCACCTTTCATAGTTGGATCATTTGAAGATTACTTTAGATTAAGTAAGCAAAGCGTAGGTAACTTAATGTCTTTAGAGTTGGGATTAATGGCTCTTAGTTCTATATTTTTTAGTACTGTTAAAATTAACTACAAATTATCACGATTAGTAACCTTTGGTGTAAGTATTGTATTAATTGCTTATTTGCTGACATCTTTTGCTATAAATACAACACAACTTGCTTTAATTAGAGCTTTCTCAGGAATAGGCTGTGGATTACTTATAGCTAAAGGACATGCACTTATAGCAAGTAATAATAACCCAGAAAAATCTTATGCCTTTTTTTCTCTATCTTCCACCGTAGTAGGTGCAATCATTATTTATGTTTCAGGATCGATTCTTAACAATTTCGGATATCAGTTTTTCTTTATAAGCTTATTTGTCTTTTATTTAATGCTTATGCCTCTAATCTTATTCATTAAAGAAAAACCAGTTAATGAAGTAATTAACCCTATAAGGGAAGACTTAAATGCAAAAATAGTTTTGTTATTAATAATAGGAATTTTATCTTTTGAGTTGGCCTCCGGAGGAATGTGGGCCTTTGATGAAAGGTTAGGAGTTGAATTTGTAAAAATATCTACTAGTTCTGTGGCTTTAGTGTTATCTATATCAACCCTCACAGGTTTATTGGCCCCACCTATAGTTTTATATATAGGAAATAGATATGGTAGATCTTTGCCAATATATATTGGCGTAATTTCAATATTAATGTGTTTTATATGGATGCTTAAATATCCTTCCTATTTCAGCTTCTTTGCAGGAAATATTATTTGGTACTTCTTTTTTACAATGACGGTGATCTATGTTTTGGCTGCTTCAGCAATTATCAGTCCAACAGGTCGTCTAGCTTCCTGGTTAAATGCTTCAATATTAATAGGCATGTCAGTTGCACCTTCACTTTTTGGATATATATTAGACAAAGGTACCTTTATTGATTTATTGCCATTACTATTTGGATTTATATTGATTACGTTAGTATGTATTACCTTCATAAGAAAAAATTTAGACCAAACTGAATAAATAAATTAACTTTAATAAATTATAATAAGACTATGAGTAAACAAAATATAAATTTAGATAACTTCTGGATACCTTTTACAGCTAATAGAACATTTAAAGAAGATCCTAGATTATTGGTTGGTGCTAAAGGTATGTATTATCAATCCGAAGATGGTAGAGAAATTTTAGATGGTATATCTGGATTATGGTGCTGTAATCCAGGACATTGTCATCCACATATAGTTGAAGCAGTTCAAAATCAAATTGCAAGTATGGATTATGCAACCGCATTTAATATGGCTCATCCAAAAGCTTTCCAACTAGCTGAAAAGATTGCTTCTATTACTCCACAAGGTTTAGATAAAGTATTCTTTGGTAACTCCGGGTCAGAAGCTGTAGATACAGCCATGAAAATTGCCCTTGCTTATCATGCAAGCAAAGGAGAAGGGCAAAGAACTAAATTTATTAGTAGAGAGAAGGGCTATCACGGAGTTAACTTTGGTGGTGTCTCTGTAGGAGGGCTCCCATTAAACAGAAAGGCCTTTGGTCCACTTTTACCTGGAATTGATCATTTACCTCATACATGGAATCTAGATGAAATGGCTTTTTCTAAGGGTCAGCCTGAATGGGGTGCTCATTTAGCCGATGAACTCAATAATATATTAACCTTACAAGACCCAAATAACGTTGCAGCTGTAATTCTTGAACCAGTAATTGGTTCTGGTGGTGTAATTGTTCCTCCTAAAGGGTATTTAGAAAAAATAAGAAAAATTTGTGACGATCATGGAATTCTCCTTATATTTGACGAAGTAATTACAGGTTTTGGTAGAGTTGGAAAAGCCTTTGCTTCAGAACGTTTCAATGTAACTCCAGATATTATAACCATGGCTAAAGGTTTAACCGCTGCATCTATACCAATGAGTGCAGCTGTATTTAAAGATGAGATATATGATCAAATTGTTCAAGGACCTGATGGAGTGATAGAGCTATTTCATGGATATACGTATTCTGGTCATCCTGTAGCTGCCGCAGCAGGATTAGCTGCTATAGAAGTCTATGAAAATGAAGGTCTGTTTGAGAGAACTCTCGAGATAGAACCTATTTTTCAAGATAAAATTCATAGCTTAAAAGGTGAAAATCAGATTATAGATATTAGGAATATAGGATTAATGGGTGCAGTTCATTTTGGATCTAATGGAAAAACTGCAATTGAAATGTCATCAAGTGTTTTTAAGCATTGTTATGAGAACGACGTTTTAGTTAGATTTTCAGGTGAATTTATTGTCCTATCACCTGCTCTTATTGTCCAAGAAGATGAAATTGATAAGATAATAGAAACTATAAGAGAAGGGATTCAGGCAAACTCCTAAATGATTGATCAGAGCTGGTTAGATGAGTGTCTAGCTATAGAGAGTAGTTCTTCATCTATCTTAGTAGATGGAGCACTAATAAATTATAAAACTTGGGGAGACCCAATAAATCCTACAGTCTTTCTTGTTCATGGATATAGCGCAAATAGTAATTGGTGGGATTTTATAGCACCTCACTTTTGTAATAACTATTATGTAGTTGCAATAGATTTATCTGGTATGGGCGATAGTGATCATAGAGATTTATACTCTCAAGACCAATATTCTAAAGAAATCTTATCTTTATGTGATGAGTTAGGTTTAGAGAAAATAAATCTAGTTGCCCATAGTATGGGAGGCCCCATATCTCTGGATTTTTCAGATCATCATAAAAATAGAGTTAATTCACTTATCCTTATAGATTCAATAGTGGTAATGCCTCCAAATAAGATTGGATCTAGTAGAAGAGGGTCGATGGTTAGACACGATGTAGTATATGATTCAATGGACGAGGCTATCCAAAGCTTTAGATTGATACCTCCTCAGCCTTGTAAAAATCAATTACTAGTTGATCACATAGCCAAACATTCATACAGAGAAACAGATGAAGGATATATTCTAAAATCTGATGGAAAAATAATGAGAACATATGCACATAAAGATTTAACAGATTCTCTAATGAATTCCAGTTATCCAATTTATCTAGTATATGGTTTAATGAGCCAGATTTTTAATCAAGAAATACTAGATTTTACTAGTTATGTAGGGAACATACCTGAGGAAAGGATAGTTTCCATACCGGGAGGTATGCATCATTTATTTATTGATGAACCTATTATTTTTATAGAAAAGTTAAAAGACATATTAGATCAGGAGAAATAATGGCAAAAGGACCACAAGATTCTATAAAAGCAATATCAAAAGGATTTGCTAAACATAATTATGTATGCAGTAATCAGATTGCCACTGCTGTTTATTTAGCAAATGAACTTGATAAACCTATTTTAATTGAAGGACCTCCAGGAGTAGGTAAAACTGAACTAGCTAATACTGCAGCTCTTTATTACAAAAAAGAATTGTTAAGGCTCCAATGTTATGAGGGGTTGGATGAAACCAAAGCGCTTTATGAATGGAGATATGGAAAACAGTTACTTTATACTCAGATACTTAAAGAACAAATGCAGGAAGTATTGGATGGCGCTAAAGGTCTAAAAGAATCATTATCCAGACTTATGTCTTTTGAGGATATATTCTTTTCAGAAGATTTTTTAGAATCTAGACCACTTCTTCAAGCATTGACTTCCGATAAAGGCAATGTCTTATTAATTGATGAGGTTGATAAATCGGATGAAGAATTTGAAGCCCTCTTATTAGAAATTCTTTCTGAATTTCAGATATCGATACCTGAATTAGGAATAAGAAAAGCAGAAGTAAAGCCTTTAGTAATTTTAACTAGTAATAACAGCAGAGAAATAGGTGATGCACTTAAAAGAAGATGCTTACACTTATATATACCTTTTCCTGATGCTTCTTTAGAAAGGGAAATAATCCAAGCTAGAGTCCCTGAAATAAATGAAAACTTAAAAATACAACTCGTTGCTTTTGTACAAGGTCTTAGGGATTTAGATTTAAAAAAATTACCTGCTATAAGTGAAACAATTGATTGGGCAAGAACTCTAATACTGCTTAATGCTAAAGAAATAAATGAAGATTTAGCGAAGGAAACACTAAACGTACTTCTAAAACACCAACAAGATGTGGAAGTAGTACAAAAAGAAATTCCTAGTCTTATAAAAACATCTATTCATTAAATGGAAAGAGTCCTAGCAGATTTTGTAAAAACATTAAGAAATGCCAATGTACAGGTTTCTCCAGCAGAAACTCTAGATGCAATGGAAGTTATTCAAAATATAGGCTATGAAGATAGGGAACTATTAAAAAATACCCTATCATTAACACTTCCAAAAACACCCGAAGAAAAAGAAAAATTTGAATCTTGTTTTGAAGACTTTTTCCAAGAAAAAATCTCCTCTCGAAGTGATAGTTATGATGAAGAAAAGGAAAGACAAGAACAAGCTAATACTAATATTGAAAAAAGTGAATTAATTTCTAACTTCCTGGAAGGTAGTTCTAATGATTTAGATCTTGAAATTTCTAAGGCTGGAGAAGAAGTTGAAGTAAGAGAAATTAAATATTTTACTCAAAGATCAGTATTTTCAAGAAAAATTTTAGAAGCAATGGGAGTTTCAGAGATAGAAGATTACCTTTCTAGATTAAATTTAGATAAAACAGAAGAACCTTCAGAAGAAGAAAAAATGTTACGTTCTCAATTGGCTAATCTTAGAGAAAAAGTATCAAATTTTGTACAGCAACAGTTTTTATTGCATGGAGATGTAAGCGGTGAACAGTTAAGAGAACAAGTATTTAAGTCTATGAATATGGGACAAATAGATAGATCTTATCTTAATGAAGTTCACTCTCTGGTAAGAAAGATGGCAAAAAAATTAGCTAATATGCACTCTAGAAGGAAGAAAAATTTTAGAAGAGGTAAATTAGATATAAGAAAGACTATTCAAGATAATTGGGTTAATCAAGGGGTCTTATTTAATCTTCGATGGTCTTATAAGAAAATTGATAAACCTAAAATAATAGTTGTATGTGACGTTAGTGGTTCTGTTGGAGCCTATGCAAGATTTATGTTGATGTTTTTATTCAGCTTAACTGAAGTAGTTTCAAAAATTAGAGCTTTCGTTTTTTCTTCCAATTTAGGAGAAATAACAGAAGATTTCAAAACCAACACTCTTGAAAATGCAATTGAAGGAGCGTTGTCTAAATATGGCGGTGGATCAACTGATTATAGTAGTGCTCTATCTGACTTGGTTAGTATATGTATAGATGAGATAGATAAGAAAACGACTGTTGTTATTTTAGGAGATGCAAGAAATAATTTTGGACCAGATAAAGCTGAGCTATTAAAGCTTGTGAAAGATAGAGCTAAACAAGTATATTGGTTAAATCCAGAAGGCACATACAGATGGAACACGGGTGATTCAGTAATGAACACTTATTCTGCTTATTGTACAAAAGTCTTTGAATGTGGAACTTTGACACAACTAGAAAGAGTAATAGGCACTTTACTCAAAACAGCCATATAACTATGGAATCTAATTCAACATCTATAATCTTTTTAGTTGGAGCTCTAACTTTCTTACTTAATTGGTATCTATATCAAATAAGTACTGAAATTAATTTAAGTATATTTATTAAAAATCTAATAGTAAGTGTTATAGGTGTTTTAGCTACAGGTATAATCTTTGTAGTTGCCCTTCATATTGCCCACGGATAAAATAAAAAGATGATTAAAGTGTCTTATAAATTTATAGGGTTTCTATTACTAGTTAATTTAGTAGCTGCTGAGCAAATTTCTTCGTCATCCCTGGAAGACGCTGTAAATAGTGATAATCGAACACCGGCATATACTGAAAGAGACCAATTCAGAAATCCTAAAGAAACCCTATCTTTCTTTGGAATTAAATCAGATATGAAGGTTGTAGAGCTTTCTCCTGGTGGTGGTTGGTATACAGAAATATTAGCTATGTATATTAAAGAACCTGGAAAACTAATAGCTGCACATCATGACCCTTCTTTAGGAAATTATTACAAAAGATCTAGAGGAAATTTTGAAAAAAAGATGCAATCTGATGAAATATATTCAAAAGTTAAAATAGTTAATTTAGGCTCAAAATTATCTGAAGATAATACAATTGATGCAGTCTTAACTTTTAGAAATTTACACAACTGGCTAAGAGGGGACATAGAAAAAGTTTTCAAGCAGTCTTTTAATTCTTTGAAGCCAGGTGGAATCTTTGGAGTCGTTGAACACAGAGCAAAGGAAGGCACTAGTTTAGAACAAATGATTAAATCCGGTTATGTAACAGAAGCATTAGCAATTCAATTAGCTAATAAAGCTGGGTTTGTTTTAGTAGGAAAATCTGAGATAAATGCTAATGGAAAAGATTCTACTAATCATCCAAAGGGAGTTTGGACCCTTCCTCCAAGTTATAGATTGAAAGAAGTAGATAGAAATAAATATAAAGATATAGGCGAGTCAGACAGAATGACTTTATTATTCAAGAAGCCTATTCTTTAATTTCTAAGAAATTAATAACCTCTTTATCTGATACAAAAGTAAATAAAGGAATATTTTCTTTTAAGTCTTTAATCTTATTTTTCTTTATGGAATCGAATGAGCTTTTGCCTGTTTGCTTGATGATGATTTTAGATACTATGAGAATATACCTTTTACGATGTCCTATACTAAATAAATCTTCTTCATTTACCAATTTACAATTAAATTGAGGAATAACAGAAGTTAACTTAGTAATGATATTTAGTGTTTCATTAGATAGATCATTTTTATCTAATGAATTTCCATTAAGTGTCTGTATAACAAGACTGATATGGGAGATCTCATTACTTTTTTCAACTTCTAATTTATGAATAAGTTGCTCTAAAAAACTAATAGAACTAGAGTATATTTCTGCCATACTATCTATGTATGGGTTTTGTTAATTTTTTAAAGGAAATTATATGAAAGATTTATTTTCAATTGAAGGAAAGGTAGCCTTAGTGACAGGTGGGTCAAGAGGTATTGGTGAAATGATAGCTGCAGGATTCTTAGCCTCAGGAGCTAAAGTCTATATAAGCTCACGTAAAAAAGAAGTTTGTGATCAAACTGCTGAACGTCTATCAACTGAATATGGAGGAACATGTATATCTATGCCATCTGATTTATCAAACCTAGAGGGTATTGATAATTTAGTAAGTGATATATCTAAGGAAGAGTCTAAGATAGATTTTTTAATAAACAACGCAGGAGCCGCATGGGGAGCACCTATTGATAATTACCCTGAAAATGGATGGGACAAAGTTATGGACACCAATGTAAAAGGTATCTTCTTTCTAACACAGAAATTACTCCCTATGCTTAGAAGCGCTGCAAAAGAAAGTCCTGCTCGTGTAGTTAATATAGGTTCCATAGATGGATTAACATCTGGATCTTTCGAAAATTTTGCCTATGGACCTTCTAAAGCGGCCGTTCATCATCTGACCAGAGTATTAGCTGCAAATCTAATTTCTGAAAATATAATCGTGAATGCTATTGCTCCCGGACCTTTTCCTACATGGATGTTAAGTACAGGTGTAGGTTTTGGAGGAGAAACAGAAGTAGATTGGTCTGAAGTAGGTAAAGCCAATCCTAGTGGAAGAGTAGGAGATATGAAAGATATTGCTGGATTAGCTATTTTTCTTTGCTCTAGAGCAAGTGAGTATGTTGTAGGTCAAACAATTGCTTGTGATGGAGGATCTGTAGCTAGTAAATAAATGAAATTAAAAGCTTTATTAATCTGTTTACTAGTTTACCTGCTGGCATTTGGATGTGCAGTATTAGTATGTATTAATTTTTTACAATTAAATCAATGGTTT
>Ga0208261_1000389_pt1 | contig 17807 bp, 16 predicted proteins | sample Knorr_S7_td_DCM__FD_185595 | JGI IMG/M metagenome (GOLD analysis project Ga0208261, IMG submission 185595) | Marine microbial communities from Southern Atlantic Ocean transect - Knorr_S7_td_DCM_ad_131m_LV_B (SPAdes) (version 3) | ecosystem: Environmental > Aquatic > Marine > Oceanic | place...
AGAAAATAGACAGGAAATATCTGGAGCCATGACACCAAAAGATTGGCTTAAGTTCAAAGACACTAAGAGATACAAAGAAAGAATCAATGAAGCTGAAAAAAATAGTTCTGAGAATGAAGCTTTGATTGTAATGAAAGGAAGTTTAAATAAGATGCCAGTAGTTGTAGCTGCTTTTGAGTTTAGGTATATGGGAGGTTCAATGGGGTCTGTAGTGGGAGAAAAATTTGTGCAAGGAATTCAGGAATCTCTTAAAGATAAAATTCCATTCATTTGTTTTTCTACAAGCGGAGGTGCAAGGATGCAAGAATCACTAGTTTCTCTTTATCAGATGGCTAAGACCTCAGCGGCAATAAAAAAATTAAAAGAATCTAAGAATCCCTATATTTCAATAATGATAGACCCAATATATGGAGGAGTATCAGCTAGCTTATCGATGCTTGGAGATATAAATATTGCTGAACCTAAAGCTTTAGTAGGATTTACTGGACCCAGGGTGATAGAAGATACACTTAAAGTTACTCTTCCAGAGGGCTTTCAGAGGAGCGAGTTCTTGCTAAATCATGGTGCAATAGACATGATAGTTCATAGAAAAAACTTAAGAGATACAATTCATAGATTAATTTGTAAACTACAAAATAAAAATAACTAAAACAAATGAATTCTTTTAATGATTGGCTTCATAAGATCCAAGGCTTAACTTCAAGAAAAATTAAGCCAGATTTAATTAAGGTAAAAAGTATTTTAAGTGAACTTTGCGAATTTTCACCTAAGACAAAAATAATAGTAGTAACGGGAACAAACGGTAAAGGAACAACAATTGAACTTATTACTCAAATGCTACTAGAAAATAAAAAGGAAGTTGGAACTTACACCTCCCCACATCTATTTCATTTTTGTGAAAGAATAAGAGTAAATGGACAAAAAGTTTCTGAAGGTGAAATAGTAGAAGAATTTGAATTAATTAATAAGAGAAGAGGCACCCACTGCTTAACTTTTTTTGAATACTCTACACTTGCAGCTTTGTCTCTTTTCTCAAAAAAAGATTTAGATTATTTAGTTCTTGAAGTAGGAATTGGAGGAAAGCTAGACACTGTAAATATTATGGATGCTGATGTCTCGATTGTTACTAACATAGATCTTGATCACCAGAAATGGTTAGGAAAGGATTTGGAGTCAATAGGTAGAGAAAAATCAGGAATTTTTAGAAAAAACAAACCAGTAGTGTTAGGGCCAAATATGCCTTCCTCTGTATTAGAAAGGGCTGAAGAACTATGCTGTCCTAAATATACCCTCAATAAAGAATTTTTAATTAAAGAGGAAGAAAACTGTGTTGAGTATCAAAATAATTTAACTAAAAAGTCCTCGTCGTTTTCACTTCCAGCAAACTACATTTACCTAGACAATTTATCAATAGCAATTAATGTTTTAGACATATTGAATGAAGATCTAGATCTAAATCTAGAAGAAATAGCACAATTAAGTAAACTGCATGGAAGATGCGAGATTTTTGAAGAAAGATATTTAATGGATGTAAGTCATAATCCTGCTTCAGTCCTTTTTCTTAGACAGTATCTTGATAAGGCCCCGATTAAAAACAGAAAGGTCTATGCCGTCTTAGGAGCAGGGGAAGAAAAAGATGTTAAAGGAATGATTGATAATCTCAAGGGCAGGGTTAGTGAGTGGTTTATTGCAGAACCTAAAATGGAAAGTCCCTTTAAAAAAGAGGAGATATCTGATCAATTAAAAAAATTAGATGAAAAATTTACTCTTTCAAATGATATTAGTGAAGCATTTCATAAGGCAGATTCTCAAGCTAATGAAAGCTCAATAGTATTAGTATTTGGTTCTTTCTATACAGTTAGCGAGGCATATCTCCACTTACAGCAACAGAAGGAGATTGCTTAGGATCATGAAAATAAGACTAATTATCCTTTTGATATTATTTCTTATATTTAGTTCTGCTTTCTTCTTAGATAGATCGCTTGATAAGGGTGAATACTCTAACCTTCCAATACCTTCAGCTCCAGATGATCTAATTTTTAAAGAAGCAAATATCAGTCCATATTCTGATACCAATAGAAAAAAAATAGATGAAATTGATATAAATGAGATAGATGAGGTTATTTACCAAGGTTTTTCTTCAATTTATCTAAAAAGATTTGAGGTTTTTGATGAAGCTCAGAAGGAGGCTTTATTTTTTATTGATAAAGGGTTTAAAGCTTATTTAAAACCTTCTGAAGGGGAAGAGTTTTATGATTTATTGATAGGTCCATATGTTAATAAATCAGATTTATCCAAAGATCAAGAAGCAATTAGAAAAATAACTCAAGAAAAAAGCTCTATAGTAGATTACTCTTATTAATATGCCTTATATCGATCTTATCAGTTTAACTTTTCTTATTTCTCTTTCAGCCTTGGGGTTGTTTCAGGGTTTTTTAAAAGATTTATTTTCGATTCTTTCTTGGGTAGGGTCTATATTAATTGGTTGGTACCTTTCCCCATTATTATTTCTTTCAGTTTCTAGTTTTGTATCTAATCCACAAGCTATAAAGGTGATCTCATTTGTTTTAATTTTTATACTTTTTTTCATCTTAATTAGAATTTTAGGTAGGTTACTATCTTCATTTATGTCAGTTGTTGGACTAGGTATATTCGATAGAATATTGGGGCTTATTTTTGGAGCAATAAAGTCTTTAGCGATTATATTTATTGTAATAATTCTGATAGAACCTTTAATCACAGAAAAATTATGGTGGATAGATTCTTTCACTGAACAGTATTACGCTAACATCAAGTCCTTTCTTGATTCCTATTTAGTAGATTGGGACAAGTATCTTAATGTCTTAGGTAATAAAGAAGGTGATCCACACCTTCCTTCGGTATAAACTATTGTTATGTGCGGAGTTGTAGGGATAGTAAGCAGATCAGAAGTAGCTCCTATGATATATGATGGCTTGACTCTCCTTCAACATAGAGGCCAAGATGCAGCTGGAATTGCTACATCAGACTCTGAAAGTTTTCATTTGAGAAAGCAACTAGGTCTAGTTAGGGATGTATTTAGAGAGCAACATATGCTCTCTCTAAGAGGATCTATGGGCATAGGTCATGTTCGTTATCCGACTGCAGGCAGTCAAGACAGAGAATTAGCCCAGCCTATGTATGTAAATTCACCTTATGGAATAAGTATCTCTCATAATGGAAATCTAACTAACGCAGAAGAATTAAAAAGAGATTTAAGAAGAAAAGACTTAAGACATTTAAATACTGAGTCTGATAGCGAAGTTCTCCTCAATGTTTTTGCTCATGAACTCCAAAGCCAAGGATCAGTGCGACCCGGGTATAAAGAAATATTCGAAGCTGTAAGGGCAACGCAGAAGAGAGTAAGAGGAGCTTATTCTGTAGTCTTAATGATAAATGGAATAGGAGTGGTAGGTTTTAGAGATCCTAATGGAATAAGACCTCTTATTCTTGGATCCAAAGAAAATGATCTTTTGGGTTCAGATTATGTATTAGCTTCTGAAAGTACAGTGCTTGATGTATTAGGATTCAACGTAATAGATGACGTCAAGCCAGGCGAAGCAATTTTTCTTGATGAGTCAGGTAATATGAAAAGAGAAGGATGTGCATCAGATATTGCGCATACGCCATGTATTTTTGAATATGTTTATCTAGCAAGGCCTGATGCAAAAATTGATGAAATCTCAGTACACAAATCTAGAATGAGAATGGGTGATTTTTTAGCAAAGAAAATTAAAAAGAATCATTCTAGTTTAGAAATTGATGTTGTGATTCCTATTCCAGACAGCAGTACTACATCTGCACTTCAACTGGCTTTAACCTTAGGAAAAGAGTATAGACAAGGCTTTGTAAAAAATAGATATATAGGTAGAACTTTTATAATGCCTTTTCAAGAAAAAAGAGAAAAGTCAGTAAGGCAGAAACTAAACCCAATAGATTTTGAGTTTAGAGGGAAGAAAGTTCTTTTGGTAGATGATTCAATTGTTAGAGGAACAACCAGTAGACAAATTATACAAATGGCAAGACAGGCAGGAGCTAAGAAAGTCTATTTTGCTTCTGCTTCTCCTGCAATAAGATTCCAAAATGTTTATGGCATAGATATGGCAGCCACTACTGAACTTGTAGCCCATAATAGGAGCGAAGAAGAGATAAAAGAACTTATAGGAGCTGATGAATTAATTTATCAAGATCTAAATGACCTTATTGAAGCTGTTAAATATGGCAATCCAAATATAGATAAATTTGAATGCTCAGTTTTCGATGGTCAATATGTCACTGCAGATATCGACCAAATTTACCTCCAGAAATTAGAAGAAAATAGGTCTGATACCAAAAAAAAGGCTAGAAATTAGTTTTTTACTGTTTCTATTGTTACCGTTGGTAAAAGAGCACTATTAGCTGCTTCTTTATAGGATGATATTTGATGAAAATTCAAGTATCTATAGACTTCTGGGCCCATTGTATTAACTTCCTTCATGTAATCTTGATATTCATTAATTGTTGGAAGATAACCCAATACAGATGAAATTGCTGCTAATTCTGCAGATGCCAAGAATACATCTGCTCCATCTCCTAATCTATTAGGAAAGTTTCTAGTGGAAGTTGATATAACAGTAGAATTTGACTCTACTCTTGCTTGATTCCCCATACAAAGAGAACAGCCTGGTGTTTCTGTTCTTGCACCTGAATCCTCAAAAATATCGTAGTAACCTTCTTCTGTTAATTGGTGCTTATCCATTTTTGTTGGAGGAACAATCCAAAGTCTAGTTGGAAGTTCATCTGATTTTTTAAGAAGTTCTCCTGCTGCTCGAAAATGTCCAATATTTGTCATACATGAACCTATAAAAACTTCATCTATTTTTGTTTCTTGTACTTCTGAAAGAGGTTTAATGTCATCAGGGTCATTAGGGCATGCAAGAAGAGGCTCTGTAATTTCATCTAGATTTATTTCAATAACAGCTGCATATTCCGCATCATCATCTGCTTCTAAAAGCTCAGGATTTTCTAGCCATTGTTCCATGGCTTGGGCTCTTCTTTCTAAAGTTCTTTCATCACCATAACCTTCAGAAATTAACCATCTAAGTAAAACAATATTTGAATTTAAATATTCTCTTATGGGCTCTTCATTTAATTTAATTGTGCAGCCAGAAGCTGATCTTTCAGCAGATGCATCAGATAATTCAAAAGCCTGCTCAACTTTTAAATCAGGTAAACCTTCAATTTCTAGACATCTTCCAGAAAAAACATTAATTTTTCCTTCTTTTTCTATAGTAAGTTGGCCAGTTTGTATTGCTGCATAAGGAATAGCATTAACTAAGTCTCTCAATGTTATACCCGGCTGTAAATTTCCACTAAATTTAATAAGTACTGATTCTGGCATATCCAAAGGTATGACACCTAAAGCAGCGCCAAATGCAACTAGTCCAGAGCCAGCTGGAAAACTTATGCCTAGAGGAAATCTAGTATGAGAGTCCCCCCCAGTTCCCACTCTATCTGGAAGCAGCATTCTGTTGAGCCAAGAATGAATAATTCCGTCTCCTGGTTTAAGTGAAATTCCACCTCTATTTTGAATGAAGTCAGGAAGGGTATGTTGAGTCTCTATATCTACAGGTTTTGGATACGCAGCTGTATGGCAAAAAGACTGCATTACTAGGTCTGCTGAAAAACCTAGACAGGCTAGTTCCTTTAATTCATCTCTGGTCATGGGACCAGTAGTATCTTGACTTCCAACTGTATTCATTCTTGGTTCACAATACATACCAGGCCTAACACCTTCTATACCACAAGCTTTTCCAACCATTTTTTGGGCTAAGGTATATCCTTTTTTACTAGGCTCAGGTTCTTTAGGTCTTGCAAAAATAGTAGAACTTGATTTATTTAGGGACTCCCTTACAGAATCTGTTAAGTTTCTCCCAATAATAAGTGGAATCCTGCCACCAGCCCTAACTTCATCTAATAATGTAGGGCTTTTATGTTTGAATTCAGCAATAGTTTCTTTAGATTCTGACAATAAGATTTTTCCTTCATGAGGATATATATCTAAAACATCCCCTAGATTAATTTTACTTACGTCACATTCAATAGCTAAAGCTCCTGAATCTTGAAGGGTATTGAAGAAAATGGGTGCAATTTTTCCTCCAATACATATTCCCCCAGATCTTTTATTTGGTATATAAGGTATGTCATCACCTATATGCCATAAAAGGGAATTGGTTGCAGATTTTCTTGAAGAGCCAGTTCCAACAACATCTCCAACAAAAGCTACTGGCAATCCAGATTCTTCAAGTTCATTAATTTTATCTATAGGATTTTTAAAGTAAGTATTTTTAAGCATTGATAATGCATGAAGAGGAATATCCGGTCTTGACCAAGCTTCAGTAGCAGGAGAAAGATCATCTGTATTAATTTCTCCATCTACTACAAATGCAGCCGCTTTGATTATTTCTGGTACTTGAGGTTTATTTGTAAACCATTCTCCTTCGGCCCAGGAGTCTATAACTTTCTTTGCTCTATCATTAGATTTTGAGAGATCCAATACATCATGTCTGGCATCAAATACCAACAAAGTATTTGATAAAGCATTCACAGCTATATCTCCAACTTCGTCATCCTCAAGTAATTTTACTAAAGGCTCTATATTATAGCCTCCAAGCATTGTTCCTAGAAGTCTGGTAGCTTCTGATCTATCTATTAAAGAAACCTTTTCAGATCCAAGAGCTATTTCATTTAGAAAAGCTGCCTTTATATAAGCAGCTTCATCTACTCCAGCTGGAACTCTATTTGTTATAAGGTCTAAAAGAAATGCCCCTTTATCTTCTGGAGGATTTTTTATTAATTCTACGAGATTGGCAACCTGTTCTGCATCTAAAGGCAGAGGTGGTATTCCTTGTTCTAATCTCTCTTTTAAATGATTTTCGTAGTCTTTAAGCATAAATTTGCGCGCATTTTATCATAAAAGTTGCTTTGAGATTTCTTAGAGATATATTATATAAATATATGGAAAGAAAAATTAAAACCCCATGTGTAGGCATTTGTTCTACGACTTATGGAGACGAAGTATGTAGGGGTTGCAAGAGATTCCAGCATGAAGTAATAGAATGGAATTCTTACTCAGATAGCCAAAAAGAAATGGTTTGGAATAGATTGGAATCTTTAAAAGTTCAAATTATGAAATCTAAATTCCATATCTTAGATGAACTTAAACTTAAGAATTCCCTTGATACTTTTAAAATTAATTACTACACAGCAGTAAATCCTCTGTGTTGGGTATTTGATTTATTTAAGCAGGCCAGTCAATCTATCAGAGAATATGAAGAATTTGGTCTTAAATGTTTATTAGAAGAAAAAACAAGCCCAGAAGAAATTAAAAAGATATTAGAAGAGGAACTATTTGTTTTATCTGAAGCTCATTATCAAAGGTACTTTAAGTTAGAAGAGCATTTTCGTGAAAAGTCATAATAAAAATATATTACTAAATTCTACACCTAAGCAATGGTTAGAAAGAGCAAAAGAGTCTCTGGAGATTCTTCTTATAGATCATGCTCTATGCGAAAAGAAAGCAGCAACTACAGCTCTAACTATTATTCATCGATACCCTGATCTAACTAAATTTCATAAAAAACTTTCAGCGTTAGCAAGAGAGGAGCTTCTACATTTTGAACAAGTTTTACGTTTACTAATCAGTTATGGATTTGAGTATCGAAATATGAAGTCTAGTTCTTATGCTAAAACTTTAAATTCCCATATTTCGGATACAGAACCAGAAAAGCTGAAAGATCAGCTATTAGTTTGTGCTTTAATCGAAGCTAGGTCATGTGAAAGGTTTTCTGCACTAGCTCCTTATATGCCAAATAAGATCTCAAAATTTTATTCCAAATTACATGAAGCTGAGCTTAGACATGCCTCTTTTTACTTGGAGATGTATTCAGAATTATTTCTTGAACCTTGGACTCAAAGGATAAAACATTTATCAATAATTGAGTCTAACTTGATCACCAAGAAAGATTCAGTATTTAGATTTCATAGTGGGATTTGATTTTTATCTAACCACAATAAAATCTTCCCAGTTTGTAGTATAGCGAGGAGAGTGCATGCATCTCTTCATGGACCAATCTTTCTTTATTCCTTGGGATGCAAAATTAATCCTTCCTAATCCAGTTGAATTAATGCTATCTATAGTTTTCATTAGCATAGCATCCTTTTCACTTCTATTTCTTCTTATAAACATATCTGATTGAGAAATTCCTTTGTCATAAAAATCACTCAGCATTACTCCAGCTTTTATAAAGTTTATATTTTCTTTGAATAATTTCTTTGTAATCATTCTGGTTACAGAAAGAATATCTCGTGTGTCGTTTGTTGGTATGCTTAGTTTATAACTTAATATATTGCTATATTGTTGATCTTGTTTCCTAAAAGGGTTGGTTCTCATGAAAACAGAAACCATTTTGCAGAACTGATTTTCTCTTCTAAGTTTTTCACAAGCTCTGGCAGAATAATCGCTAACAGCTTCACTAATATCTATCAGATTATTTATTTTTTTACCAAACGTTCTGCTAACCACAATCTGTTTTTTTGTATTAGGGCTTTCCTCTAAACCTATACATGAAATACCTTTTAATTCCATTACAGTTCTTTGAAGAACAATTCCAAATCTACTCCTTATTAATCTCGTATCAGTATTAACTAAATCTAGTGCTGTTTTTACTCCTACTCTATTGAGCTTCTCATTTAGCCTACGTCCAACCCCCCAGATTTCACCTACAGGCATTATTGCTAATAAATTTTTCTGCTTATCTTTATCTGATAGATCAACAACACCATTTGTTTTGGGATATTTCTTTGCCCCATAACTTGCAGCTTTAGCTAGAGTTTTCGTCGGGCCTATACCAACTCGAACAGGCATTCCCGTCCACTTCATAACTGTCGATTTACATGAGTGGCCAAAATCTCCAAGGTCCATGCATGAACTTATTCCTTTTAGATTAAGAAATGCTTCATCTATGCTATATATCTCAATGTTAGGAGCTAAGTGTTCTAGTGTTTGCATCACTCGCATAGATATATCGGCATATAATTCATAGTTAGATGAAAATGCAACGCCCTTATTCTTTTGTAAATGATTCTTAACTTTAAACCAAGGCTCGCACATCTTTATACCAATTTCTTTTGCTTCTTTAGATAGCGCAACTACACACCCATCATTATTTGATAAAACAACTATAGGTTTATTTTTTAAGTCAGGCCTAAAAATTCTTTCACAAGATGCATAAAAACTATTGCAATCAACCAGAGCGTAAGTCATCTCAATAAATATTGATAGCTGCTATGACTGTACCCGCAAGTTCTAACTCTTCATCCTTATTTATGTATATAGGTTTATATTTTAGATTTTCAGGCATTAGGCATATTTTTGGTTTTAGAATTAGACGTTTACAAGTGAATGATCCATTTATTGCAGCAATCACTATATTTTTATGTTTGGGTTCAATACTTCTGTCAACGATCAACAGAGCACCATCTCCTATACTTGCATCGACCATAGAATCACCACTAACTCGAACAAAATAAGTAGAAGCAGGATTTTTAATTAAATATTCATTGAGATCTATTGATCTTTCTACATAATCATCTGCCGGACTTGGCCAACCCACACGAACTATGTTTGAGAAATAAGGTGCTTCTTGAAGGGTCAGATTCTCCTCTTTGGCATTGCCAAAATATTCAATGTTCATAAGGGTTTTATAAGATTAATACTGTATATATATACAGTATAATTAAAAGTTAAGTTTGTAAAGCTTTTAACTTAATAATATTCCGGTAACATATATTTTAAGGGAGAGAATATGAAGGTTTGGATAACACTTTTAATTATTTATACAGGTTTTTTCTTATGGTATACAGATATAGGGGGCGAGCTAGATTCAGAAGAAATTTCCTTTTTCTTAGAGAAAGTTAAAGAAAATAATCCAGAATTAAAAGCAGAGATGTATGAATCCATGAAAAATTTTATGGAAGAAGATACAGGCAGACAATTTTTAATGGTTAACATCATTGATATGAATGAAAACCCAAAGAATATTGAAGGGGCTAAACCTGGAGAGTCAGCTGAAAGTTTAATGAATCGATATATGGAACATATGTTTCCGCAGCTTTTTAAAAGAGCTTGTCATCCGATCTTTTTGGGTGTGGCAATTGCACCTTCAATGGACTTAGCTGGAATAGAAGGAGCAGAAATATGGGAGCAAAATGTCTTAATGAGATATAAAAGCAGAAGGGCTTTTATGGAAGTTGTTTCGCATCCAAATATGCTTGGTAAGCATAAGTTTAAAATAGCTGCTTTAGAAAAGACCATTGCATTTCCAGTAGAAACGGTATTATATTTAAGCGATCCTAGGCTGATCATAGGATTAATTTTTTTGATATTTGGTTTATTTTTCAGGCTAAGAACAAAAACTAAATTATAGAAAACTTTTTAAGCTCACAAGATTTAGAGTTCATCCAAACATACCAGCCATGTTGATTCCAATCGCCTAAAACAATTCGCTGGGTTTTATTTTCTTTTAGTAAGAAGCTATGAACGTTCGGTCTATGAGTGTGCCCATGGATAAGAATATTTACATTATGTTGAACCATGATTTTCTCTACTTCCAATTGAGAAACATCCATAATATATTCATCTTTGCTGCTAGTTGCTTCTTTGCTGGCATCCCTTAAGTTAGTTGCGATTTCTTTTCTTTCACTCAGAGGTTTATTTAAGAATTCCTGTTTCCATTTAGAATTTCTAGTTGTTTTTCTAAATGATTGATAGTCTAAATCATCGGTACAAAGTAGGTCTCCATGCATCAAAAGGATTGGTTTTCCAAACATTTTTTCTACACAAGGGTCATTTAAAATTTTCATCCCAGAAGAAGAAGCAAATTCAGATCCTATTAGAAAATCTCTATTTCCATGCATGAAAAATATTTGTGTCGTCTTATTAGTTTTTAGTAAGGCCTTTCTAACTTTTTCGATAAGATTATTTTGATCATCGTCTCCAATCCAGGCCTCGAATAGATCACCAAGAATATAAAGCTTCTCTGCTTTTGAGGCACTTTCTTCTAGAAAGTCTAAAAAGGCCTGAGTAATATCTGGTCTTTCTTCATTTAAGTGAAGGTCAGATATAAAACAATAAGCCATTCTCTTTAACTTTATTCTGTTGCTATTTTAGTGTCTAGTATGGAAATCTCTTCTAGGGGAACGTCTTGATGAAATCCTGCATTTCCAGTTTCAGTTGCAGCTATCTTTTCGACGGTTTCAAATCCTCCGATCACTTCTCCAAATACTGCATAACCCCAACCTTGTGGTGTTTCTGATGTATGATCTAAGGAAGTATTGTTAGTCAAATTAATGAAAAACTGAGAACTTGCTGAATGAGGGTCACTTGTTCTTGCCATAGACAAGGTCCATTTTTCATTTTTTAATCCATTGTTTGCTTCATTTTCTATTGGAGGGTTTCCTTGTTTATCTTGCATACCAGATGTCATTCCACCCCCTTGAATTACAAAACCTGGAATAACCCTATGGAACAGAGTTCCGTTAAAGAAACCACTTTCAGCATATTCTTGGAAATTTTTTGCTGTAATAGGAGCTTTTTCAAAAAAAAGTTCTATTTCAATTGGTCCTAGATTTGTTTCAAAAGTTATCACTTTTACCTCCTTAAGAAAAAGTTCTGATTCTATTGCTTCTATTCTAGACTCTAAAGTCTCTTGATCTGAAGCTTTCTTATTATTATCTGAGCAACCTATGAATAAAATTAATGTAATAGAAATTAATCCATATTTAAGAGTTTCTAATATTTTGATCATTTTCTTATAAATACAGGCCGCTGAGGAGGCTATAATACGAACTTTATGGCTATGCTTCCATTTTATTATTAATTTTATGTCGAATATAAAGTCAAGATTTTGCCCTAGCCCTACTGGATTTATGCATCTAGGAAACCTTAGGACGGCTCTTTTTAGTTATTTAGTTACACAGAAGGACAATGGTAATTTTCTTCTTAGGATAGAAGATACTGACCAGGAAAGATCAAAGAAGGAATACTCCGACGCTATCTGTGAAGACCTTGAATGGATGTCTTTAAGTTGGGATGAAGGTCCTCATAGGAAAGGTGATGATCAAGAATATTTTCAATCTATGAGAACTGAAATATATGATAAATATTATCAAACCCTCTTAGATAAAGACCTAATCTACCCTTGCTTTATGTCAGAAGATGAGCTGAAGTTAGTAAGAAAAACTCAACTGGCTTCGGGGAAGCCTCCTAGATATCCAGGCACATGGGCAAATGCAACAAAAGAGGAAATAGAGCAAGAATTTGAAAAAGGAAATAAGCCTGTATATAGGTTTAGGATGCCTAAGGATACAGTAATTACTTTTGTAGATTTAGTTAAAGGAGAGCAGTCTTTCGAATCCAATGACCTAGATGATTTTATTATTATGAAAGAGGATGAATCGCCAACTTTTATGTTTTCTAATGCTATCGACGATTCCTTAATGGGTGTGAATCTAGTTTTACGAGGAGAAGATCATCTAAGTAATACCCCAAGACAAATAGCTTTATTGAAGTCTTTAGATTTCAAAGAACCGAAATATGGCCATATAGCTCTTTTCACTGGAAATGACGGAGCTCCTCTCTCAAAAAGAAATGGAAGCCTCTCTCTAAAAGAAATGAAACAAAAAGGATATCTCCCTCAGGCCATAGCAAATTATCTATCAAGAGTTGGTCATGTAATTCCAGATAACAATCTAAGGTCTTTAACTGAACTTGCTCTAGAGTTCGATATTTCGAAAATATCTACCTCACCAAGTAAGTTTGATTTAGACCAGTTAAATTTTTGGCAAAAAAAGTCTATTGAAGCCATGACAGATGATAATTTATCAAAGCTACTGGAAGACGTTCTTCAAAATAAACTTCCTGAAGACATCAATCATTCTGATTTCGCTAGAGTTTTTAGGTCAAAGGTAGTTTTTCCATCAGATGCTTTAAATTTAGCAGAACATATTTTTTCTGAAAGGCTTATTCTAGGTAAGAATAGCAAATCAATTTTGACAAAAGTAGGACAAGATTTTTTTGATAAATGTAAAGATCTTTATGGTAAAGATCATCCTGACTGGAAAAGTTTTTTAGATGAACTTTCTATTTCAACAGGAAAAAAAGGAAAAGATGTTTTTTTGCCTTTAAGAATAGCTCTAAGTGGATTAGATTCAGGTCCCGAGTTAGATGAATTGGCAGGTCTGCTGGGTAAAGACAGAGTTTTGGAAAGATTTGATCAGGCAAGAAATATATGAAGATATTTAATTCTTTGACTTCAAAAAAGGAAGATTTCTCTCCCTTAAAAAAAGATGAGATTAGTATTTATGTCTGTGGCATGACGGTCTATGACGATTGTCATATAGGTCATGCAAGAACTTTTTTAAGCTTCGACACAATTGTTAGATACATGAGGTTTAAGGGCTATAAAGTTAACTATGTAAGGAATATTACGGATGTAGAAGATAAGATTTTAGTTAGATCTGAAGAGTTAAATATAGAGCCTTCAGAGTTAACTGAAAAATATATAGTAGAAATGGATAACGACTTTCATGCTCTTTCTATGGTTGTCCCAGACAAAGAACCTAGAGCAACAGAAAATATAGAGTCTATTATTAACTTAGTTAAGAAACTAATTGAAAATGGTCATGCTTATGTAACAAATTCCGATATATTTTTTGATACAACCTCCCATGCAGGCTATGGAAAATTGTCTAATCGAAAAATAGATGAATTGATATCTGGCTCAAGAGTAGAAGTAGATCCTGAGAAAAGGCATAGCACTGACTTTGTTCTATGGAAAAGAGCTAAAGAAGGTTTATGTTGGGATTCTCCTTGGGGCCCAGGAAGGCCTGGTTGGCATATAGAGTGTTCAGCAATGAGCATGGATGCTTTAGGAGAAACTTTTGATATACATGGTGGTGGATTAGATCTTAAATTTCCGCATCATGAGAACGAAATCGCTCAATCAGAATGCGCAACGAATAAGGAATTTGCAAGATATTGGATGCATACTGGACCTTTAAGGATTGAAGATGAAAAAATGTCAAAATCCTTAGGGAACTTTATAACTATAAAGGATGCCTTAAAGGCTTTTTCTTCAGAGGCCCTTAGGTTCTTTTTGCTGTCTACCCATTATAGAAATCCTATTAACTTTAAAGAATCTTTAGTTAAAGAATCTCATATTTCTCTAAATAAGCTTTATAACTCTATTGCTGGTTTAGATTTAAAAAAAGATTTACCTTTATCTAATGATGCTAAAAATGAATTTATTAAAATCATGGATGATGACTTTAATATCCCGGGAGCTCTAGCAGTGCTTTTCAATCTCTCTAGAGAAATTAATGTGAAAAAAGATGAAGGCAATTTAGACAAGGCTATAGCCCTGGCTAAAGAATTAATTGAAATTTCTGAGCCTCTGGGCTTACTTCAACAGAACCCTGAAGATTATCTTAAATCAGGAGTCGATGTTTCTCCTGATAAAATCGATAAATTAATCACCCAACGAGATGTAGCTAGATCAAAAAAGGATTTTAAAGAAGCAGATAGGATAAGAGAGGAGCTTAAATCTTTGGGCGTTGTTTTAGAAGATAGCAGTAAAATTACTAGTTGGCGAAGAGCTTAAACTAAAAGAGTTTTCTTAACGTATCTACAATAGGTACAAGATTCTGATGCAGCTGGTGGTTCCTCTTTCATTAAACAAGATTTCAATTCAATTAATGTTGGCTCTACCCATGAATCATTACCTTTATATGGAATAAGTTTAGTTTTAAACCTCAGTTGGTCATTAAATTCGCCTTCTCTTATTCCGTTGCAGTAAACAAAGTAAGCTGTATCTGAAACATCAAATGAGTTGCCTCTTAATAGCCATTGATAAAACTCTGCTTGCCTTTTATAACCAATCTGCCAATCAGCATCTAAGCTTACTTCTCCTGCTTTAGAAGTAGCCTTATAGTCAACGACAATGAGTTGTTGTGTTTTAGTATCTATCCATACATCATCCAAACCTCCTCTTAAGATAAGATTTGTAGGCTCATGGTATCTTTTAACTCCGTGCCTGAGGGATTCCCTCCATTCTTCTAAATCTGGATGCTGGTATGGTACTGCATGGACATTATTTTCAATCAGTATAGGGTGTGGTTCTTGTTTTTCTCTATAAATATCAAATTCATTCTTCAAAAGTTCATCAACAGCATTATTTAGATTAAATGGAAAAGTAGAAGGTCTTGCTATACCTAATTTATTTGTTAAAAAGAAGCACCTAGGGCACTCTAAGAAATTATCTACTCTGGATCTGCTTAATGTGAAGCTCTCGTCTGAATCAGTTTTAAATAGTCTTGAAGCCATTTGCAATATGAAGGTTGGCTCCCCGAGCTGGGCTCGAACCAGCGACCCAATGATTAACAGTCATTTGCTCTACCAACTGAGCTATCGGGGAATAGATTAATTATAACGCCTTAAAAGTTTATAATAAATTGAATCAGAAAAATATGTCTAAAGAATTTGAAGTAATCTCACCCTTTAAACCGGCTGGTGATCAACCCAAGGCGATTAAGGAACTAGTTAATGGTGTTAATAGCGGCTTAGTAAATCAGACTTTACTGGGAGTTACAGGGTCAGGAAAAACTTATGCTATGGCTAAAGTCATAGAAAGCCTGCAAAGACCAGCTATTGTTATGGCACATAACAAGACTTTAGCTGCTCAGCTATATGGTGAGTTTAAAGAGTTTCTTCCTAATAATGCTGTTGAGTACTTTGTTTCTTACTATGATTATTATCAGCCCGAAGCTTATGTTCCAACAACAGATATATTTATAGAAAAAGATGCATCTATAAATGAACATATTGAACAAATGAGACTTTCTGCTACTAAGGCCGTAATGGAAAGACGTGATGTGGTTATTGTTGCTTCTGTTTCTGCAATTTACGGATTAGGAGATCCAAAATCTTACTTTGAAATGGTGCTCCATATTTCAAGAGGAGACCTTATCGATCAAAGGACAATTTTAAGGAGATTGGCTGAACTCCAATATCAAAGAAATGAAGCAGACTTTAAAAGATCAGTTTATAGAGTTCGTGGAGATGTTATTGATATTTATCCAGCTGATTCTGATAAAGAAGCAATAAGAATAGAGCTTTTTGGTGACGAAGTAGATTCCATAAAATTTTTTGATCCTTTAACTGGTGAAATTGCTAGAGAAGTACCGAGAGTAACCATATATCCTAAATCTCATTATGTAACATCAAGAGAGAAAGTAGTGAAAGCAATAGATTTTATGAAAGATGATCTAAAAGAAAGATTGAAGTTTTTTAAGAAAGAAGAAAAGTTAGTAGAGGCCCAAAGATTAGAGCAGAGGACACTTTATGACATAGAAATGCTAAAAGAGTTAGGTTTTTGCTCAGGCATAGAAAATTATTCAAGATATTTGTCTGATAGACAGCCAGGAGAACCTCCACCGACTCTTTATGAGTATCTTGCAGAAGATACATTAGTTTTTATAGACGAATCTCATGCATCTCTACCTCAGCTAGGAGGTATGTATAGAGGAGATAGATCTAGAAAACAAACCTTGGTTGATTATGGGTTTAGATTACCAGTTGCATTAGATAATAGACCTTTACGTTTTGATGAGTGGGAAATGCTTTCGGGACAAAGAATATTCGTCTCAGCTACTCCAGGAAAGTATGAAAAGGAAAAATCAGATAATGTAGTTGAGTTAGTTGTTAGGCCCACAGGCTTAACTGATCCTGATATTGAAATAAGACCAGCTTCCTCTCAAGTTGATGATTTATTAAATGAAGTTAATCAATATGCCAAGAGAAAGGAAAGGGTTTTAGTTACTGTTTTAACAAAGAGAATGGCAGAAGACCTTACAGATTATCTTGATGAAAATGGAGTTAGAGTCAGATATCTCCATTCAGATATAGATACAGTGGAAAGGATAGAAATTATAAGAGATTTAAGGCTAGGTGAATTTGATGTTTTGGTGGGCATTAATTTGTTGAGAGAAGGATTAGATATACCCGAAGTAGCTCTGGTAGCAATACTAGACGCCGATAAAGAAGGATTTTTGAGATCTGAAGGTTCATTAATCCAAACAATAGGTAGAGCAGCAAGACATCTAAAAGGAAAGGCAATTCTTTACGCTGATAAAGTAACTGGCTCTATGGAAAGGGCTATTAAAGAAACAGACAGAAGAAGGAACATACAAATAAAATTCAATAAACAAAACTCTATCAAACCGAAGGGAATTTCAAAAGATATACCTGATATATTAGAAGGGGCTAGAACCGGAAGGGCTAAGAAGAAACACAATAAACATGTAATTAGTAATACTTCTGAATTTAAGCCGATAGATAGATTCAAAACCCATGAAGAAATAAGCAAAGAGATTATTAGGATGGAAGATTTAATGCATAAACATGCACAAAGTCTAGAATTTGAAGAGGCTGCAGCCCATAGGGATAGAATTTCAGAACTAAAGGAAGTTCTGTTTTTTTAAATAAAAAAGTATTTTTAAGTTTGTTCTTTATAAAAAATATGGTCGCCTACAACTAAAGCTTTTTGCATGGATGTCGACCAACCAGGAGAAACATCAAGATTATGATACCAAAGAGATCCTTTTGTGAAGTCTGAAGGATTCCTTTTTAGGAAATCTGCTGCAATTGATTTTGCATCTTCCCAAGATTTAAAGTTTTTAGGTTTATCTGACTT
>Ga0208261_1000390_pt1 | contig 17806 bp, 18 predicted proteins | sample Knorr_S7_td_DCM__FD_185595 | JGI IMG/M metagenome (GOLD analysis project Ga0208261, IMG submission 185595) | Marine microbial communities from Southern Atlantic Ocean transect - Knorr_S7_td_DCM_ad_131m_LV_B (SPAdes) (version 3) | ecosystem: Environmental > Aquatic > Marine > Oceanic | place...
CAAAAAACGGCTGTTATCTATCATTCAGTTTTTCAATTATTGTTTATAAAATATTGTTTTGTATTAGTTTTATCTTTAGTTGAGGCAAAAAGAAAAAAAAATTATACTTTTTATAAGTCGAGTAATATTAGAATTCAATTATTGCGAAGTGTTTTGTCTATTGTTGAGTCAGGCTGTTTTATATTAGCATTTCGTTATTTGTCGCTAGCAGATGTTCATAGCATAGCTTCTCTTACACCAGTAATAGTTGTAGCTTTATCTGCCTTAATTTTGAGAGAGCATGTTTCTCTTAGAACATGGATTGCAATTTTCATCGGCTTTATTGGTGTCTTGATTATTATGAGACCAGGATTATCAATATTTGATCCTAAGTCATTAATCCCACTTGCGGGTGCTTTTTTTCTAAGCATTTATCAAGTAGTAACTAGAAAAGCTTCTGAAAAAGACTCCAACGAAACATGTTTATTTTACACATCAATAGTAGGAATTATATTAATGGGAATAATAGGGTATAATTATTGGCAGCCTTTAATGAATTTATCATTAATATTTTTTATAGCTATGGGTTTTTTCTTTTCTTTAGGTCTCTATTTTCAAATCATTGCTTTAAGTTTGGCTAGAGCAGGTATTATTCAACCATTTCATTATACTTTAATTTTTTGGGCAATAATTTTAGGTTATATATTTTATGATGATCTACCCGATGTCCCCACATTAATTGGAGGACTAATAATTACAGTTTCTGGAATTTACACTTTATATATTAAAGAGCAAAAATAGTTATTAATTATAGAAAATTAAAATCACACCCTTCAAAAGCAGGTAAAATCGATTCTAAATATAGCTTTTTATAACCACGAGAAAATTGATTTTTTTTCAATTTTAATTTTTGGAATCTTTTTTGTATTTCTTTTTTACTTACCATTAAATCAATCGTTTTATTTTTTTCAGATAACTTAATTTTATCTCCTGTTTTAACAATTGATAATGGTCCTTTCTTACTTCCTTCGGGAGTAACATGTAAAATGATAGTTCCAAATGCTGTACCACTCATTCTTGCATCAGAAATTCTTACCATATCCTTAACTCCTTTTTTTGCTAATTTTTTTGGAATTGGTAAATAACCTGCTTCTGGCATACCAGAGTCAGTAGAAGGGCCTGCATTTCTTAAAATTAGTATATCTTTCTCAGAAACTTTTAGATTTGGATCATCTATTCGATTTGATAAATCTTTTAAGGAAGTAAAAACTAAGGCTTTTCCTTCATGTTCTAATAATTTTGATGTTGCAGCTGCTCTTTTTAAAATAGCGCCTTCAGGTGCTAAACTTCCAAATAAGACGACAATTCCACCTTGCTTATTAATAGGCTTTGCTTTGGAAAAAATATAAGATCTGTTTGTTTGTTTATTATTAAAATTTTTTAATCTTTCTTTTAATGAAATACCCTCTAAATTTTTGCATTCTAAATTCAAACTATTTTTTAATTCATAAAGTACACTATCTAATCCACCTGCATTATGAAAATCTTCCATATAACCTGTTCCAACAGGTTTCAAATTAACAAGAACTGGAGTTTCATTTGAGATTTTATTAATTTTTTTTAAATCAATCTTAATATTTAATCTCCTAGCCATTGCTGTTAAGTGTATTAATGCATTTGTTGATCCTGATATTGCAAACAGTACCCTAAGAGCATTTTCAAAAGATTTTTTGTTTATATAATTTTTAGGAGTAATTTTTTTTTGTAATATTTTTGTTGCAGCAATTTCACCTGTATTTTCTGCTATTCTTAATCTATCAGCATGCACAGCAGGTGCAGTAGCAGAATTTATTGGCATAACACCTAATACCTCAGATAAAATTGCCATGGTGCTTGCAGTTCCCATTACAGGGCATGTTCCTGAGGTAGTGGCTAAATTATTTTCTACTTTCTCAATTTCTTTTTTGGAGAGTTCATTGGATCTAAATTGTGACCAATATCTTCTACAATCTGTGCATGCACCAACTCTCTCATTATTATACATGCCGGTCATCATTGGACCTGGAACCATTAAAACAGATGGAACATCCGTAGAAAAACTACCCATCATTAGTGCGGGGATATTTTTATCACAACCTCCAAGCAAAATGACTGAGTCCATGGGCTGTGCATTTATCATTTCTTCAACACACATTGACATTAAATTTCTGTACATCATGGAAGTTGGATTTAAAAAAGTTTCACCAAGAGAAATCATCGGAAATACAATTGGTAATGCGCCATTAGACAAAATACCAATTTTTAAACTTTCTAAAATTTCTGGAAAATTTCTATGACAATTATTAAAACCACTTTCAGTGTAGCAAATTCCTACTATAGGTTTATTTAATGATTTGTTTGTATAACCCATGGATTTAGCAAAAGATCTTCTAAGAAATTTTGAAAATTCTTTATCCCCATAGTTTGTCAGACCTTTATCAATTCCTAAGTGTTTTTTTTTCATAAATTTTTAACAATATTATTAATTACAGAATAACTTTCCGTTAAAATTTCATCCTTTTCTTTTTCCCAACCGTATACCTGTGCTTCATACTCCACAGATAAGGCGCCAGAGTAACCAAATTTATCTAATTTTGTAATTAATTTTGTAAAATCAATATTTCCCTTACCAATTGGGGGAAATTGAAAATATGGGTATAATCCCATTGCATCTTTTATATGAACATGAATTATTTTTTTTGCTAAAAGATCTAAAGTATCATCTAAATTAATTTTTTGAGCCTCAAAATGACTTGGATCATAGTTTACAAATATTTTTTCACTATCAATTTTTTTCCAAATATTAATAAAGTCTAAATGCGAATGAAAAACATGTCCAACGATTGCTTCTATCGCTATTTTAATATTCTTTTTTTCGGCGTACTTTAAAATTTTTTCAACTGAATTATAAAATATATCTGTTTGTTTATTTTTCATATCTTCACTAATCAATTCACCAGATAATATATGTACAATTGGTGAATTTAAGTAGTTTGCATGATCAATGCACTTATTTACATAATTTACATTATGATTTCTTAAATCAACATCTAAACAACTTAAATCTATATGTGCTCCAATTGACGATATATTTAAATTGTATTCTTTTACTAATTTATTAATCCTATCAAGTTGTTTAGTTGTTGTTTTATCGTCAATATGTGGTTTTGCCCAAGGCAAAGTTTCAGCATTAATTTCAATACAATCATAATTACTGTTTGAAACTTTGTTAAAAACAATATCTAAATTTTCTTTATCTAATAATACTGTACTTATTCCAATTTTCATGAATATTTTGGAATATTTAAAGGGGTGTTCTTAGGAATTGGAAAATCAACCCATCTTCTTTCATTTTTTGATATATAAGAAGCAAATACAACTTCTAATGCTTTTAAACCGTCTGTACCATTTACAAATACTTTTTTATTAGATGAAATGTTATCACAAAATCCTTGTAATTCTTTTTGATATGGGTTTGTTCTCTCAGGTTTAACAGTTATCCAACCACCCTTAAACTCTTTCCACCAAGCATCTGGATAGTAATTGTTTTTTAAAAAATCTGGAATTTCACTTAAAGGTTTTTCTGTGTATACAGCTAGGGGAACTGCATGAAATGGATTTATAGTTTCAGTATTAAAATGAATCGCTCCTTCAGAACCGTAAAGATCAGTCCCATCACCTATAGCGGGTGAGTATCTATCTGAGGCAATAGTTCCAACTGCTCCGCTTTCCATGTTAAGTAGTATATGGACATTGTCATCAACTTTAGCTGGAATTTCACTATGTTTAAGTTCTGCAACTAAACTTTTATATTCACCTAATAAATACCTAATCATATCTATTCGGTGTATTGCTAAATCGATTATTGTAGCTCCTCCAGATTGATCTAAAATATATCTATATGGAGTTGCTGCTGGAAAAACAGAATATTTCTCAGAATATATTGTTCTAAAAGAATGAATTTTACCTATAAAATTCATATCTAGTAATCTTTTAACTATTTGAACTTGACTCCAAAATCGTTGATTGAAACCTATTTGCAGTTGAACCTTATTTTCATTACAAGCATCAATCATTTCATTAGCTTCCTGCAGGTTTATAGAAATAGGTTTTTCACAAAAAATATGTTTCTTTTTATTTGCAGACTTAATTGTAAGTTCATGATGCAAGTTATTAGGAGTTGCAATTATTACTGCATCTATTTCATCATCATTAATAATATCATCATGTTCAGATACTACATTATCAATTTTCCACTTATCAGCAGCTTCTTTTGCTCTAGATTTATCAACATCAAAAATTGATTTAATTTTTACATTTTTAATATTGCTCAATGCTGGACCATGGCATAAGTTGAACACCGCACCCGAACCAAAAACTCCAAAATTTAGACCCATAAGTATACTTATAAGTAACTATTAATCATATTGCTAATATTTTTGGTTAAAAAATAAAAAATTTTTTATAGAGTGTAATAATGTTTATTGGAATTGATTTAGGTACATCTTCAGTTAAAATGATTCTTGTTGATAATGAACAAAATATTATAGCAACATCTAGTTCACCTCTTACTGTCCAAAACCCAAAGGATGGATATAGTGAACAAAATCCAAAAGAATGGATTGATGCAACAATTGAATGTCTTGAAGATTTAAAATCAAAAAAACGCAAGGAATTTTCAGAAACAATTTCTATTGGAATATCTGGCCATATGCATGGGGCTACAATTACTGATAACTCGGGCAGTGTTATAAGGCCCTGCATTTTATGGAATGATACCCGTTCTCATAAAGAATGTATAGAATTTGAAAATCAAAGTCATGATGTTCGCGCAATATCAGGGAATATTACTATGCCTGGTTTTACAGCACCTAAAATTAATTGGTTAAAAAAAAATGAGAAAGATAATTTTAATAAAATTTGTAAAATTCTATTACCAAAAGATTATTTGCGCTTTTATTTAACAGGTGAGTATTATTCTGAAATGTCAGATGCATCTGGAACTCTTTGGTTAGATGTAAGGAAAAGAAAATGGTCTGATGAACTTTTATCATGTTCATTTTTAGAAAACAAACATATGCCAGATCTTGTTGAAGGAAATCAGGAAACAGGAATATTAAAAAAAGAATTTAAAGATAAATTTCAATTTAATCATAATGTAAAGATTGTTGGAGGTGCGGGTGACAATGCTGCTGCTGCTGTTGGTATGGGAATTACTGAGCAAAATCAGTCCTTTATATCACTTGGCACTTCGGGTGTTTTCTTTACTCCTACGCAAGATTTTTTAAGTAATACAGGTGATGCTGTCCATTCTTTTTGTCATTGTTTGCCAAATAAATGGCACTTAATGTCAGTCATGTTAAGTGCAAGTAATTGTCTAGATTGGATTTGTTCAGTAACTAATACTTCTATCCAAAAAAGTCTTACTAATGTTGAAAATTTTTATTCTGAGAAAGATTCAATTGCAAATGCTCCTTTATTTTTACCCTACTTATCTGGAGAAAGAACGCCACATAATGATCCGCATATTAGAGGATCTTTTCATTCAATTAAAACAACTACTGATACAACAAATATGCAATATTCCGTTATTGAAGGTGTGAGTTTTGGCATTCTAGATGGTGTCAAATCGATATTAAAAGTAAATAATAATTTTGAAAAAATATTTATGGTAGGAGGAGGATCTAGAAGTTCTTTTTGGATTCAATTACTTGCCTCTTTATTGGATCGGAAACTAAGTGTTTGTGAGCAAAGTGAATATGGGGCATCATTGGGTGTAGCTAGGTTAGCAATGTATGCAGATAAAAACACAGATGATAAAAGTGCAATTATTAAAGAAATTAAAATTAGTAATGAATATAAACCAAAATCAAATAATATTAATATTCTCTTAAAAAGATATGAAATTTGGAAAGATTTGTATTCCTCAAATAAAAAAATTGCTTACAAACTTTTACATTAAATTTATCTAAAATTTATTTTCACATTTCTTGTTTTATTATTTTAGTTTAATTGTTTCCATATAGGCATAATTTTTGATCTACTGTTTAGGTATGTCTCAAACAATTCGTCATATGTATTTGCATAGTTTTTATCGAATTTTTCAATATCTCCAAGAAGAGGTGTGACCCATTCCTCGATACATTTATTCCATTCATTATATATTCCTAATGACATAGCTGCAGTCATTGCCGCTCCAGCTGCCCCAGCCTCTTTTCGAGTAGAGGTTCTAACATTTGTTTTAAGTATATTTGAAAATATATTTCTTATCGAAACGGATTGTGAACCTCCACCTGTAATTCTAATTTCTTCAGGAATTTCTCCCATAGCCAAATAGCATTCCCTGGCAGCAAAACATAATCCTTCTATAAAACTTCTAACAATCTCAGGAAATCTATGCTTGGAGCTCAATCCTAACAAACTTGCTTGTGCTTCTGAATTTATGAAAGGACCTCTCTCTCCTGCTTCTGAAATATATGGATGATAAATTAATTTTTGTGGTTCAGTATTTTCAATCCATTTATCTATTTTGTTTAAAAAATTTTTATTATTAAACTGGATATTAAAATCTTTAAAAATATCATTTACCAGAGATATTAACCAATTTACATTCATCATCCCTGACATATTAGTTTGTAATTGTAGTGCTGTGTTTTCTATAGGTAACAGCATAACATATCCAGATTTCAAATGTGTGTTTAGTTTAATTTTTGATATTTGAGCTGCTTTCATGTGCACAGATGTAGTTCCTAAGCTTGAGCTACCAACATTTTTATTAGTTTCATACCCTCCACTTCCAAGAAATGCACAGACTGCATCAATATATGATAAAACAACAGGTGTACCTGAGCTCAGCCCTATTAAACTTGAGGCTTCAGAAGTTAAAGAATGGTTTGTTTTACTTCCATTTATAATTTTAGGTAATATATTTTTTCTTTTATTTAGCCCTAGACTACTTATTACATCTTCATCATAGTTCTGTGTACGAAAATTGCCAAAAGTAAAACAGGATTCTGATGGGTCAGTTCCTTTAACTCCAGTAAGTTTATAGTAAATCCAATCTTTACAGTGAAAAGCAGTTTTAGATTTATTGAGGATTTCAGGATGATGTGTTTCCATAAATAGTAGTTGGCTACTTTGTTGGCCAGCAAACATTCCAGTTCCAGTAGAAATAAACCTCATTTCTTCAGATGCTAAATTTGACAATTTTTTAGCAATATCTGATGATCTAGAGTCTAACCATAGCCATGCATCACATACTGGTTCACCTTTTTCATTAATCAACCAAGTCCCATCACCTTGCCCAGTTACAGAAATTGCAGAAACTCTCTTTTCTAAATTACTAAATTGATCCTTTAACAGTTTGATTACTCTACAACAATTTTTCCATGTTAATTCTAAGGATTGAGTTGCATTGCCATTAGAGCTAATCTTGTACTCATTAGGAACTGAAGAATTTCCAATTTCCTTACCATTATGTGTAAATGCAACAGCTTTAATTAATGATGTACCAGCATCGATTCCTATAATTATATCTTTATTCACTCTTTGGTTTTGCAATATCATTTGAACCCTCCGGCTCAGGTCCTTTACCATAGCTCATTCTTTTCATCTGTTGTATTACTTTATGCATTTCTTCATCTGATAAAATTGGTGAATTGCCGATAGACAGTGTTTTCACATACATTTTAGAAATAGCCTCAACTTCACATCCAAGAAAAAAAGCATCCCTCAATGTCTTTCCTAAACATATCATACCATGTTGACTAATAAGACATGCTAATCTATCCTTTAAAGCTAGTATTACGTTGTCAGCTAATTCTTGTGTGCCGAAAGTAGCATAATTAGCACATCTTATATTTTTTCCTCCTGCGATGCCAACTATGTAATGAAACGCAGGAATATCTTTTTCATGGCATGCAATTGCAGTTGCATTTATGGAGTGACAATGCAAAACAACATTAATATCATTTCTACTTTTAAGTATATCTCTGTGAAATCGCCATTCTGATGAAGGTTGTTTTCCTAAATATTCTCCATTCCAATTCATTTCAACAATATCTTCAGGACTCATTTCATTATAAGGCAAAGAGCTAGGTGTAATTAAAAAGCCATTTTTATATCTTGCTGACAAATTTCCTGAGGTACCTTGATTAATTCCAGAAGACTCCATTTTAAGACATGTCTTAATTATTTCATTACATAAATCTAATTTTTGCGGCTCCATGCTATTCCTTTTTAAACTTTAATTTTTTATAGTATAATTATATCTTTAATTGAATATATATCTTTGCAATATATTACTTTGATGAACATTATAATTTAACTTTCTCTAAATAAAAATAAATTTGTTTTTAATATAACTTTATCTTTTAAAATTGATGTATTTTTCCATTTTCCAATACCTATTTTAAAGTCAGTTCTTGAAAATGTTAATTCACTCTGAATTTGTACTAATTCTTCAGCTAATCTTTTTACATTAATTATTAATGGCACCATTGCACTTTTACCTTTTATAGTAAGCTCTACTTGTAACTCTAATTCTGTTTCATTTACATATGAAAATTTCTTTGTATCTACAACTGCCTTAGGAAATTGATTTGCATCAAAAAAAATATTACTTAAAAGCAAATCTTTATATTTGGTATAGTTCATTTCAAGATCATTTACTTCCACATAAAAAATAGCTTTATTGTTTTCTTTTTGACTTACATCTATTTCAATAAAACCTTCCATAGTATTAAATGAACCTTTAACATTTTTTGCAAAAAGCACTGGTAATTCAAATTCAATTGTTGAGAGTTCTTTGTCCAGTATCCATCGGTCTGATGCATATGTTAAATTTGGTAAACTCAAAAATAGGAATAATATAAAAAAAAATTTATATTTCTTCAATATATCGTCTAGCCAAGTAATCTGCTTTTTCATTGTGTATGTTTCCAGCATGACCTTTAACCCATTCCCAAGTTATATTATGTCTTGCTATTAATTCATCAAGTTCTATCCATAATTCTTTATTTTTAACTGGTTTTTTTGCAGCAGTTTTCCATCCATTTTTTTTCCAGTTTTGTATCCAGGATTGAATGCCATCTTTCACATATTTACTATCAGTTATAAGTGTTATTGTACTTTTCTTTTCAAAAGTTTTTAATGCTTTAATTGCTGCTGTTAATTCCATTTTATTATTTGTTGTATTCTTATCTCCACCATTCAGAAAAAATTCATTTTTATTATCCTCAATAATTACAACTCCCCACCCTCCAACACCAGGGTTTCCAGAGCATGCTCCATCTGTATAAATAGTGATCATGAATCAATTTTAATATTTTTTTGATGCCATTTTAAGATATTTAAATATTCTTCTGGATCTTTAAGTTTAACTAATGCATCATCAGGATGAAAAATTTTATCATAAAGTCTTGTAACCAAAATACGAACAGCTGCACCTCTTAACAAAACATTCATCGAAGCTTTTTCTTCAATATTTAGTGATGATATATTCTCAAAACCCATCATTAATGAATTATAATTTTTATAATTAAAAGTTACATCTTTATTAAAACACCAAGCATTAATGGTTAGGGCTAATTCATAAGCTATAAAATCATTACACGAAAAATAGAAGTCAATTATTCCAGAAATTTTATTTTTTATAAATAAAATGTTATCTATAAATAAATCGGCATGAATTATTGCTGTCGGTAAATTAATTGGCCAATTATTTTTCAAGAAAATTAATTCATTGCTTAATATTTGAAAATATTCTTGATATGATTCGTTATTTATATTTTTAAAATTTTCATAAATACTAACCCATGTTTTATAACCTACACTATTCGGTCTGGATAAATTTAAATTTTTTGTAATATTAGTAAATTGTGCAATTTTTAAACCAAGCTCATGACAATGTTCAGGCATAACATTGGTTAAATTTTCTCCCTGTAAAAAAGTAATTATTACTGCATTTTTATCCTTAAGTTTATTAATTATTGATTTTTTATTATTTTTAACAGGCAGAGGACAATCAAAGCCATGAGCAGCTAATTCATTTTGAAGATCCATAAAAAAAGGTAAATCTTCTGGCTGCACTCTTTTTTCCAATATTGTTAAAATATATTTATTTTTTGAAGTAATAATTTTATAATTTGTGTTTTCAGTACCTTTAATAATTCCCTCAAAAGAAATAAGATTACCAATAGAATAGTCCTTTAAGAAATCTTCTATTTCATTCTTCTCTAATTTAGTAAATACAGCCATTTTAAACTACCTCTTTTAATTTTTGTGGAATTTTAAAATGTATATTTTCTTTTTCATATTCTGATTCAATAATATTTAAATCAAATTGCTGGCCAATTTTTCCTAGCATTTTGCTAACAAGAATTTCTGGTGAAGATGCGCTTGCTGTGATTCCAATTTTAGATGAACTATTTAGTATAGTTGGGTCAAAATTATCAATATCATCTATTAATATTGCTTTTTGCGAACCATAATTTTTTGCTACTTCTACCAAGCGTAGTGAGTTTGAGGAATTTTTTGAACCAATTACAAAAAAATAATCACTGAAATTAGCAATATTTTTTACAGCTTCTTGTCTGTTGGTAGTTGCATAACAAATATCTTTCTTCTTTGGCTCCAAAACATTTTTAAAATGTAATTTAATCTCATCTATAATCTCTTTTGTATCATCAACAGATAGAGTTGTTTGTGTTACATAAGCAATTTGTTGATTTTTTGGGATGGGTAAATGCTTTACCTCTTTTTTATTTTCCACAAGAAATATTTCTTTTGCAGTTTGTCCCATTGTTCCTATTACTTCAGGATGATTATGATGACCTATCAAGATTACTGGTAAATTCTTTTTTTCAAAGTTTTCAACTTCTTTATGAATTTTACTAACTAAAGGACATGTAGCATCAAAATAAAGTAAGTTTAAGTTCGCTGCTTCTTCAGGCACTGATTTAGGTACACCATGTGCAGAAAAGATAACTGGTCTATCCCGTTGATCTATTTCATATAATTCTTCAACAAATATTGCACCTTCTTTCTTCAGATTATCAACAACATACTTATTATGAACTATTTCATGTCTTACATATACCGGTGCTCCATATTTTTTTATTGCTTCTTGAACCATTAAAATAGCTCTTTCTACACCAGCGCAAAACCCTCTAGGGCCAGCTAAATAAACATCTAATTTTTTATTCATTTACTTTTAATTTTAACTTACTTTATAAACATACTGATATAATAAGAAATACTATATTCATGAAAAAATTATTGAATTTTCTCTTACTTTTATCACTTTTTGGTTGCAATAATATTATGAAAAATAAACAAACATTAGATAATTTCAATTGTCCAAGAATATTTTTTTCATCTGAAGATCGGGTATTTATTGATACTGTTGCTAATGGCAATTCCATTGATGATGTATCGTTAAAAGCTAAGCTTAATAATTTTGCTTTAGTCGAAAAATGCCATCAAAAAAATGATATTGCTATTATACCTCTTGATATATTAATTATTACTCAACCCATGGATAAATTTGAAAATTCAGACATATCTATTCCACTTTATGCTGTCTTATTAGATCAAAAAAATGAAGTTTTAGAAACTCAATATTTTATGATTTTAGGCTCTATCAAAAAAAACTTTGAAAATAATGCTTTTACTGAAACCGATATAACAGATAGGCTTAAAATCATAACTGAGAATTTAGATACATCTCAGATAGTTATAGGTTTTATGATTGATGATAAAAAAAGATTATTATTAAATTAATTTTTTAGAGTCGAACCAAGCTCCTGTATTGATTTATTAATTAATTTTTGTTGTTCTTCAGGGTTTAGTTTTTGTTGAAGAATTGAAATTGTAGCATCAATAGCTGTTGATGTGATGTGCGATTGAATAGAATTATTTGCATCCCTTGTAAGTTGTTCTATTTTAGCTTCAGCTAGCACCTGTCTTTTTAGTATTTGATCTTTTAATTTATTTTCAGTGATTTTTTCTAATTGCTTAACTTTATTTTCTGCTTCTTTATGAATTTCTTGAATTTCTAATTGTACATCATTCTGACGTTGTTTAATTTCACTGAGAGTATTTTGAGTTTCGTTTTTTAAATTTTCAGCTTCTTCTATTTTATCTTTAATATCTTTGATCTGTGAGTCTAAATTAGTAGTTAGAATTTTACGAATTGGATTAAATACAGCTGCTATAAATGCAAAGAAAGCCACAGCTACCCAAAATTGTGGATCTGAAAACATTTTAATTTAAAGACCTTTCTAAATTTTGTACAGCATTCTTAATCTCATCATCAGTTACTTCAAATGAGGTAACCTTAGATAAAGTTAATTTTGTAATTTCATTTATTTGCGACTGAATTTGATTAAGTGATTCATTTTTAATTTTTTCGATCTTATTGGATGAATCAGTAATCTTTTCATCAAGCTCTTTTTCAAGTTTAGTTATCTCATGTTGAGCTTTATCTTGAAACGAGGCTGATGATGATTTAATTAATTCTGAAGCATCAGAACGTGCTTGTTTTAGTTGTTGCTCAATTTTATTTTGAATATTTTCAGCTTCACTCTGTAGCTCTTTGGCTAAAGTCAAATCTTCATTAATTTTTCTTTCTCTTTTTTCTAATATATTGCCAATTCTAGGTAAAGAAACCCGCCATAGAAAAACAAGTAGAAACGAGAAAGTGACTACTAGCCAAAAAAGCTGAGAAGCAAAAAATTCAGGATTTAATTGAGGCATCTTTGTTGCTTAACTAACCAAATAGAATAACTAGAGCAATAACAAGTGCAAATAGTGCAATTGCTTCAACAAGTGCGAAACCTAACATAGTCATAGTGAATACTTCACCACGAGCTGCAGGGTTTCTTCCTACTGCTTCAATAAATGAAGAGAAAATGTTTCCAATTCCTATTCCAGAACCAATAACTCCAATAACGGCAAGACCGGCTCCGATAACTTTAGCTGCTTCAATTTCCATAAATCCTCCTAGATTTTAGTGTAAGTGATATGCATCGTTTATATATAAACACGTTAAGATGGCAAATACATACGCCTGCAAAAATGCGATTAATATTTCTAAACCAGTTAATGCAACAATAAATACAAGAGGAAGTGCTCCTGTGAAAAATGGCATTGCTACAACAAAACCAGCAAAGACTTTAAGTAATGTATGACCTGCTAACATATTAGCAAAAAGTCTTACAGACAAACTGATGGGACGAGATAAATAAGAAATTACCTCAATTGGAATTAGTAAAGGGTGCATGTAAAATGGCACACCAGGTATATAGAAAAATGTGAAGAATTTTATTCCGTGATTTACAAATCCTAAAATTGTTACTCCTATAAATACAATTGATGCCAAAGCAAAAGTTACAATGATATGACTAGTAAAAGTAAATTGGTATGGGACCATTCCGACCATGTTTCCAATTAAAACAAACATGAAAAGAGAAAAGACAAATGGAAAGTATTTTTTACCATTATCACCAACAGTATCATTTAATAACTGTGCAACAAAATTATACATCAGTTCAGATATTAACTGCATTCTTGTTGGTACTAGTGAGCGAGGATTAACTGTTAGTGTTAAAAAAAGTGTTATTACTGCAACAGTGATAATCATTGATAGTGATGAGTTTGTAAAGGAAATGTCGTATCCACCTATTTCTGTCCTAGTAAATGGAATAATCTCGAACTGTTCTAGAGGACTATGTTTTTCGCCTTTTGCTGCCATAATTTATAAAATGAATACTAATATTTTATTGTTTTTCAATGCGACGCATTACACGATAAACATTCAAAAATCCAGCTAATGCACCAAAAATAAAGAAAATAATTAATCCAAATGGTTTAGTCCCTAAATATTTATCCACAATAAGGCCAATTCCTACTCCTACAACCAAAGCGGCTATAATCTCTGTACTGATTTTGAAACCAAATCCGGCACCACTATCTTTTTTTGTTTTTTGATGAGGTGTATCGGTTGCTTTGGCAGTTTGGATTCGCTCTTTTAATTTTTGGAGTTTTTCTTCATCAACCATTATTCATCATCTTGTTCACGAATTTCAATAGCTTTTTCAAGATCTACAGAAACAAGTTGAGACACTCCTTGCTCGGGCATAGTAACACCGAACAAACGGTTTACTCTAGCCATTGTCATTCGGTGGTGAGTAATAACTAAAAACTTTGTACTTGAAGTTTTGGCAATCTCTTCAACAAGAGTACAGAAACGATCAACATTTGTATCATCAAGTGGTGCATCAACCTCATCTAGAACACAAATAGGAGCTGGGTTTGATAAGAAAACTGCAAATAACAACGATAGAGCAGTTAATGCTTGCTCACCTCCAGACAATAAATTTAAATTTTGAAGTTTTTTTCCAGGAGGGCTTGCATAAATTTCTAATCCAGCCTGAAGTGGATCTGTTTCATCTGTAAATTTCAAATAAGCTTTTCCTCCTCCAAAAAGTTGAACAAATAGTTTTTGAAAATTTTCATTAACAACTCCATATGCTGCAAGTAAACGCTGCCTACCTTCTGTATTCAAAGAATCAATTGCTTCCCGCAGCTTTGATATTGCTGCAAGTAAATCACTTTGATCATTCTTAATAGATGAAACTTTTTTCTCTAAATCCTGCGCTTCTTCCTCTGCTAATAAATTGACACCTCCCAATCTTTCTTGTTCAGCAATTAACCTTTCTAAACGTCTTTCTAAACTATCTAATTCTGCTAAACCTTTATTAGGGTTAATCTGAGCTAAATCAAAAAGACCAGTTAGCTCAATTCCAAGACGTTCTCTTACTTGTGTGCCTAGTTGTTTATTTGTTTCATTAATAGTATCAATTGCACCTTCTAGTCGGATTTTTTCTTCACGTAATTCATTTAATCTTACTTCTTCTAATTTTAATTTTTTATTTATCTCATTTGCTGCTTGCTCTTGTTGCTGTAGCTCAGTAGCAATCGTATTGTATTCTTTTTTATTATCATCAATTAATTTTTGTAGCCTTGTTTTTTCTGATGAAATAGTATTTGGCATAGATCGCAACTCAAGAAGATCATTGTTTAATTTAATTTCTCTTTCTTTCAACTCCTCTAGTCTTTGCTGAGCTTTTTTTGAAATATCCATCCATTGTTTTTCTTCTTTAGTGAGTTGTTTTAATCTTCGATTTTTAAGCTGCTCTAGTACTGCTTTTGTTGATGAATTTTGTTTTCCTTTTGAAACATAACCATCCCAACGCCATATTTCTCCTTCCAAACTTACTAAAACTTGACCAGGTAATAAGCTATCTTGTAATGCTAAAATATTAGATTTATCCTCAATTAATCCTATAAAATCTAGCTTTTTTTTAAGATTTTCTGGCCCCTTGATAAGGTTTGAGAATTTTTTTATTTTTTCTGGAAAATTACTATTATTATCATCATGATTTAGTATACGCCAATGACTTGTCTCTTCTTCATTAATTGAAGCTATAAGCTCATCAGAAAATACTGCAGCTACAGCTTTCTCGAAACCATCTTCAAAATCTAAATAATCAATAATAGGATTATTATTATGCTTCCTTCCTTCCTTATAAAGATCTTGCTCATTTACTTCTAAGAACAAATCACCTTGTTGTTTTTCAAGAATTGATTTCTCCTCTCTTACTCTCTCCATGTTTTCATTAGCATCATCAAATAAAAATTGTTCTCGATCCATATCATTTTTAATTTGTTGGATTCTTATCTGGGTTTCTTCTACTGCATTACTTGCTCTATCAATTTCCTTTTCTTGATTATCTAAATTTATCGAATGTTTTTGCAGTTCAGCAGAGATTTGACTTTCTTTAAGACGCATATTAGGCAGAGACTCTTGAACTTTTTCATATTCTACATTTACTTTTGCTACTTCTTGAGTTTGGTTAGATACAAGACTATCCTGGTTTTTTAATTTTGTAGCTACTTCGTCTAATTTTCTTTTTTCAACTTCCCATTTTTTATAAAACACTGCAGCTCTTGCTTTTGTAATATCTTTTTGGATATTTTTATATCTCTCAGCTTGTTTGGATTGTTTTTTCAGAACTTCTAATTGTTCTTCTTGCGCCTTTAATAAATCTTTTACTCTTTCCAAATTGGTTTCTGTTGCATTTAATCGTAACTCAGCCTCATGCCTTCGTGAGTGCAACCCAGTAATACCCGCTGCTTCTTCAAGAAGGTTTCTTCGTTGTTCTGGTTTTGCAGCTATGATTGCACCGACCCTTCCTTGACTTACCATTGAAGTTGATCTTGCTCCTGTAGCTGCATCAGCAAAAAGTAATTGCACATCCTTTAAACGAACCTCTTTCCCATTAACTCGGTATTCTGAACCTTCTCCTCGCCAAATTCGTCTAGTCACTTCTATTTCATCGCTTTGATTAAATAGGCTTGGCGCTTGTCGTTCTGAATTATCTAAATCAATCGTAACTTCAGCTATATCCCATGCGGGTCTGCCAGATGTCCCGTTAAAAATTACATCATCTAATTCACTTCCACGCATTTGCTTAGGTGAAAGTTCTCCCATGACAAAACGGAAAGCCTCAACTAGATTGGATTTACCACAGCCATTGGGTCCTACAATACCTGTTAAGCCTTGCTCAATAATAACTTCAGTTGGCTCAACGAATGACTTAAAGCCTTTAACTTTAAGCTTTTTAAATTTAATCATTAACTATTCTGATAATATTTTATCAATGATTTGTCTAAATTCTTTTATATTTTTATTTCCCTCGACAAGATTACCATTAACAATAAATGATGGTGTGGATTTGATATTAAAGTCTTTTTGAGCTGCCATAACACCGTCTAAAATGAGATTTTCATTATCTAAATTGGAATAGCACTCATTAAACTCATCTTTTGTCATACCTCCGCTTTGCATTATTTTATAAAGTTCTTTTTTGCTGATTTTAGGATCCTTATTAACCCAAGTATTTTGAAGTTTATAAAGAGCATTCATGTAATCATATCGTAAATCGCTTGCAATACATCGCATCATCATACTTCCTAATAATGCTGGATAATTAAATGGATAATCACGGAAAACCATACGAACTTTACCTGTATCAATATATTCTTTTTTTATATCCGGCAGGGTGTTATTATGAAAACTAGCACAATGACTACATGACATTGAAGCATATTCTATGATTGTTATTGGGGCATCTTTATTACCAATTACAAATTCATCCTCACTAATCTCTAAAGCTGATTTTTCATTAGCCAAAAGAGTTTGGGGAGCTATTGTTATCAAAAAACCCCAAAAAGTTAAAAAAAACAGCTTTCTCATTATGCATCCTCCCTATTAATTGATAGACCCAAATTAACAATAGATTTTTCCAATTCCTTATCTTTGATATTTTGCATTTCCTTTTTTAATAGTTCCTTTTCGTTATCGGTGGCTTCAAATCTCTCTGATTTCAGAGGTTGCTCATTTTTTTTCTTAGGTATAAAGTTTTGTTGTAATCTTAAATCTGCAATAGCCTTATATCCAAAAAAACTATTAATTTTTTCTATTATTGTGTCCCTGTAATGTTGGAATTCTACAGCTGCAGCTGGAGATACTCTTACTTTAAGAAAGTTTTTGAAGATTGGTTGATCAAACTCATCAAAATCTTCAGTTAGTCTCGATATTTTATCTGGTTCTGAATGCTCAGCAAAAAAAGATCCAACAATTTGAGGCCATTTTGAAAGTATTAAAAACTCTATTTTCCCATATTTATTAGAGAAAACTCTATTTACATTTCCTAAACTATCG
>Ga0208261_1000392_pt1 | contig 17708 bp, 16 predicted proteins | sample Knorr_S7_td_DCM__FD_185595 | JGI IMG/M metagenome (GOLD analysis project Ga0208261, IMG submission 185595) | Marine microbial communities from Southern Atlantic Ocean transect - Knorr_S7_td_DCM_ad_131m_LV_B (SPAdes) (version 3) | ecosystem: Environmental > Aquatic > Marine > Oceanic | place...
GATCAACTAATAAAATTAGCAAATGATAATGAACTTGATATTTATTATGATAAAAAGATTAATGATTCAATCAAGATAGCTGAAAATTCTCTTAAACTTTCATCAGACAATCAATATCAATGGACAATAATTGATACTGCTGGTAGATCACAGCTAGATGATGAAATGATGAAAGAATTAATTACAATCAAAAATAAAGTAAATCCTGAAGAGTGTATTCTTGTAGTTGATTCAATGATTGGCCAAACAGCTGTAGATATAGCAAATTCCTTTAATGAAAAACTAGGATTAACAGGACTAATAATTACAAAACTTGATGGAGACTCAAAAGGTGGAAGCGCAGTATCAATTGTGAAAGAAACGGGTCTTCCGATAAAATTTATTGGAACAGGAGAAAAAGTTGATGAATTTGATAAATTCTATCCTGATAGGATTAGTTCTAGAATATTAGGTATGGGTGATTTACAAACTCTAGCAGAAAAGGCTAGTGAACAGATTGACCATCAAAAGGCAGAGGATCTAACAAAAAAAATCGTGTCAGATTCTTTTGACTTTAATGATTTATTAGACCAAATGAACTCTATAAAAAAAATGGGATCACTTGAAAGTATTATAAATATGATACCTGGGGTTAATTTAAATCAGATGGGTTCTAAACTTTCTGAAAATGAATCAAAAATGAACAAAATGAAATACATGATTGACTCGATGACACCAATTGAAAGAAGAAATCCAAATATTTTAAATGTAAGTCGTAGAAAAAGAATAGCTACTGGTTCTGGATTAACGCATATTGAAGTGAATCAATTAATTAATCAGTTCAATCAGACAAAAAAAATGATGAAATCTTTTTACGGTAAAAATGGTCGTAATTTAAATAAATTAATTAAGTCAGGAAATTTCCCAAATTAAAACCTTCTAAATTATTTTATTTATGATTTTGTTCATGAAATAATTTATGAACATAGGGGTGTTTTGCAACTATGGCAACAACAAATGAAAATACCACTGTCCCTGCAAAAAGAATAAAAATATTTACGTCTGTCATTCTTCCAAGCATAATTAAAGCTGCATCTTCAAAAAAATGCAGAACTGATACAATAGCTGTAAAAGGAATAACCCCACGAAAATTCATTTTTTCTCTATTCTAGGTAGTCTCTGAGAGGTTTTGATCTAGCTGGATGACGAAGTTTTCTTAATGCTTTTGCTTCAATTTGACGTATTCTCTCCCGTGTTACACCAAATTCTTTTCCAACTTCTTCTAGAGTTCTTCCACGTCCATCTCCTAAACCAAATCTGAGTTCAAGTACACGTTTTTCTCTATCAGTTAAACTATCTAATATCTGTATTATCTGTTCTTGTAGCAACGTTTCAGTAGCCGCATCTGCAGGAGCTTTTGCTGACCTATCTTCAATAAAATCTCCAAGATGAGAATCTTCTTCTTCTCCAATTGGAGTTTCAAGCGAAACAGGCTCTTGAGATATTTTCATGATTTCTCGTACTTTTTCAGCACTAACATCCATGTCCCAAGCTATTTCTTCTGTTGAAGGTTCTCGACCATATTCCTGAACCAATTTTCTACTAGTTCGAAGTAATTTGTTAATCGTTTCAACCATATGAACTGGAATTCTAATAGTTCTAGCTTGATCAGCAATTGCCCTAGTAATCGCCTGCCTAATCCACCAAGTTGCATATGTTGAAAATTTATATCCCTTTCTGTAGTCAAATTTCTCAACTGCACGAATTAATCCAATATTCCCTTCTTGTATTAAATCAAGAAGAGACATACCTCTACCAATATATTTTTTTGCTACTGAAACTACTAATCTAAGGTTTGCCTCTGCTAAATGTTGTTGAGCTGCTTCCGAACCTGCAGTCATTTCGTCTAAATGTTGCTGAAGTATCATTTCATAAGGAGATAAATTATCAGCTAGAGGACCCTCTTCAACTATTGCAGCTAACTGTTCTAATGTAGAATTCATATCCAAAACATATTCTATTTGTTTTGGAAGAAGGCGCGTATTAATAGAAAGTGAAATTATATTTCTTTTTAAGTCGTCGACTTCAATTTTATATTTTTTACTCCAAACTAATAATTGTTCTTCATCGAAACTATTCTGCAAAAAGAATTGTAACTTTTCATCGTATACCAACTCTTGTAATGTGTAATGACCTTCTTTTTCCATGATTTTTTCGACAATATTAGTAATATTTGTCAATTGACTTAAAGTCTTTAACATTTCAACAAACGTATCTGGTGCTGGCATATCTCTACCATATTCTGACTGGTATGACTTATGGATCTCCTCTATATATTTGCCATTTTCCATAATTTGAGCTAAACCACGTTCATCTTTAGCTTTTAGTAATGCAACACGTCCAATTTCCCTTAAATACATCCTCACAGGATCATCAATCATATCATTAGGTTCAGTAGATCTTTCTGTATCCTGCTCAGACTCTGACTCTGCTTCTGGTTCTGGTTGCGGTTCAGTTTCTTCAACTAACTTTTCCGGAACAACATCAGATAAATCTAATTTTTCTAAATCGATTTCTTCAGGAGATTCTTCTAGTGCTACTAATTGAGCATCATCAGGTGCATCAATACTATTAATATCTGGTGCTTCCATTGATTCGGGTTCATCAAATTCATCAGGCGCATCTTCTAAAGCTAAAGAAGATTTATCTTTTTCATCAATTGTATCTATTTTTTTCTTTCTAGGCATAATTAAGATCCTTTAAATATCACTATTTTTTTCAGTAGATTTATTAAATACATCCGAAAGCATATCATTGACAATAATAGCTTTTTCTTGCAAATGACTCAAATCTTCAGAGGGAACATTATTTAAATCAGAATTATTTGACCATAAACTGGCTTCTTCTTTTTTCATTCCTCTTAGGTATCGCTCTTGTAATTTTAGTACACATTGCTTAACAGCTTTTTCCCTGTTACTTTTGGTCATATTTGGCAAATCAATGTTGCCTAGATCCTCTATACGAGATAAAACATCCCCAGGGAGTTGCGTTCTATTTTCAATAATCATTTCTTGAGAGCCATTATATTTTAATAAAATATCGAAAACTTGCCTATTTTCCCAAATACTAAACCAAGATCCATCTACATTTTCAGCTAAAGAGAACAAATAGGGCCATTTGATAACCATTGACAGTGTATGTTCTTCAAGTACATATGAATTGTCGTTCTTCTCTATTGTACCATAGTTTATCTTTTGATTAAAACTTGGCATATTATTTGAATTATTTTTTTTATTTGCAGAAATAACAGCGCTTTTGACAACATTAATGTCTTCATTCAATGTATTTGCAAATAGACCATAGTAATGTTCTCTATCGTAATCATTATCTAAACTTAGAATCAAAGGAGCTATGTTCTCTGTAGCTGACTGTTTACCCTCATTAGATAAAATATTCCATCTACGTGGTGCATTTTCTATAAGATATGCTAAAAGTGGCTTAGAATTATCAATATGGTCTTCCCAAGAAACTTTATCTGTACGAATAATTTCATCTGGGTCTTTACCGGAATTAAATTGCGCAATTCTTAAATCAATTTTATTTGTTGTTTTATAAAGCGATACATTGTTTTTCTTCCCTACAAAAACTCGTTCAAAAGCTTTCCAACTATTTTCAATACTTCTAAAAGTAGCTTCACTTCCAGCAATATCTGCATCTAAGGCTAGAACACATTGTTTACTCAGTACTGTAATATAACGAACCTGTGATTCAGTAAGAGCTGTTCCCATACAAGCCACTACATTATTGTAGCCATATTGATGTGCAGTTAACACATCCATATATCCCTCGACTAACACTACTTTGCCGGAATCGGCTATTCCCTCTTTTGCAAGGTTAATACCATACAAAGAACTTGATTTATCAAAAATTTTGGTCTTTGAAGAATTAATATACTTTGGACCATTGTCATTTAAAGTACGGCCGCCAAAACCTAATACTTTACCCTTTGAATCTATAATTGGAAAAACTAATCTCCCTGCAAAAATATCTTTTGGAATTCCATCCTCGCGAATAAATACCAGTCCTGATTCTGAGATTTGCTTATTACTGAATCCCAAATTTTCTAAATATCTGGGTAACTGTCGATTATCACTAGGGCTCAGACCCAATCCAAATTTCATGATTGTATCATGATCTACACCACGATTATTAATCATATAGTTTCGAGCTGCAAGGCCATTTTCAGATAATAAAAAGTTATGAAAAAAATTATAAGCAGACTCATTAATGTTATACAACTCGACATTTGCGTTATCATTATTATATCGTGGCACCTCAATACCAACAGAATCAGCTAATAATTTAATGGCTTGTTGAAAATCGATTTTTTCGATTTTCATTACAAAACTTATGACATCTCCACCTTCTACACATGCTCCAAAACATCGCCACGATTGAGTTTCGGGGAAAATCACAAATGAAGGTGTTCTTTCTTCATGAAATGGGCAATTAGATTTATAGGTTCGTCCCGCTGATTTCAAATCAGGTAAATATCTCGAAGCGACTTCGATAATATCTAATGAATCTTTTAATGTTTTTGAAAACATTCTCTTATTTTAACGAATTATTCAGACAAATCTAATATATATTTAAAGCCAAAAAAACCATTTTTTATTGTTTATCAAATACTCGGAAAAAATTACTCATTATAGCGAGCTAATACTAGAATAAAGACAACTTAAAATGCTATAATGTGTCGCAGTTCACTAATGAAGGGTAGATTATGTCGCAAAAAACCGATAGCGTAATAAAATGGGTATACGCTTTTGATGAAAAAACAGAGAATATGAACTCATTACTTGGAGGAAAGGGTGCGGGTCTGGCGGAAATGACGCACATTGGTTTACCAGTACCTCCAGGATTTACTGTGATAACAAAAGCATGTAAAGAATTTATCAATAATAACTACCATATTCCTGATTCTATTTGGCAAGATATACTTATTAACATAAAGAAACTTGAATTACTTACTAATAAAACATATGGAGATGTAAATAATCCACTTCTTGTTTCAGTTAGATCAGGTTCAGTTGTGTCTATGCCAGGAATGATGGATACAGTACTAAACCTTGGTCTAAATGACCAAACTGTTTTAGGTCTATCAAAATCTTCGGGTGGCGAAAAGTTTGCCTATGACTCGTACCGAAGATTTATACAAATGTATAGTAAAGTTGTACTGGAAATTGCTTCAGATAAGTTCGAATCTATATTAGATGAAATTAAATTAAAAAATAATTACCAGAGTGATAGCCAATTAGAATTTAATGATATCCAAAAAATAGTAAACCAGTTCAAAGAAATAGTTCTGGCAGAAACCGGCTCAGATTTTCCTCAAGATCCATATACTCAGTTAAAATTAGCTGTAGAAGCTGTTTTCCTAAGCTGGTTCAGCGATAGAGCTGATGAATACAGAAGAATCAATGAAATAAGCGACAGTCTAGGTACTGCTGTGAATATTGTTGCAATGGTGTTTGGAAATAGAGACCAAAATAGCGGGACCGGAGTTGCATTTACTAGAAATCCTTCTACGGGTGCTAAAGAGCTATTTGGTGAATACTTAGATATAGCGCAAGGCGAAGATGTTGTTGCCGGAATTAGAACACCAAAATCTATTAGTAGTTTAGAAGAGAGCAACAAAGACCTTTACAGTGAATTAGTAAAAATCAGCAAGATTTTAGAAGGTCATTATAAAGATGCACAAGATATGGAATTCACAGTTGAAAGCAATAAATTGTATATGCTTCAAACTAGATCTGCCAAAAGATCAGCCTTAGCATCAGTGAAAATATCTGTAGATATGGTTTCTGAGGGACTCATTTCAAAAGAAGAATCATTAAACCTTATTGATCCTACAAGAATAAATGAACTTATGCTCCCAAAATTTTCTGATGAAGAAGAAGATTTATCACTCAAATGTAAAGCATATATTGACTCTGGGTTAAATGCTTCTCCTGGAGCAGCAGTTGGGAAAATCGTTTTTGATCCTACTGAAGCTGTAGAAATGAAAAATCTAGGTGAAAAAGTAATATTGGTCAGAGACGAAACCAGCCCTGATGATATACATGGAATGCATGCGTCTACTGGCGTATTAACTGCAAAGGGTGGAGCAACAAGTCATGCAGCCGTGGTTGCTAGAGGCATGGGGAAACCGTGTATAACTGGGTGTGATAGTTTACATATCGATCAACAAAACAAACGATGTACAATCGGAAATCAAACATTCCAACTTTATGACATTATCAGTATAGATGGATCATCTGGAGAAATTTTTACCGGTACAATGAAAACTATAACCCCATCACCTAGTGACACAAAAGAGTTATCTACAATTTTAGAATGGGCAGATTCTACAAGAAAATTAGGAATATGGGCAAATGCAGACACTCCCGAAGATGCAAGTAAGGCAATAGAATTAGGTGCAGAAGGAATAGGTCTTTGTAGAACCGAACATATGTTTTTTGGCGAAGAAAGACTTCCATGGGTTCAACAATTAATTATGTCCACATCCTCAATTAGTACTAATGGAAATAATCAGCAAAACAAATACCAAGAATCAATTTTAAAAATGCTCGAATTTCAAATTCAAGATTTTTATGAAATCTTAAAAGTAATGGATAATAAACCTGTTGTGATTAGATTAATTGATCCACCGTTACACGAATTTTTACCTTCCTATGAAAAACTAATAGATCAGATATATGAAGAAAAAATGAATAATAATCAAGGTGAGTTATTAGATCAGTTAGAAGATATTCTTGCTATTGTTAAAGATATTAAAGAATCCAATCCTATGTTAGGTTTAAGAGGATGTCGATTAGGAATACTTTATCCCGATATAGTTGCAATGCAAACAAAAGCAATACTTACTGCAGCTTGCCAATTAATTAAAGAAGGTAACAATCCAATCCCTGAAATTATGATACCTTTAGTAGGAGATTATCGAGAGTTAGTAGTACTTAAAGAATTGTTGTTACAAGAAGCATCTAAAGTTGAAGAGGAATTACAATTAAAACCATCCTACAAAATAGGCACTATGATTGAGCTTCCACGAGCTGCAATTACAGCTGATGATATCGCAAAACATGCTCAATTTTTCAGTTTTGGCACTAATGACTTAACTCAAACTACTTATGGATTTAGTAGAGATGATGCTGAATCAAAATTCCTAAATGAATACCAAGAAAAAGGAATACTTTCCACTAATCCTTTTAAGACACTTGATGAAAAAGGTGTGGGGCAATTAATGAAAATCGCCATTGAAAAAGGCAGGCTTTCAAATTCCGATTTAGAACTGGGTATTTGTGGAGAACATGGAGGAGACCCAAAAAGTATCTTAATTTGTCATAATTTGGGCCTTAATTACGTTAGTGCTTCACCGTACAGGGTTCCAGTTGCAAGACTTGCTGCTGCACAAGCTACTATTAATTCCAAAAACTAATAAAAGGTTGTCATATGGACAAAAAACATGTCCTATATTTTTCTGTAATTGGTATACCTATTGGCCTTCTTGAGCTATGGGGAATTCATTTTATTGTAATAAATATTTTTTGGATTATATTTACTCTAGCTACTGCTTTTTATCTCATAACTCGCCAAAGAATAAATATATTCACAGAAGGTTTTGTTATAGGTTTTTTTTCTCGAGGAATCGCTACAATGATTGCACCAATATATACATATTTTATTAACTCTTCTAATACTTTTGAACAATATACTAATATAGTTTTAATACAAAGTACTATTGCAGGTCTCTTGGTAGGATTTATATCCTTTGCTCTTTATCGATTGAATTATTTCCAATAATCTCCTCTTCTTTAGAAAGATCAACTGCCATTTTTTGCCTGCGAGCCTTGAGTAAATAAGTTATAAATTAACTCTTGAGAGTATATAATAGTTAAATTCACGTTATACCCATCAACAATTAAATGCATTTATTTATCTCCTGTTATATAATCACCGTCGATAGTTAAATTTTTGAATTATTAAACCTAAACACTTGACAGCTACATACCATTCAGATATAGGATATCTTTTGTGTTAAAAATACAATAATTCAGATATCTTAAGTATTTAATATAAATGGAGTGATTTTTTTATGAGTTCTGAAATTATGGTTCAGGCAAATAATATAACAAAATTCTATGGTGAATATCCTGCAATTAGCAACGTCTCATTTACCGCTAATAAAGGTGAAATTATTGGATTTTTAGGACCTAATGGTTCAGGAAAAACCACAACTATGCGGATTCTTACAGGTTACATGCCAGCATCGTCAGGTGATGCTACTATTGCTGGATATGATGTCGCAAATCAATCACTTGAGGCAAAACAACATGTTGGATACTTACCTGAAAATGCACCTTTATATACTGATATGAAAGTCAATGAATATCTCACTTTTACAGGGAAAATTCGTGGTATGACAAAAACTGCCATCAAGTCAAGACTAGATGAAATTATTGAAATCTGTCGTTTACAAGAATATAGAAACACAATTATAGGTAAATTATCTAAAGGATTTAGACAAAGGGTAGGAATAGCTCAAGCAATAATCCACCAACCTGATGTATTAATATTAGATGAACCTACTATTGGAATTGATCCTATTCAGGTTGTTGAAACACGTAGTTTAATCAAAGAAATTGGTGGAGACTCCACAATTATTTTATCATCTCACATTCTTCCTGAAGTTAGTGCTATATGTGAAAGAGTAATAATAATAAATGATGGCGAAATAGTTGCTGTAGATTCTCCAGAAAACTTATCAAACAGATTAGAAGCTACAGAAAGAATTCGTATTGAGGCATTAGGTAAAACTAGTGATATGGTCTCTGTATTTCGAAATAATCCATCTGTTCAAGATGTAAACTTTGAAACTTTAGATGATGGTAAAATAATATTTGACATCATTAGTAAGGGTGGGTTGGAAATAAGATCAGAATTAGCTAAATCAGTTATAGATAATGGATGGTCTTTGTATAATCTACAAGCTGTAAGTCTTAGTTTGGAAGATATATTCCTAAGACTTACCACAAATGAAGAAGAAATATTTGAGGAAAAGAAATGAAAAATATCTCTGCAATAACATACAAAGAGCTTTTAATTTATTTTTCTTCCCCAATGGCATATATTATCGCAGGTGTTTTTTTTACATTAACTGGTGTATTCTTTGTTACCAGTATTGAGGGAGCATTTGCAGAAGCTTCTGCCCGAGCATTATTTTCAAATGCAACATACTTTTTAATGCCCCTTATACCCCCTTTATTAACCATGCGATTATTAGCTGAAGAACAAAAACTAGGAACTTTAGAGCTTTTACTTACTTCCCCAATAAGAGACTATGAAATTGTGGTCGCAAAATTTCTTGCAAGCTTTATTATTTTACTTGCAATGACTTTGTTTACTCTTTTCTACATGTTACTTCTTTTTGTATATCAAGCTAATCCTGATATAGGCCCAATGATTAGTACATATGTAGGATTTATCCTTTATGCAATGGTGGCTTTATCAATAGGACTTTTAGCGTCTTCTTTGACAACAAACCAAATTGTCGCAGCATCCGTGGGGTTTGGGATAATATTTTTGTTCACAATACTCCAAAGAATTAATGAAGTCATTGACGGACCTATTGCTACATTAATTGAACATCTATCACTCCTATCACATTTTGAATCCTTTTCGAGAGGAGTTATGGATACTAAAGATATAGCTTATTTTATAGTAATGACTGCAACTTTTCTGTTTTTAACAATCAGATCTCTAGAATCTAGAAGGTGGCGATAATATGGTTCGCGATCAGTCAACCACAGGCACAAAACGTTTATCTAGAATACTCCCTTCTAACAGAAAAGGTGTAATAAGTCTCCTTATTTCTTTAACAGGTTTATTGGCCCTATTTATTGGTCTAATTTTTTATGGATTTCTACCTGAAACTCAAAATACTGCCATTACAACAATGGTTCTAGGTATACTACTCATATTAATTGGTATGTTTATTTCATATAAAGATATCTTAGGTTTCATAATTCAGAAAAAAGGTCGTTATAGTATAAACAGCAGCATTATGGTCTTTGCGTTTATATTAATTGGCGTTTTAATCTATGTATTAGCTGCAAGAAACTCAATACGAATAGACACTACTGCAACTCGTCAGTATTCTCTAGCTAGTCAAACAACTGAAATCTTACAAAATTTGCAAAACCCAATTACCGCTACAGCATTTTTTGTACCAAATGACTCAACTAGTGCAAGTTACAGAATATCTACAGAAAATTTACTAAATGAATTCAAACACCGTTCTTCAGAAAATGCTAAATTTACGTATAAATATATTGACCCAGATTTGGAACCTACCCTTGCTAAAAATCTTCGTGTAACCGAATATCCATCGATTGTTTTTCAAGGCCAAAATTCCGATGGAGTTGATTTATCTTATACCCTTACCGCTCCATTGTTTGAGGAAAGAGATATCTCGACAGCAATAATGATTGCATCAGGTATCCAACAAAAAAAGATATACATCATTTCAGGTCATGGTGAAAGAGACTCAACGATAATGGATATCAATGATAGATTGGGGTTTGGTTTAGCACGTGATGGTATGAGAAATGATAATTACGCTGTACAAACACTCTCTATTGCACAATACGAAATTATACCTGATGACGCTGCAGCACTAGTGATACCTGGACCAACTATTGATTTATCAGACATAGAAGCAAACTTAATACACCAATACCTCAAGGGTGGTGGAAGATTATTATTAAGTGTAGATCCTGGAACTCCAAATAGTTACAATAAGTTAATTAATAAATGGGGAATTACAATGATCGATGGTACAATCATTGATCTTGGCAGCTCTCTTGCCAATCAACCTAAAACCCCTTTGATCCAACAAGAACAATTTGTAACCGTAGATCCAATTAATGTTATAACTGACCCTTTATCCCAAGTATATTTCCCAGGGACTATAGCTTTTGATCAAGTACTTCCAGCTGATGAAATGCCAGATTATATAAGAGCAAAACCTATAGTAGGTACAACAATGTTAAGTTGTTTACAATTTAATGAAGAGATAAACACCTGTAATCAAGATCAATTTACCATTCTAGCTCCTTCTATGGCTATTGAGGCACTTAAACCAATAAATGAAGAATCAGATGCAAATGCGACACGCCAAGCAAAAATTGTTCTTTTCGGAGATACTGATTTTATAAGTAATTATCATTTCTATAATTTTAATAATAGTGATTTATATTTAAATTCATTGAATTGGTTAACTGAAGATGTATCGCTCGCATCAGTTCGAGCAAAAGCACTAACATACAGAAGGCTTGTAGTCACAGATAGAGAAATTCAACTTATACGAGGTCTAAGTTGGTTTGCTCTACCTGCCCTTATGACTATTCTAGCGTTTATGACATGGTGGCGAAGGAGATAGTTTCGTCCAATGAATTATAGAATATCATTTATACTCATTGTCATAGCATTAATTATAAGTATTTATGTTGGTTTTTTTGAATTAAGAAAACCACCTAAAACTGATGGTGAAAATCTTGAAGCTCCTTGGTTTTATGATATTGCATATGATGAATTGTCAATATTAGATATAACATACCAAGATAATAATGAGTCCTTCACAAAGATTAATGGACAGTGGACCTTTACGAAAAGTGGAGATAAAGTTGATTTAAATAGGTGGAGTGGTATTCCATTATTATTCACTGGACCAAGAAGTTCTAGATTAATCACAAATGACTTAACAAATCCTGAAGAATACGGAATTGATAACCCAACTGCTGAATATATTATAACTTTAAAAACAGGAAATATATTAAAAATTCTAGTAGGCACACAAACTCCTGATCAAGCTTCTAGTTATGTGAGTTTAGATGGTAGAGGTTCTCTATTTCTTGTCCCAGCTTCCTGGACTATTGCTATAAATGATATTGCTTTAAACCCTCCTTATTATGATCCAAACACGGCAGACCAACCTATTATTGGCCCGTAAATTTAGTGAAGAGATGATATTTGTTGAAACACAATTAGAAGCAAAGCCTAATAATGCTGATATATTATTAGATTTTATTAGAAAAGATTACGTTCCAAATATTGTAAAAAATAATATAAAACCTATTTGTTTATTACGCGGTATGATAGGCAAGCCATCCAATGAATTTATACTTATCTCTGCATATAATGATATAAACTTATGGGAGAGTCATACAAATTCATTACCTCTAGTAAATGAAAAAATAATATACGAAAAAAACACGCTATTAAAACCAATTTCTACTAATAAATTTATGTCCTGTGAAAACAATACCTTAAAAAATATATACGGATATAGAGAATTTTTAATTGAAACAAAGAATATAAATACATTTGTAGAAAGTTCCGAACAAGGTGTTTGGCCAAGAGTGCAATCCCAAGGAGGAAAGGTATTAGGACTGTGGGCAAATATTACCAATTCATCACAAAAAAGAATTTTATTACTAACTGGATACGATAGTGTTAGCCATTGGGAAGGAACTAGAAGTTCTAATCAATACGGATTATCATTTGCAAATGCACCAGAGTCGTCAAAAGAATTAACAGAAACAGAAAAAATATTGAGAAAAAATCGAGAAGATATTACGATAAGCACCACAGTAAATTTGATGCAAAATGTAAACTTAAATTATTAAAGGGCATAATAATGACTATGAAATATGTAAGTAATGAAGAGATTATACGAGCTGCTAGAAAAAATCTTTCTCAAGGAGCATGGGATTATTTAATTGGAGGCTCTGAGTCTGAAACAACTATGAGACGAAATAGACTAGCTTTTGATAGACTAGCTTTTAGACCTCGTGTTTTAGTGGATGTTTCAAATATTGACACATCCAATACGATTCTTGGATTTAATTCAAAAATGCCAGTGATACTAGCTCCAATAGGTTCTCAAGAAACATTTACAGAAAATGGAGCTGCTGCGGCCACATTGGCTGCAAATGAATTTGGAATAATTGACGTGATAAGTTCAGTAAGCTCTCCAAGCTTAGAGGAAATATCTACAACTGCTAATAACCCAAAAGTATTTCAATTATATATCCATGGAGACTGGAATTGGATTACTTCTATGATTAATAGAGTAAAAGAATCTGGGTATAAAGCTCTCTGTATAACTGTTGATACTGCTCACTATAGTAGAAGAGAGAGACCTATGATGACTAGATTTTTCCCACACTCAAGAAGAACTCCACCTGATCCTAAATATGCAGCATCAGTAACATGGGAAACTATTAATAAAATTGCAGAATATGCGGATATGCCATTACTATTAAAAGGCATTGCAACCGGAGAAGACGCAAAACTCGCGGTAGAGCATGATGCAAAGGTTGTTTGGGTGTCAAATCACGGAGGACGTCAATTAGATTATGGCCAAGGAAGTATGGAAATGCTACCTGAAATTGTAGATGCTATACAAGGTAAAGCTGAAATAGTTCTTGATGGTGGAGTCCAGCGAGGAAGTGATATTGCAAAAGCAATATCATTAGGTGCAAATTCGGTTGCTATTGGTAAAATGCAATGTCTCGGATTAGCAGCTAATGGAAAAGACGGATTAATAAGAGTTCTGGAAATCTTAGAAGAAGAATTAACAATCGCTATGGCTCTATTAGGTGTAACTAGTATAGATCAATTATCACCAAATTATGTTTGTAGATCAGAGGCTACATCTGAATCGCATGAAATGAGTTCTTGGGTAAATATTCCAGAAAATCGTATAAAATAGATGCCAAACAGTATAATTAAATCACCCAAAAGTAAAGAATTTTTTTCTGGGGTTTCTGCAGTGTTACCAATTTTAATTGGAGTTGTACCCTTTGGACTTATATTTGGTATTTTGGGATTGGAAGCGGGATTTACTGCTAATCAAACATTTTTCATGTCATCAATTATTTTTGCGGGAGCAAGCCAAGTTGCGTTCGTTAAATTAGTATCTAGTGGAACTATACCATTCATAACAATATTTTCAGTTGGCATAATTAATCTTCGTCATTTTTTATATAGTGCATCAATAGCTAAATATTTAGCTCATCTCCCTACACCTTGGAAAATAATACTTTCATATTTATTAACTGATGAAGCATATGCTGTATCAATAAAGAGAATGCAAGAAGAAAAAGAAAATACTGCATTCTACCATTATCATCTATTTGGAAGTGGAATAACTCTTTGGTTAACATGGCAAACATCAACCTTTTTAGGAATTGTAATAGGCCAAATCATTCCAGAGAAATTAAACCTTGGCTTTGCTATACCACTTGTTTTTCTTTCAATTATTGCACCAGAAATAATAAAATATAAAAGCCATGCTATGTGTGCATTAAGTGCAGGAATATTAGCTATATTTTTAAGTAATCTCCCATTAAATTTATGGATAATATTTTCATCAATATTTGGCTTGGTTATCGGTGTACTATTTGATAAAAGACCTAAGAAGAGTCAACAATGATGTGGGCTACAATTATAATTTCAGGAATTATCACATTCACTATACGATTTAGTGCAATATATAAAGTTACCAATTCAACAACACCAGAATGGTTAGAAAATATATTAAAATATGTACCAACCTCAGTATTAGCTGTCTTAATATTTCCGGAAATATTTCTAAATGAATCAAATACTTTAGAAATATTAAATAACCCAAAAATTCTCGCAGCTGCTGCAGCATTGTTGGTAACAATATTAACAAAGAGTATAATCATTACTATAATTACAGGAATGTCAGTCCTTTGGGCTTTAACTCTAAATTAATTTATAATTGCTGGAGTAAATTTATGATCAGTTATGCTGAATATCTAGAATGTACAAACTGCCAAAAAACCTATGACTATATAACACCCTATAGAACATGCAATGATTGTGGAAAAGTTTTATATGTAAGATATGATATTGATAAAGCAAAGGTGAATTTCGATAGAAATATATTATCTCAAAGAATAAATTCAATGTGGCGTTATTTTGAAATGATGCCAATTAAGAATGAAGCTAATATTGTGTCTCTTGGTGAAGGAATGACACCACTTTTACATGCTCCCAATTTAGGCAAATCTTTAAACTGCTCCCAAATATATATAAAAGATGAAGGTTGTAACCCTACAGGTTCATTTAAAGCAAGGGGATTATCTGCAGCAGTATCTCGAGCTAAGGAACTTGGCCTTTCTAAATTAACTATGCCATCAGCAGGAAATGCAGGGGGAGCTCTTTCATCATACTGTGCTCGAGGAAATATGGAGGCTCACGTATTTATGCCTAAAGATGCTCCTGAAGCTAACCAAAGAGAAAGCAAAGATGCTGGAGCAAACCTTACTCTAATCGACGGCTTGATATCAGATGCAGGTAAAATATCAAGGGAAAATGCTCAAAAAAACGGCTTATTCGATGTATCCACACTACAAGAACCGTACCGAGCTGAGGGTAAAAAAACGATGGGATATGAAATTGCTGAACAACTAGACTGGAAAACTCCTGATGTGATTATATATCCAACTGGTGGAGGTACTGGTCTTATAGGAATATGGAAAGCATTTAAAGAAATGTATGAATTAGGCTGGATTGATAAACCTAAAACCAAAATGATATGTGTACAGTCCTCTGGATGTGCACCAATGGTAAGAGCATTCGAATCTGGGAGTAACAGTGCTGAAATGTGGGAAAATGCCCAGACTTTTGCTTCGGGTATAAGAGTACCAGCTGCAATAGGAGATTATCTAATTCTAGAAGCCATACGAGAAAGTGATGGAACTGCTCTAACTGTGACTGACGAGGAAATGATTGATTGTATTCAAATTATTGCTTCACATGAAGGAATATACCCTGCACCAGAAGGAGCTGCTACTTTAGCTGCACTAAAACATCTACTTAATTCAAAAATTATAAATCCAGATGAAAAGATTATTCTTATGAACACAGGCAATGCGTATAAGTACTTAGATATGTGGGCACCTTAATTTGGATAATTATATGTATATTCTTCAATAACACCATTTTTAGGGTTAAATCCAAGACCTGGAGTTTCAGGTAATACAACTTGACCATTATCTGGCAATGGTGCTCCATCGAAATATTGTTCAATAATTTTCCAACCTTGCCAATGAAATTCTATACGCCCACCATTGGGTACTCCTGCATGCAAATGCATATTGATATGTGGCCAGTTACCTCCCATATTAAGTGGAATATTAAAGGCTTGAGCCATACCAGCAGCTTTCATTCCTCCAGTATAGCCACCAATATCTCTTACATTAGGTTGTAGAATATCCACTGAGCCGTTCATGATAAATTCTCGATAATGAATCAAGTCATTGGTCCCTGTACTCCCTGCAGCAATAGGAATATTACAATCTTTCCTTAATTGTGCCATTAACCTAGAATCTGATTGCACAACAGGATCTTCAAACCAGGTCAAATCAAATTGCTCAAGTGCCTTTGCAAGTTTTAAGGCCTGTGGCAAGGTTGCACACTTATTTGCATCTATCATAAGCTCTACTTTATCTCCAATTGCATCCCTTACTGCACCAACTCTTTCAATATCAATATTGATGTCGTCCTCTGTAGGTCGGCCCATGACTTCATTCATAGTAGGTTGTGAAGATGCAGCAACTACCATTTTAAGTCGAGTTTGCCCCATATCCAATAATGTTTTGGCAACTGTTACTAATTCTTCGATATTGTATGAACCTAACCCAAATGTTATATAAACTGGCAATACTTCGTTACAACCACCTAACATTTTCCAAATTGGTTGATTACTAAACTTACCCTTTATATCCCACAAAGCAATATCTAATAAACTTGAAGCATTACTAAACACACCCGTAAATGCTTTTGTAGATAAATTCCAAAGCACCTCAGATCTTATTTGTTCTATTCTCATAGGATCCATGCCTTCAATAAGCGGTTTTACCTCAAAATTGATAAAATCTCTTATAGCATAAGGCATCGCATATACTGACATTGCGTGCCCAGAAATACCATCATCTGTATCAATAGTAACTATAGTGGCCAAGGCTTGCGTTTCAGGCTTCAAAGGATAAGTAAAAGGGAGACGCAATACTCTAGAGTCTACTTTGGTAATTTTCATTAATCATTTTCTCCTATCATTAATTTAAATAATCAACTTTGTTCAAGTATAAGGTTATGCCAACCATCAACTTTTGCTTTCCAATCAGGTGGAACTAATACTGTGCAATCCATTTGTACTACTAAACCAGGACCCTGGAAATAATTCCCAGGTACTAATTTACTTCTTTCATAGACTTTTGAATCTAATAATCCAGCATTAACAAATCCAATGTTAGTATTTCCGGAATCTTGCGCAAGACGATGAGTCGGTTCAACAGATTTCATTTCAATTTTTTTAGTTACCCCAACTACTCTTAATCGTAAATTAACTACTTCTAAAGATTGTGTCTCATCATTATATCCAAATCGTTCATAATGATACTTATTAAACGCATTCCTTATATCAGGTATGAATTTTTTTTCATCATCTGGACATTCAATAGTAAGCTCAAATGATTGACCACGATATCTAACATCTAGTAATTTCTGAATAATTATGTCACTTTGCTTGAAACCTTCCTGTTCCAAATCATATGAACCATTTTCCTTCATGGGTT
>Ga0208261_1000394_pt1 | contig 17675 bp, 12 predicted proteins | sample Knorr_S7_td_DCM__FD_185595 | JGI IMG/M metagenome (GOLD analysis project Ga0208261, IMG submission 185595) | Marine microbial communities from Southern Atlantic Ocean transect - Knorr_S7_td_DCM_ad_131m_LV_B (SPAdes) (version 3) | ecosystem: Environmental > Aquatic > Marine > Oceanic | place...
GAAGGCACCAGCTCTCTGTGGAACTTGTTGGCAAGTGGCATGTGGGACGATCATAGGAATACGAGCTTTATGATGATGAGCTTCAATTCCGGTGGAGCAGGCGCGCGACCTGGTCAAGATGGGTTATCGGCAACAGCCTTTCCCAGTGGAGTGCGTAATATGCCCGTCGAAATAAATGAAGTGGTTTCACCGCTCATCTTTTGGCGTAAGGAATTCCGTCCGGATTCCGGAGGCGATGGGGAGTTTCGCGGGGGGTTAGGGCAAATAGTTGAGCTGGGTCATCGGAGCGACGGAGAGTTCCTCTTCAGCGCTACCTACGAGAGGGTTCAACATCCTGCTCGAGGTCGCCACGGCGGAAGCGATGGCTTACCTGGACGGCTTTCCCTCGACGACGGAACTCCTGTTCCTGCCAAAGGCAACACGCTGGTGCCGGGCGGCAAACATCTAATTGTCGAATTTCCAGGGGGTGGCGGCCTGGGCGAGCCAGAGCGCCGATTGAAAGAAGCGCGGCTCCGTGATCGGAGATTAGGGTACGTAACGTCTTAGGCCGGGGGGTCGGCGTGACAGGGTCCGAAAAGCAACTGCCGCTCAGTGGCATAAAAGTATTCGAGTTAGGGATAGCGATAGCGTCTCCGTTTTGCGGCAAATTGATGGCGCACTTCGGCGCAGACGTCATCAAAATCGAATCCCGAACTAGCCCCGATGTAGTTCGCTTACTTGGCTCAGCTTGGCTTAAAGATCAAGAGGATCTTGCCCCCATCGCTTCCGACACGAGTCCCTACGTCTCAGAAATGAACGCCTCAAAACGTAGCGTGGGCCTAGAACTCAAAACCGAGCAAGGCAAAGCAGCCGCTATGCAAATTCTTGCTGAATGCGACGTTTTCTTAGCCAACTTTGGCGCCCGAGCCTTAGCTGATCTTGGCTTCGACTATGCATCAGTGAAGGCCGTGAAACCTGACATCGTCTACGTCCAGTTGCCTGGTTTTGGGAGCGACCCAAATATGCCGTATTACCCGTTTGTGGCCTGGGGTCCCAACCAAGCGCCGCTAGTGGGGATGGATGACTTCACCGGCCATAGCGACGATCCACCCGCAGGTATCGCAACCGTCGCCCCACCCGACTACATGTCAGCACTCCATGCAGCAATAGCTACCCTCACCGGCCTAGAACAACGAGATCTCACCGGCGAAGGAGTCCACGTAGATATCAGCCAGTTTGAGACAACCTTGGCCCTTCTGGGACCCTTCGTAATGGATTACGACTTAACCGGCACCGTCCCCAGCCGGATGGGTAATCGCTCGATGTGGGGAGCACCACAGGGTGTCTACCCATGCTTCGGCATCGAAAACTGGATCGCAATCAGCGCCACAGACGACGAAGATTGGGATGCATTGAGAGGCTTAGCTGGCAACGCCATTGACGACGTCTTCGATGACGCTACGCGCCGTATCGAGCAGCAAGATCTTCTCGACGAACAAATTGCGAGTTGGACTATCAAGTACCAAGTCGATGATCTGGTTGATCGCCTTCAGACACTTGGCGTTGCCGCGCACGCCGTTTCCAGCAACGAAGACCTTCTGCACGACACCCACGTGATGAGCCGCGGTTGGTACCAAGTCGCGGCTTCAAAGCGCCTAGGTCGCGACGTCTTTAGCAACTGCCTTGTGCGACTAGATCAGACTCCCGGGCGTTGGACCCATGCAGGCCCGTCAATGGGCCAGCACACTCGGGAGGTACTCCAGAGCTATGCAGGGCTCAGCGATGCACAGATTGACGAGCTAATCGATGTTGAAGCGGCCTTCGAGTCCATTGCCCCTGACATGGTGACGACTCGACCTTGGGACGACTGGATTCATATTTTCATTCCCGGAGTCGATGATGCGAGGGATCTCTAATGGTGGGCCCTTACGAAGGCGTCACCGTGATGGACACCACCGGCCTGACAGGCGCCTACGCAACTCGACTCTTTGCAGGTCTAGGCGCGGAAGTTATTCATCTTGAGCCCCCGCAAGGGTCTGCACTTCGGCGATTGACTCCCTTCGTCGAGAGTGTCGATCCACCTGAGAACAGCTTGTGGTGGAACTATTTAGCTATGGGCACCCGTAGCGTCGTTATCGACCCTGAGGACACCGAGTCATTGGAACGGCTCATCTCACAAGCAGATGTGGTCTTTGAGGATCAACTCCCCGAACACTCGGGCATTCCAGCAGAGATAATCGGCTCCTCCACCATCCGAACCAGAATTTTGCCGTTCGGACTTACTGGTCCAAAGCGGGGTTGGAAGAGCTCCAACCTTGTGGCCTGGGCCGGGTCAGGAATTCTCTACACTACGGGATTTGTCGACCGTCCCCCTGTGGCTCCTGCAGCTCCCGTTCAGTTAGCGTGCCATGCGGCAGGAGCTTCGGCTCTTGTCGGGACGCTTCTCGCTCTTCGCTCGAGACGGCTTAGCGGTGTAGTGCAAAACGTTGAGATTTCCATGCAAGAAGCTGCTTTGACGATCGCACCTGAAACCGGGGTGCCCATGTTGCTGGACGACAGAGTGCACAGAGAACGCACGGGCAACCGTAGGGACTTGGGTCGACCCTTCGGGCTGTATCCGTGCAGCGACGGTTTCGTTTCCATCATCGTGCTAATGCCAAGGCATTGGGTTGCCATGGCTCAGTGGGTCGCCGAAGTAACCGGAAACGAAAGCATCACCGAGCCTGTCTTCGAAGAGAACGCTGTTCGGATTGAAGCTAAAGATCTAATTGATGAATGGGTCGAAGAGCTCACTAGACAGGGAACCCGCCTTGAGTTGTTCCAAGAGGGTCAACGGCGTGGCATACCCATCACACCCGTTAACACTGTAGATGCGCTAGTTGACGATCCTCACTTAGAGGCCGCGGACTACTGGTCCTCCACCGAACTTCACGACGGTCAGACGGTAACGGTGCCCGGTGCGCCTTTTCGAACAAACTCGCAGTGGTGGTCTACCAGCCGTGCGCCTTTCTTGGGTGAACACACTGAGTTGTATGTCAACTGACCTTACGAAACGACATTGAATCTGAGACCACAGACCTCAATCGTGTGGCCTTCACATCGCAGTCCGAACTCCTCGGCGCTCCGCAGTAAAGACACAGGATCGGAAGCCTTCACATCGATGCCTCCGAGCCCCTCTGGTCGACCATCGGAGGGCACCACGAATCGGATCGGGCCATCTGCAGTCAATATGGTCGGGTTGTCATGATTCTGATCAAGAGTTTGCTGAAGTCGATCAGCCCACTGCGCAGCTAAGCGCCCTGGTTCCGGTGTTTGGATTTCAGCTCCGACGATGGCCTCAATGATTTCGGTGTTGCGGTGGTCTTTCCAGTCGCGTTCCACTGGCCACCAGTCGCCGTCGGCCACGTCCTCGTTCTCGCACCAGCGAAGTTCCACCAAGCATCCCGGCAAGTCTTTGGGGTGGATGTGAAGAGCATCGCTATCAGATTCACTGATCTCACCGCCGGCCACCAGTCTCACACCTTGGTTCTCTAAGTGTTCTCGATGCAACTCATAGTCGGACCGGGTGACCTGGAAGAGGAGCATGTACCCACCAGCACCTTGACGGCGAGCTATGTAGCGACCGCCAGCCGATTCAGGGCCGGGCTTCAACGGCGTTACCAACTCCAAGAACTGGTTCCCGATGGGCATAACGAAGTTCTTGAGGCCGAAGATACTCACTCCCGCTTCGCGGCCAGGGCGATTACCTGGGTCCCTGTAGGCAACGTCGAGACCGAAAACCTGACGCAACGCTCGCTCCGTCAAGTCGTATTCGTCTCCAACCATAGCTACTTGGCGCAACCGTAAATCCATCAAGAACCCCTGAACTCCCCGCGAAGAGGCGTCAGTACCTCAGCGATGAATAGGTCGGCTTCTGCAGCTGATGTGGGATTGCCAAAATCCAGGACGAAGTGTTCGAAGCCAAGTTCGATCAGTTCGCTTAGCAAGGCAGCAAAGTCGTCGGCTTCGGATTTCGTGTCTGGTAGGGCACGTTCAATAGTTAACGAAAACTGAATTTCGGTTGGGTCACGTCCCAATAGCTCCAGGTGCTTATGCATCACGCCAGATTTGCGCTCAAGCGATTCTCGGCTACCTCGCCAGACCGTGTTCCAAATATCTGCCTGACGAGCCGCTAAAGGTATCCCTATCTGCTCACCGGAAGTACCTACACAGATTGGTGGAATCAGCTCGGGGCGCGGCGGGGCTGCAGCGCCCTCAATCCGGAATACATCTCCCTCAAAGTGGGGGTCGTCCTCAGACCACATTCGTCTGCAAATTTCGATGGTTTCGGCCAACTGCTTGAATCGGACGCTTGGCTTTGGAAACTCATACCCATAAGAGTGGTATTCCTCCTCGCGCCAGCCGGCACCGATTCCCAAGATGAAACGATTCCCACTCAGAAACTGGAGCGTGCTTGCCATCTTCGCCGTCAAAGCGGGCGGTCGATACCCCACCCCCAATACGTGGTGACATAAATCAATGTCGGGGAATTTCGCAGCACACCACGTCAACGTCGTCCAGGCTTCAAGAAAGGGATCGGTCTTTTGGTCGAAGCCATAAAAATGATCAGCGATCCACAAACTGTCGAAATGAGGGGCCACTTCGGGCAAAACGTGTTCGCACTGATACTGAACAATGGGCTGATAGTCACTCCACTTGTTGCCGATCACCGGGGACAGCCACCCAAAACTCAGCCCTTGAGCGCTAGTAGCCACTGCAGCACCCTTCGCAACAACTCATCACATCAAGTTTGAACTGTTGTACGCCAGCCATGAGGATCATCTCCGCTGCCATTTTGGATTGCGACCAAACTCTCTCTGAGGCGAAGGGTGTTGCTTCCCGGTTCACCATCCCCGAAGGTAATTTGCGAGTCGCCTCGTAACACAGTTCCTACCGGCGACAGGACGGCTGCTGTACCTGACAGAAATGCTTCACCCCGTTCCGCCCACTCTTGAAGTTCGTCGAGCTCGATGGGACGTTCTTCCACCTCGTAACCCAAGTCATTTGCAAGGGCGAGCACCGACGAACGGGTTACTCCATGCAAGAAAGAGCTATCCAGCTGTCGTGTGACTACCCGATTGTCGTCGGCAAGAAAGAAGTTAGCGGCACCCGTTTCGGTAATGTCACCGCCAGTTGCAAACAGAATTTGATCAACTGCAGCGTTCTCTGCCATGGCATCCAAAGTAGGTGACAACGCCATCGCGTAATTCGCACCTGACTTCACCATTCCGAACTGGGGTGTGGTGCGAGGAATCTGTTCTTCTATCAGCAGAGTTAGGGGCCTAACGCCGCCCTTAAAGTAATCACCAACGGGGCAGTTAACCACGTACAGGAGCGCCTCAGAAGACGGTGTCGCAGCTGCCCCAATATTTGGTTCTGTGCCAATGAGGGTCGGCCGTATGTAAAGGGATCCGGGTGGTGGAGGTACTTCTTCGACATTTGCCTCGACTGTGTCAATAATCATTTGGCGCAGCACGTCCGCATCAGGGATAGGGAGTCTCAGCAGCGAAGCGCTCTGACACATACGGGCCACATGGTCCTCAAGGCGGAAGATCGCCAGAGAGCCGTCGACCTGCCAATGAGCTTTTAGACCTTCGAAGATTGCGCTCCCATAATGCAACGCATGGGCCGCTGGGCTCAAGGTGAAATCACCGTACGGTTCCACTTTGCCCGCGTATCCATAGACACCATCAGCGGTGGGCGCAGTGGCCATCCAGTCACAAAAGACGGTGCCGAATGGCACTGTCATGGGATCAGGCTTTTCACTCATGGCATCTCCAATCGCGGTTCGAACTTTACCTCACCGCGGAGAGAACACGATCAGATTTGGGTTGGAATCGTCACTCGATAGGACTTTGGCGCCGTCTGTCCCCTACCTTGTGCATATGACTCAACTTTCCCAGTCTGTACGACTTGACTTTAACGACGACATTGCGATTATCCGTGTGGATAATCCACCCGTAAACGCGCTTAGCTTCCACGTGCGACAAGGCCTTTTGGATGGCGTCACTCAAGCAGAACAAAGCGACGCTACCGCCATAGTGCTTATTTGCGAAGGACGTACGTTCATCGCCGGAGCCGACATCACCGAGTTCTCAGGTAAGCCTCAACCACCGTCTCTTCAAGAAGCACAAGATGCTATGGAGAACTGCTCCAAGCCCGTTATTGCTGCCGTTCACGGCACCGCACTGGGCGGAGGTCTCGAGGTCGCCTTGTGCGCCCACTACCGAGTTGGAGTCACCTCCAGTCAATATGGGCTTCCCGAAGTAAAGCTAGGCCTCCTACCCGGCGCCGGCGGCACTCAACGTTTACCTCGCATCACCGGTGCGGCCAAGGCACTGCAAATGATGACAAGCGGAGATCCCATAGCCGCAGATGAGGCCCTGGCTTGCGGCCTGATCGATGAAATTGTTGACGATTTAGAACAGGGCGCGGTGGCTTTCGCTCGACGTGCGGTTTCCGAGCAAATGCCTCTCCTGCGAATTCGCGACCGGAATGACAAGCTGGCCGATACCCCACCATCTCTCTTTGACGACTTCCGCGCGGGCATCGCCCGAAAGACTCGTGGTTTCCTAGCACCCGAATACAACATTCGTTGCATTGAGGCCGCAGTAAATCTTGACTTCGAAGATGGATTAAGGCGTGAGCAGGAGTTGTTTCGCGACCTAATGACAGGTACGCAATCAAAGGCTCAGCAGTACTACTTCTTCGCTGAGCGTGCCGCGCTCAAGATCCCGGGTCTCCCCAAAGAGACCGAGCCTGTAGACGTCGCTCGCTGCGGTGTCCTCGGAGCCGGGACAATGGGCGGAGGAATAGCAATGAACTTCGCAAATGTTGGCATTCCCGTCACCATCGTCGAACGAGACCAAGAATCGCTTGATCGAGGCCTTGCAGTTGTGCGATCCAATTATGAAAGAACTGCTGCTCGGGGCGGCATCACCAGCGACGACGTCGAGACTCGTATGGGTCTTATTTCTGGTTCAACCGACATGGGCAACTTCGCAGACTGCGATCTCGTCATCGAGGCAGTGTTCGAAAATATGGAACTTAAAAAGTCTATTTTCGCCGAATTAGACGCAATTTGTAAGCCCGGCGCGATTCTGGCTTCAAATACCTCAGCCCTAGACATCAACGAAATAGCGTCAGCAACCACTCGCCCTGAAGCCGTCATAGGAATGCACTTCTTCTCGCCAGCAAACGTGATGAAGATGCTCGAGGTAGTTCGCGGAGACGCTACTTCCGATGTGGCGATCACTACTGCCATGAAGATAGGACGTTCAATCGGCAAAACTCCAGTGCTGTGTGGCGTATGCCACGGTTTCGTGGGGAACAGAATGTTATTCATGCGCGGGATAGAAGCAGAAAAGATGATCCTTGAGGGCGCTGCTCCTTCTCGCGTGGATCAGGTCCTTTTCGACTTTGGTCTACCAATGGGCCCTTTCGCCATGAGCGATCTTGCCGGGCTAGACATCGGATGGGACGAAGCCACCTCATCAGGCGCTACCGTCAGGGAGCTTTTATGCGAAAGCGGCCGCAGAGGCCAAAAAAACGGTCGGGGTTATTACACATATGACCCCGATACGCGCGCCGCTACCCCTGACCCAGAGGTGGAGGAGATCATCGCGGGCTTCGCCGAACGTCAGGGCATAGAAAGACGCGAGATCACTGATCAGGAGATTCTCGAACGCTGCCTGTACCCAATGGTCAATGAGGGCGCGAAAATTCTTTCAGAAGAGATCGCTATTCGGGGCAGTGACGTCGACGTTGTCTGGATCAATGGTTACGGATGGCCCATGTATACCGGCGGCCCAATGTTTTGGGCAGATACGGTCGGGTTGGAAGAAGTAGCCGAACGAATCAACCACTATGCATCTACTATCGGTGGCGACCACTGGTCAATCTCGCCACTGATCGAACGACTAGTTTCCGAACAAGGTTCACTGAGCACGTATACGAATTGATGCCCAACTATGCCAACTGACTTTTGCGAGCTAGCCAACAGCTACGTGCCTGAGTTACGGGCGCGCGGACGCGAAATCGACGCAGCTCGGAACCTTCCACAAGACATCGCGGACCGACTCGCAGAGGACGGCTTTTACCGCCTCTGCACACCCCAAGAAATTGCCGGCGTTGGGGGCACACCAGAAGACTTGGCTCGTGTCTGCGAAGTGCTCGCCGCCGGCAACGGTTCGGCAGCTTGGTGTGTGTTCATCGGCGCCACGTCGCAGTACATGTTCCCAGCCGCCTCGCCAACTCTTCTCGCAGAGCTAACAAAGACTTCAAATCTCATCACCAGCGGAGTATTTGCATATTCCGGTACCGCCACGAAGATGGACTCCTCAGGCGAACGCTGGAGTATTAACGGGCGTTGGGACTGGGGATCCGGCTGCCTTAACGCTGAGTGGATCTCCGGTGGCGTGATTTTGTGTGCCGAAAATGGCGAACCACTACTCGACGCTAACGACCGACCCACAGAAGCACGTGCCTTTTTTCGACCCGACGAAATAACCATTCTTGACAACTGGCACACCACTGGGCTTCGCGGCTCTGGGTCGAACTCATACACCGCAGAAAATGTCACGTTGGACACTTATCGGATAGCGACAGTCGAAGCACTCAGGTCCTCTCCCCTTTCGCAATTACCGATTTACCGATTTCCCCGATTCGGGTATTTGGCGTTGCCCATCGGAGCGATCGCCCTCGGAATGGCGCGCGACTCCATCGACGAAGCGCTAGGTGTCGCGAAGTCCAAGACGCCAACTGGCTCTGCTCGAACCCTTTCAGCTCGTCCCGCGTTCCAACGAGACGTAGCGGCAGCCGATGCCTCCCTTCGGGCCGCTAGAGCCTCCTTTTACAGCGACATTTCAGCAGCCTGGTCAGAAGCCCAACAAGATATTGGTTCTCTCGAAACACGAAGACTTCTGCGCACCTCGACAACCCACGCCGTCACGACCTCGATAGACGTCATTGATCGAATGTATACAGCGGTTGGAGGCACGTCCGTTTACGAAGACTCCGCTCTTCAGCGCCACTTTCGCGACGTACATGTTGCCTCACAACACATGATGGTCGCTGAGCCCGTCGTGGAACTAGCAGGGCGCGTCATGAGTGGTATCGACAACAGCGCCCCCGGGTTATAAGAATCAAGACGATGAACATCGGGAACGGCCTCTAGCGATGAGAGAACCACGCACCCTTGAGGAGTTCTCCTTGAACTCAAAACCGATCAGCGCGCAAGACTTCGACGCCGAACGACTCACCCGCAAACGCGAGGCCGCATTGGGTTATCGAATAATGGCTTCCTGGGGTTGGGGGGCAGATGGTTCAGGACACATCACAGCTCGCGACCCTGAGCACACCGATTGTTTTTGGCTACTTGCCTACGGGATCCCTTTTCAGCAGGCAACTGTCGAAAACCTAGTGCTCGTCAACGAGCTCGGAGAAGTAGTCCAAGGACATGGCGACATCAACCCCGCAGCCTTTTGCATCCATGCACCCATTCACGCAAACCGACCAGACGTCATCGGCGCAATCCATGCCCACACGCCCTATGGCACTCCGTTCTCGGCCTTAGCAGAGCCACTGCCTATGACCAGCCAAGAGGCAGCGGCCTTTCATCATCTCCAGGGCGTATTCCATGGAGAAGAAGTCAATGTGACCGATATCGCCACGGGACAACGGATAGCCGAGGCACTCGGCCCCGGCCGCTTAGTGGTGCTGGCCAATCACGGGCTACTAACTGTCGGCACCTCAGTCGCCTCTGCGGTTGGGTTCTATTTGAATGCGGAACGTGCCGCAGAGGTGTGCATCAAAGCACCAAACGGCCGACAGATTAGTGATGAAGCCGCAGCAGAGGCGCATAAATCAGTAGGGCACGAACTCAACGGCTGGCACGTGTTCCAGTGGCTCATACGCTCCCGACTCAACGATCCCTGCGCAGTGGGTTAAATAGAAGAATGACTTCCGCAACCGACGTTGATGTAGTGGTAGTTGGAGCGGGCAATGCGGCGTGTTGTGCGGCATTAGCCGCCGCTGAGCAAGGCGCCAAAGTACTCGTCCTTGAACGAGCACCTCAAGAGGAAGCCGGAGGCAACAGCCGCTTCACGGCTGGAGCAATTAGGTTCGCCTATTCAGGCGTAGACGACCTGATGGCCTTGATGCCCGATTTGACCCAAACAGAGATCGAAAGCACCGACTTCGGCACCTACACCGAAGAGCAGTTCTATGAAGACATGGGTCGCGTAACCGATTACCGAACAGACCCCGAGTTAGCCAATTATCTAGTTTCCCAAAGCAACCCAACCGTGATGTGGATGCAGCAACACGGTGTGCGGTTCGCCCCCATTTGGGGCCGTCAAGCCTTCAAGGTCGATGGAAAGTTTAAGTTTTGGGGAGGCCTAACGGTAGAGGCTTGGGGAGGCGGAGAGGGCCTCGTCGAAGCGTTACACGGGGCCATAGCAAACAGCGGCATCGAGCTGCGCTACGCCACCACCGTTCAAGATCTCCTCTTCGACGGCCACTCGGTGAGGGGCGTCCGTGTGCGCCATCAAGACCTAATTGTCGACATCCCAGCAAAAGCGGTCATCCTGGCTGCGGGAGGCTTCCAAGCCAACGCCGAATGGCGTACGCGGTATTTGGGCCCCGGCTGGGACCTAGCCAAGGTGCGCGGAACCCGTTTCAACACCGGAGACGGCATTCGCATGGCTTTAGATGTAGGCGCAATGCCGTATGGCAACTGGAGCGGCGCTCACGCAGTCGCTTGGGAATACAACGCTCCGGAGTTCGGCGACCTGGCCGTAGGCGACGCTTTCCAAAAACACAGTTATCCCTTCGGGGTCGTGATCAATAACGATGGAGAACGCTTCCTCGATGAAGGCGCTGACTTCAGGAATTACACCTACGCGAAATATGGACGCGAAATCCTCAATCAACCCGACCACTCAGCCTGGCAACTCTTCGATGCAAAGGTAGACCACTTACTCAGAGACGAATATCGAATAAAACAGGTAACAAAAGTGCAAGCCAACTCAATCGAAGAATTGTGTGCCCGGATGGAGGGTGTCGACACTGAGGCAGCGCTAAACACCATCGCTGAGTACAACGCCGCAGTCCGAACTGCCATCCCTTTCGATCCGAACGTTAAAGATGGGCGATCAACCGAAGGGCTCACAATCAATAAAACCAACTGGGCTAACACCATCGACGAACCGCCGTTCCAGGCGTACAACGTGACGTGTGGTCTGACGTTTACCTTCGGTGGCCTCAGAATTGATCCGCATGGCCAGGTCCTCGACACTGGGCTAGAAGAAATTCCCGGCCTATACGCGGCTGGTGAACTGGTCGGCGGCCTCTTTTATGGCAATTACCCTGGCGGAACCGGCCTAATGGCAGGCGCCGTGTTTGGCAGACTCGCAGGAGAGAGTGCCGGCTCAGCGAGCGCTAGTTGACGCCTCGCTCCTTGCCTTCCCAGTAAGGCGCCCGCAATTCGGTCTTAAGAATCTTCCCTGAGGGGTTACGCGGAATCATGTCCATCCGTTCAACAGACGTCGGACACTTATAGTGCGCTAGGCGCTCGCGACAGTATTCGATCAAAGCGGCTTCTTGAGGATCGCAATCTCCAGCAGGCGTGATTATGGCTTTGACCGTTTCACCCCACTTTTCGTCCGGAACTCCGATGACGGCCGCGTCTGCAATCTCCGGGTGGGCCATTAAAGCGTTCTCCACTTCAGCAGGGTAGATATTTTCCGCACCCGAAATGATCATGTCTTTGACACGATCATGTATGAACAAGAACCCATCGGACATGTAGCCAGCGTCGCCGGTCCGAAACCAACCGCGCCCGTCTTCGTCGATTCCTTCTGGATAAGCGTCCGCTGTTGCATCGGGATCGTTCCAATAACTCTTTAAGTTTTGAATTGTCTTAACCCAGACCTCTCCTACTTCTTCTTCACCCAAATCCTCATGAGTTTCAGGGTCGACAATTCGCAACTCGACGTCACCCCAAACACGACCTGCTGAGCGGAGCAGATGGGCCCGTGGACCTCCAGGATCATGGTCATCAGCTCGAAGTATTGTCACGCCCCCAGTCGTCTCGGTTAACCCATAGGCTTGAACAAACTTGCACCCCATCAGACTCATACTTCCCGCCAGAACTTCTTCTGTAATGGGTGAGGCTCCATAAACCATGCAACGCAAACTTGAAAAATCAGTTCCCTCGGCCTCAGGCGTAATCAAAAGGAACTGCAATATGGCCGGAACCAACAATGCATTCGTAACCGAATAAGCCTCGATCAACCGAAGCAACTCAACAAGGTCAGCCTCCCTCAAAAGCACATTCGTGCCCCCGTTAAAGAGCCCCACCACTCCCCAGCCGCTCCCGGCAATGTGGAAGAGTGGCATCGCTACAAGGTTGACGCTGTCGGTATCGAAGTACCATTCCTCGCTCGCCGCAGGAAGCATCTCAAAGAAGTTTCGGTTAGTTAGCTCGACACCCTTGGGAAGACCAGTCGTTCCGGAGGTATACAACTGATACGAAGTGTCGGTCCACCCAACTTCTACATTGGGATCGACATCGGCAGCCGATCCAATCCAGGACGAATAGTCCACATGGGGACCGGCTTCTCCCACCACAACTACGGTGCTGATGCTTGTCAGCTCCATCTGCTCATAATGGCCCAAAAACTCTTCGCCGATTAAGAGAACTTTCGCTCCCGAGTGGTTGAGGATGTACTCCATTTCAGGAGCAGCCAGCCGCCAGTTCACCGCAACCCCAACCGCGTTAATTTTGCTCGCGCCGAAAAGAAAACTGAAATACTCCGGTCCATTCTTATCTAAGTGAGCAACACGGTCTTGAGCCCCTACACCGGCTGCGATCAAAGCATTCGCTACCTGATTGGATTCTTGGTCCAACTCCGCATAGGTCCATTGGCGATCCTCGAAAATCATGGCGACTTTGTCTGGTTGACTCGCCGCGTGAACGCGTGTGATATCTGCTAGTGAAGTGATAGTCGACATCTGCCAGTACCTCCGGTGGCCCTTAAAACGACGTTCTGACTTTACCGACTGCGAGTCCCGCAACTGACACGGTGCGTTCACATAAAGAAGATGTAGGTTTAATTCGGTACCTAGAGCTAAATGGAGTGGCATGTCCAAAATTATTTACACCCATACAGACGAGGCACCGGCTCTTGCGACCTACTCTTTCCTGCCCGTTATCCAAGCATTCGCGAAGGCCGCTGGAATTTCAGTCGAAACTCGCGACATTTCGTTGGCTGGCCGCGTGATCGCAGCCTTTCCAGAACTTCTCAACGACGATCAGAGAATCTCCGACCATCTCGCCGAACTAGGCGAAATGACGCTCTTACCCGACGCGAACATCATCAAACTGCCCAATATTTCCGCATCCATTCCTCAACTCCAGGCAACCATCTCCGAACTCCAGGCCGCTGGTTTCGCAGTGCCGGATTACCCCACTGAGCCTTCCACAGAAGAAGAACATGAAACCCAAACGCGATATGACCGCATCAAAGGTTCGGCTGTTAATCCGGTATTGAGAGAAGGCAACTCAGATCGGAGAGCACCAAAAGCAGTCAAAGCGTTTGCTCAAAAGTTCCCTCATTCCATGGGCGCCTGGTCACCCAACTCAAAGACTCATGTTGCGAGCATGGGAGCCCATGACTTTCGCTCCAATGAGATATCAACGACGGTTGACTCGGACACAACGGTTCGCATCGAGCACTTAACCGAAAGCGGGGAGCGCATCACCCTTAAAGAAGTCTCCCTATCAGCAGGCGAAATTGTTGACGCCACATTTATGTCCGTAAGCCACCTCCAAGGATTTCTCAATGAACAAATTGAGGACAGCAAAGCCCAGGACGTGCTGTTTTCGTTGCATCTGAAAGCCACCATGATGAAGGTCTCGGACCCAATCATTTTCGGCCACTGCGTGCGTGCCTATTTCTCGACAGTGTTTGAACAACACGGAGAACAGCTCGAAGCCCTCGGAGTCAACGTAAACAACGGTTTCGGCGATCTCTTCGAAGCGCTCGAATCTTTACCCGCCGACGAAAGAGCGACAATCGAGGCCTCGATCTCGGAGGCATACGCCAACGGCCCATCACTCGCCATGGTGGACTCCGACCGTGGCATAACTAATTTGCATGTACCGAGCGACATCATTGTCGATGCCTCTATGCCAGCCATGCTTCGCTCGTCGGGGCAAATGTGGAACGCCGACGGCGAAATGCAGGACACAAAAGCAGTCATCCCCGATAGCAGCTACGCCGGCATCTATCAGGCCGTTATAGACGACTGCATTGCCCACGGAGCTTACGACCCAACAACTATGGGGTCGGTCCCCAACGTCGGGCTGATGGCACAAAAAGCCGAGGAATACGGCAGCCACGACAGAACTTACGAAGTCGAGCAGCCCGGGACCGTATCTGTCGTGACGCCGGACGGGGATGTACTACTCCAACACCAAGTTGAGGTAGGTGACGTCTGGAGGATGTGCACGGTCAAAGACGCTGCAATTAGAGACTGGGTAAAGCTCGCTGTGGCGCGAGGGCACGCTACTGGAGCAACTGTTGTGTTCTGGCTAGACGCCCAGCGCGCCCACGACGCCCAGTTAATCGAAAAGGTCAACACCTACCTCGCTGAACACGATACTGATGGGCTCACCATAGAAATCCTCTCTCCTGTCGAGGCCACCAAACTGTCTCTCCAGCGGATTAGGGCCGGAGAAGACACCATCTCGGTAACAGGAAATGTGTTACGTGACTACAACACCGATCTGTTCCCAATACTTGAGGTTGGAACGTCCGCAAAAATGCTTTCTATCGTGCCCCTCATGAATGGCGGAGGACTGTTTGAAACAGGAGCCGGGGGCTCAGCTCCAAAACACGTACAACAATTCGAAGCTGAGAATCATTTGCGATGGGACAGCCTCGGTGAATTCCTCGCTTTGGCAGTGTCCTTTGAACATCTCGCTCAAGCAACCAGCAACCCCACCGCCAACATCTTGGGATCCGCTCTAGATGTTGCCACGGGACGGCTCCTTGACGAAGGCAAATCTCCCAGCCGGAAAGTCAACGAACTAGACAACCGAGGCAGCCATTTCTATATAGCAATGTGGTGGGCCCAAGCAATGACAGAGCAAACCGACGACCGCGACTTAGCCGTCCTCTTTGCTCCCCTAGCTGAGGCACTAAACGCAGCAGAAGAGACAATTCTTCAGGAACTCATCGAGTGCCAGGGAAAGCCCATGGACATAGGTGGTTACTACTTCCCGAACCCAGAACTGGCAGCCGAAGCGATGAGGCCCAGCCCAACTTTCAACCAGATAATTGACGAGTTCACCGTCTAACCCACTACCGACACGTCTTTGCGATCGGCACCGCTATTTCGAAATGCACCTGATTCCCAAACCGGAATAATTTGTCGCGAAATTGTCGCATTCAGTTCTTGCTATTTTTAGGCCAAATAGCTTAGTTTTTCGGCACTGAACGCACGTTAGGCTGCCTAACGCAGGAAGCCTTCGGGGGCCCCTGCCGAGGAAGGGGATCAGCGCAATAGTGACTGAATCGGCAACTCCTTCGCGCAGTGAGGCACTGCTAGAGGTTGAGGACCTGAGTACTCATTTCTCAATCGGCGCCGGTCGGCTCCGCGCGGTCGACGGGGTGAGCTTTTCCTTGCAACCAGGGCAAACCATGGGAATTGTTGGTGAAAGCGGTTCGGGGAAGACAGTCCTCTCGCGGACCATCATGCGTCTAAATCTTGGGAACAACGTTCATACCTCAGGACGAGTCCGATTTCTAGATAAGGATCTCCTAGAGCTTCCGATGAATGCGATGACAGATATATGGGGTCAAGAGATCGCCATGGTGTTCCAGGACCCCATGACCTCGCTGAATCCCGTCGTGAAGGTGGGCAGGCAAGTTAGCGAACACGTACGTAAGCACCTAGGGGCTTCGAAAACTGAAGCCAAGAACCTGGCTGTCGAGCTTCTCCGAAGCGTACGCATCCCTGAAGCCGAAACAGCCATCGATAGATATCCCCACGAGCTATCCGGTGGCATGCGTCAGCGAGTATCAATAGCAATTGCTTTAGCATGCAGCCCCAAATTGCTGTTTGCCGATGAGCCAACCACAGCACTAGACGTCACAGTCCAACACCAGATTCTGAATCTGCTGGGAATGCAACAGCAAGAGCGCTCCATGGCAATGGTCTTAGTCACTCACGATTTAGGAGTAGTAGCTGGACGCACCGATGAAATTTTGGTGATGTACGCCGGCAAAATCGTCGAAAAGGCCAAAACAGCCGAAATTTTCAAAACAACTGAGCATCCCTACACAGAAGCGCTACTTCGATCCATCCCGAAGACAGATCAACCTAGTCACACACGCCTCGCTGCTATAGCTGGTCGCCCCCCAACTCTCATCGAAATCAGCAAAGGGTGTTCCTTTAGTCCGCGTTGCCCCTACGCCCAAGAACGCTGCTTCGAAGAGGAACCAGTTCTCGAAGAGACAAGTCCTGACCATTACACCGCGTGTTGGTATCGGGTTGGCACACCTGAAAATCAAGAAGCTTGGGATAAGAACCTGGCTGCAGGCCGTCTTTCGACTCTTGCTATAGACCAAGGCCACATAGTCGATGACGTCCCAGTCAACGTTGGATCAGGTGGCAACTAATGGCTGGCAGCGGAAAGGCTCATCTTCGTGATCGAGAGGATGTCCTAATCCGAGCTGAAGACTTAGTCGTTGAGTTCCCTGTCTCCAAAGATCGAGTGGTGAATGCTGTCAGCGGCATAAGCCTCGATGTGAAAAGAGGAGAAACTCTCGGCCTCGTAGGCGAATCAGGTTGCGGCAAATCCACCACAGCCAAGTCCCTCATCCAACTCCCAGCACCAACCTCCGGAACAGTGACCTTTGCCGGAAACGACTTAACCGAACTGGCGGGCGAGGACCTCCGGAGAACCCGAACCGACCTCCAAATGATCTTCCAGGATCCCATTTCCTCCCTAAACCCTCGCCGCAAGATCGGAGACGTAGTAGCCGAACCCCTACGCGTATGGGGGCCCCGCGAATCAACCGAACAAACAGAGTTAGTGAACGCAATGCTCGAGGCTGTAGGCATTGACCCGCAGATCGCACGCGGCAAACGGCCTCACGAGTTCTCCGGCGGTCAATGCCAACGAATTTCAATCGCTCGAGCCCTGGTCCTCAACCCACAGGTAATTATCTGCGACGAACCGGTCTCAGCACTCGATGTATCCGTACAAGCACAGATTCTGAATATGCTTGAGGACCTCAAAGCCGACTATGGGTTGACGTTGGTGTTCATTGCACACGATCTCGCTGTTGTTAAGAACGTCTCTGACCGTGTCGCGGTCATGTACTTGGGCAAGATGTGCGAAGTGTCTGAATCCAATTCGCTCTACGCCACACCAGCTCATCCATACACAAGGCTTTTATTGAGTTCTAGTCCTGTCCCGGATCCGGAAGCCAACATTGACGTCACCATGGTTGAGGAGGGCGACGTTCCCTCCCCCATAGATCCGCCTAGTGGATGCCGATTTAGAACTCGTTGCGAATATGCCACCGAGCGATGCGTCCAAGAAGAACCGATCATGCGCCAAGTAGCCGAAGACCATTTCGTCG